>FMSI01052956.1_pt1 | contig 10784 bp, 7 predicted proteins | sample 1504471 | NCBI WGS metagenome assembly FMSI01 (sample SAMEA4475357, study PRJEB15587) | soil metagenome | biome: Soil; feature: Field | place: India | collected 2015-03-11 | depth 0 m
TATGAACATTAAAACTCTTGCTGTTACCCATCCCCATCATCCCGAAGCGTTGGCACGGGCAAGCGATCGCCTGCTCTCCACGGAAAAAGCCCAACGAATGGCGCAACTTTTTGGCCTGCTAGCCGATGCCAACCGACTGCGCATTGTTGCCTTGCTTGCCCAAGGGGAGTTCTGTGTTGGCGATATTGCTGTGGCACTGGAAATGAGCGAATCTGCCGTCTCCCACCAATTGCGGATGCTCAAAGCGATGCGACTGGTGAGTTTCCGTCGCCAAGGACGACATATCTTTTACCAATTGCTGGATCACCACGTGCTGGCGCTCTACGAGGCGGTGGCGGAACACTTAGATGAGGAAGATTCAGAAACAGCCTAGGGAGAAGGACAACTGGGTGGCAATGCAATACTGGAGCCCGAAGGAGCTGCTTCTAAAATTTGAGTTGTGGTCAATGTTGTGTACGTGGCGTAGGTGCAGCCTGTCAACGCTTTCAAGTCTGGACGCTCAGGGGTGGCTTGGAATTCCGCGTAGTTACTATTCGCAACGGTGATCTGGTAATCATAGTCGGGCGTATCACTAAGGCCGATTTCTAACCTTGCGATGTCAGGGGAGAATGTGGGATTGGCTAAACGGTAGGCTTGCTGGGCACGGTTCACGGCACCAATATTCGTTTTGGCTTGGGATTCGCGGGCTTTGGTGGCCTGATTCAACATCGAAGGGAGGGCGATCGCCGCCAAAATCGCAATAATAATGACAACGACGAGTAGTTCAATGAGGGTAAAGCCTTTTGAAAAGATGAGCGATCGGTAGAACCAAGGCAGGTTGGGACGATAGGGAGACATAGGAATGCTCCAGTATTGGATTTGTTTTTACCCTAAAGTGTTCCCACAGATTTCCGTGAAATTACAGAGCTCTCCCCTAAAGTCCCAGTAGTTTTTTCTTGGCTGCTTGGAACTCTGCTTCTGAGAGTAGCCCCTGCTGGTACATGGCTACGAGTTGTTGCAGTTGTTCTAAACTAGGGGAATTCGCCGAAGTACGGGTTTCAGGTGTCGGTTCGGGTTGGGATGGGGATGGTTCAGGAGCAGGGGACGTTGGTGTGGGGCGAGGGGCTGGTGTGCCTTGAGCCAATTGATAGGTTTGGATCACCTCTTGGAGAATGGCGGCTTCCCGCTTGTATTCAAGGCTGTCGCGTCCCCCGGCTTTGTGGAGTTCTTCCTCGCGTCGCTTCAAATAGTTCAGTAGATGCTCATAGAGGGCTTGCTTTTCTTCTGGGGTTGCGGCTGCTTTGAGGATGACGGTCACTTGGCGTTGAATTTCTTCTAAGTCGGGACGGCAGGCCAGCACTTCTAGGACTTGGGTCACTTCCTCCCAGTTGCCGGCAATGTCCACATCTTCAAGGCCAACAGTAGTATGGCGGGTGTAGCGGATGGTGGCTTCGCGGGTGGCGCGGTTTTCTGCCTGTTTGAGGACACCAAGGGCGCGAGCAGTCACCACCAGTTTTAGAATTTGGGGGTTCTCTGGAAAGACATCCCAGAAGGGGGGATCTTTTTGCAGGTGTACGGGGATGGGCAAATCGCGGTTTTCTCCCCGCAGGCGGGCGCGTTTGGCGGTAATCATTTGGCCTCGCCAATCTTGGTAGGACTGGCGTAGTTCGGGCATGCCCTCAATACAGCGTAGGGAAAAGCCCCCCATTTCTTGGACAAAGACAATGCGGTGCCGCTCGCGATCGCCCAAAGGCTTAATGTCATCACTGGTAATGCTCTGGCCACTGGGTTTGACGAGGTTCTTGAGCAGGGGAATCAGTTTTTTGGCAGCCAAATCAGCCGTATTTTCACCGCCGACAATGGCGATATTCGTATTCACTGAAGGAGTAAAGCCGGCATCACGGCCACTGATGACCGCTTGGGAGAGCAATAGTAGCGGCTTTGATTTTTGGTAAGCCATGCGCAGGGCATTGAGGATCTCCGCTTCATCATTGCGATAAAACTGCAACAGGCGATCGCAGGCGGTGAGATCCCGCACAAGGCGGCTCTCTTCTGGGGCATTTTGCACGGTGCGCCGTACCGTTTCTTGGATAATCTCCCGTAGGTCACTTTCTTGGACCTCTGCCAGTTGCGCCAGATCCAATAGGCGCATTACCTCATTGGCGGCGCGGGTTTGCTTCCAGAGGGGACTCGCCTCCTGCAACACCGTTGTCGCTGTCGTAGTACAGAGTTGATTGAGACCAATGGTAAATGTGGAGGCCACACCGGTATTGGCGCCGGCATAGCGCTCGACGAGGTCTTGATAAAGGCTATTGAGTTCTTGGCGATCGTAGAGCTTCACGCCATTGATCCGCAGGGCATCGGCACTATCCGCTTGACTATCGGCCATCGCCTTGAAACCATCCCGTAAATTGAGGAGCCGCTGGTTGAGCTTGGCAAGACGTGCCTCCATCCCTTGCAGCCATTCCTCCAGTTTGTCCATCACCTCTTTAGCCAGAAAGCGGGCTTTGGCTTGAATGGTGGCATTGAAGCTGCCCTCAATTCCTTCTAGAGCCTGCTGGCAAAATTCCTCCATTTTTGCTTGCTTGGAGATGCCAAAGAGAGTGCTGAAGTGGTTGATGTCCTGAAGGGCATTTTCGTACTGCCGCTGACGATTGGTGATATTGGGTTGCCAAGTTTGCTGAATTTCGCGGTCATATTTTTCCTGCTGACTGATAAAAATTTGGCGAATTTGCCGCAGAAAGGCGTTGGCAAACTTCAGTCCCCGATTGCGATCTTCAACAATGCGGTAGAACTCCTCCTCAAGACTTTGGCGAGCTTGCTGGATAATTTGATTGCGGTTGTCGTACATGCGCTGCAAAAAGTCACCGTGGAGGCGCTCATCGGGACTCAGTTCCCGTAAGTGAGCAGCCCGGTAATTGTCGACCTGTTCACTCAGCCAAGGCACAAATTGCAAAATTTTGCCTCTTTCTGCACCAATTATGCCCCCTACTCCCTGTTGGGTACATTCAAGGCGGTTTTCACGGCTAATTTGATTACGTAGATCATTAACCCAGCGGGAAATTTCCTGCATGTAGGGGCGATCGCCCGCTGCTGCCAAGGCCAGTACCAAATCCATATCCAGCAAGTTCATGGGTTTCAGGAGACTCTCGGTGACCTCTAAAAGCTGGGGCGGCAATTGTACCGATTCATTCAGCCACCAGTCAATAAAGTCTTGGCAGAGGCGATAGGTCAAGGAGGCACGAATTTGGGCAATGGGAATTTCGACACTGGAGAGGCCAAAGGCCATAAAGCTCTTGGGATAGCTCCGCCCGCCGGCATCTTGAGACGCCCAAGCCGCCTTAATGTTGTCGCGAATGGAGCGTTTGTGGGGAGCAAAGTCAGAAGTGAGATCCAAAAAGATATTTTGGGCAATCATCTCGCGAATCTCATCGAGCTTGAATTCGCTCTCGCCATTTTTGGTGCCCACAAGGTAGGTAAAGTCAAAGGGAGGACAGTTGTAGCGCACTTCGTCGCTGAGGCTGCTACTAAATTGCGCCACGTACTCGGTGCGGTAGTCGGCAAAGTAACTGAGTTCCATGAGGGCGGCATAGCCATTGGCCAGCACGCGATCGCCGACACTAATCGCCGCAAAGGCATTGGGCATGGGCACAATTCCCGTGACGAGGGGACTCGACTGCCCCTTTAGCCAGTGGCGGACACAATAGCCGAGGTCAATGAGCATACCGCTACCTGTGCCCCCAGAGAGGGAACCCGTAATAAAGACATTTAAGCTACTATTGTTGACCTTGAGGCCGTAGCGGCTTTGCATAAAACTTTCGTGACCTTTGACGCGATCGCTAGCCGCTTGGAATTTTTGTTGAATCGCATGGTAGTTGCAAAAGAAGGCAAACCGACCACAGGCACGGATTTGACCTGCCCCGGCCTCTAGGGCGGTAATGTTGCGCTCCAGTTCCTTGGGAAACCAAGAGGCAATCCACGGGTAGTTGTCGAGGTTTTGAATGATTTGCTGCACGTTTTTGCCACTGACACTGGCCCAGTGCTTTTCGTTGTCCTTAAGGGGAGAGCCAGCGGCGAGGGGGTTGCTCACCTTGTAGTCGCGATCGGTGTCAATGGCAAGGAAGCTAATCACGGGAAACTGTTTCAGGCTGCCGTAGGTTTCCTCCACCAATCGCCGCACCCGCGATAGCACCTCAATCCCTGTGCCACCCACTCCCACAACGACCGTCGGCACAATTGATTTTTCTTCCACCTGTGCAGGCATGGTTGCTCTCTCCGCCGCAAGTCACCCCGATCCTAGCAAGGATGTCCGCAAAATCTGGCGATCGCAATGTTTCATAAAAAATTTTTGCAGCAATGCAATCTGATAGTTTTAGCGGCTGAGCGTCACCACGGCAGCATGACGATCGGCCAGCAGTTGGTTCACCGTTTGCAGCAACGTTTGGGGTTGAAAGGGTTTGACAATGTAGCCATTAGCACCCAGTTGGAAGGCTTTTTGGCGGTGGGTGTCCCCTCCCCGTGACGTTAAGATGGCAACCGGTAAATGGCGTAAACGCGCCGAAAGACGAATCGCCTCTAGCAAGCCATAGCCATCGAGGCGGGGCATCTCAATATCCGTGAGCACAAGGGACACCTGATCCCCTTGGCCAAGGAGAAAATCCAATGCTTCCTTGCCATCGCGGCATTCCACAACATCGTAGCCCGCCTGCCTTAGCACAGCATCCAAGAGCCGTCGCACAGTAATCGCATCATCAACAATCAGCACTTGGGGTATGGTGCGCTGCTGGTCTGGGGTCGTCACCGGCGGGGCTGGTACTTCCATTGGCGTAAGCAGTACTCCAAGGTTGTCGGGAGCGAGAACCGGTACCACTTCACCAGTTCCTAGAACCGTACAACCCATGACGTAGGGGGGCACGGGTACCGTTTGATCAAAGGGCTTGACCACCAACTCCCGCTCGGCAATGAGGTAGTTTACTGCCAAGGCCACCGCCTGACCAGCCACATCCACAACCACACCCACACCAAGGGGCTGCGTTGGCGCACTCAGGGGACGCTGATAGGGTAAGAATTGATGCAGTGGATACAGGGGAATGGATTGTCCCTGCCAGTCAATGGTGGCGCTGGGGTGGTGAATATCTGTGTATTCCTTCAGGGCAATGACTTCGCGGATACTCAAATCTGGGATGGCCAAGGTTAGCTCCCCGACTTGACACAGCACCATGGGCAGCAGACTGAGCGTCAAGGGAAGGGTGAGGGTAAAGGTTGTTCCCCGCTGGGGTTCAGTGGTGATCTGCAGACGTCCCCGCGATCGCTGGACTTGCTCGCGCACCACATCCAATCCCACCCCACGCCCAGAAAGATCACTCACCTGCTTGGCGGTTGAAAACCCAGGTACAAAGAGAAATTCTAAAATCTGCTCACGGCTCAGGTGGGGAACTTTTTCAGGAGGGCAGAGCTGAAGTTCCACTGCCTTTTGACTCACCCGCTGCAGATCAATCCCTCGACCATCATCGGCCACCTGAATTTCCACGGCGTTCCCCCGCAGTCGTGCCCGCAGCCAGATGGTTCCTGTCGGGGACTTGCCCAGTTGCTGCCGCTGTTGGGGCGGCTCAAGGCCGTGGTCAAAGGCGTTGCGCACCAGATGGGTCAGGGGTGCTTTAAGTTGCTGCAAAATCACTTGATCCACAAGGGTATCGCCCCCCTCAATCACCAGTTGGACGGGCTTATGGTGGCGATCGCCCAAGGTTTGCACAGCGATCACAAACTTTTCTGCCAGTTGGCGAAAGGGCACCAAGCGGGAATTTGTCAGTTCACCGTAGAGACTGTTTAAGTGCTGGCGGTTGAGATCAAGGGCTTCTTGGAGATCCCGGTTGAGCAGATCAATATCGGCGCCCGTCTCCTGAATCCGCACCAGCAATTCTTGAAAATCTTGGAGCGCGGTGTGCAGTTCTGTGTAGCGGTCAAATTGCAGCGCATCAAAGCCACTATGACGATTCGCAGCTACACCTTGACTCCCAAGGGGGGTGGCCAAGCGATCGTAGAACGTCTGTACCTGATCGCGAATGGGGCGAAATTGCTCAAGGCGGTGCTTCAGTTCGCGATTGATCCGCAAAAACTGCTGTTGATAAAGGGTGAGGCGTTCTTGACCAATGAGCAATTCGCTGACGGTATTAGCGAGGCAATCGAGACGACTGACGGGAATGCGCAGATAGCTGTCTTGGGGGGGGGCGGTTTCCGCAGGTGGGGTAGGGGTCGGTAACTTGGCCAGTTCTGCCTGCTGCAATTGCCGAAATTCAGCGACAACGGCGGGCGCTAATTCCCCAAGGGGCAAATCCGCTGCGAGCTTCGGTAATTCTGCGGCCAGTTGCTGTAACCAAGGAATTGCGCACTGTTCCCCTAGGGTTTGGGCGGTGGCAATCAGGTGAGCCAAAGCCGTCTCCCGCTCTGCATCCGTGGTACTGGCCTCTAGACGCTGCAGGGATGCCTCAAGGGTTTGCGTCAAGGCGGTGCGCAAATCGGGGGGAGGCGCAGTGGAAGACGAGGGAGTGGCTGCGACGGTGCCAAGGAGTTCCGTCAGGGCTGCAAGAAGGGCTTGATAGCGGGGAGTGGGTGTTAGGGAATGGTTCTGTTTGGCGGCAGCCAAGAGTTCTTGGGCTTGCTCAATCCCTTGAATCAGAAGACGATGGGCACGGGGGCGATCGCCCATGCGACCCTCTTTGAGGGCTTCCAGAACATCCTCTAGGCGATGGCTTAAGGCCTGTAGCTCACTGAGTTGGGCAATCCCAGCCCCCCCCTTGAGGGAATGCGCCGCCCGCATCAGCGTGTTGTAATCCTCAGCCGTATAGTGACGCTCGGGATCGGTGGCCACCTGTTCTGCCCATTGTTCGAGGAGCAGTAAATACTCTGGGGCATCCTCGTAGAGGAAGCAATGGCGTGCCTCCTGGGTAATGGCGGCAAGGTCGGCAGCGTCGAGGGTCATGGCTAGCTCTCCTTAGGCATCCACACGGAATCGGGATACCGAGGCTTGTAGTTCTGCAGCAACGGCCACTAGGCTTTCCATGGCATCCACCACAGCAGCAGCCGCTGAAGTTGTTGTTTGGGCCATCTGGGCAACCCCCTGCATAATCTGCGTCACTTCTGCGGCTGTGGACGTTTGGGAAGCAGTGCGCTCAGAAATCACTTGTAGCCGTGAATCAATCTGTTGGTTGAGGCGAGCGAGTCCCTGTAATGTTGCTTTGGTTTGACTCACCAACTGGGTGCCCTTGACCACTTGCGCCGTACTGTCCTCCATTTCCTGAAGCACCTCAGCCGTCTCCTGCTGAATCCCTGTCACCAACTGCTCAATATCCCGCGCTGAATCTGTCACCCGCTCGGCCAAGCGGCGCACCTCATCGGCCACCACCCGGAAGCCTTGGCCGTGTTCCCCGGCGCGTGCAGCTTCAATTGAGGCATTAAAGGCCAAAAGGTTGGTTTTCTCGGAAATGCTGGAGATGATGTTGATGATTTTAGAAATCTCTTGGGAGGATTCGGCAAGACGTTTCATTTTCTTGGCGGTGTTGGCCACGCTGAGGCGGATATTTTCCATACTCTCTACGGTGGTGTCCATGGTCGCATCCCCCAATTGGGCCGCCGTCAACCCCTCTGCGGCGATCGCTGCTGCTTCTTGGGCAGAATTGGCGACTGCTTGCACTGAGGCGGCCATCCTCTCGACCGCTTCCACACTGCGATCAATGTCGGCAGCTTGCTGGGTTGCCCCTGCCACAAGTCCGGCGATCGCCCCTTGGGTGGCTTGGGCAGCAGCCTGTACTTGGTTAGCAGCAGTCTGGACTTGCACGACAATTTGCCGCAAACTGCGCACCGTGGCATTGAAGGCATCAGCAATAGACCCCATTTCTCCTTCGTCCACCTTGGCGCGTACGGTGAGGTCTCCCCGCTGTGCCCCCTCAATATCCAGCAATAGGTTAATCACTGCCTCCTGCATTTTCATCCGTTCTTGGCGCTGCCGCTGGGCTTCCCCTTGACGTTGGGCTTCGAGGGTTTCAAGCTGAGCCTGCTGCTGCTGGAGTTGAGCCACCAAGGCAGCAATTCCTTGGCCGATGGCGGCGAGTTGAGGATCAGTAATCTCTGGAATCGGTGCATCCCACTCCTGTTGCTGAAGTTGCACGAGCCATGTTTCTAAGGTGTGCAGTCCCTGCCGCAACTGTTTGATTTGACCCCGTCCTAGGGGAATGGGGGTCGGCGCAACGGGGACACTGGGCAGTGGGGCGGGCGGGGGAGCAGCAGGGCTTCCCTGCAATAGCACCAAGGCATTGCGAGCACTTTGGCCAAAAATGCCCTGATCCGCTTCGGCGATCGCCTGATAGAGGGCTTGGGCGGCGGCAACATCGCCGGCCTGTTCTAGGGCAGTGGCTAGGCTCAACTGGACCAAGCGATCAGTGGGGTCTTCCTCAAGGAGGGCACGCAGGGTCGGAATATCCTGAGTGAGAATGGCATTGAAGTAGCAATCGCTCAGGGATGAGGTGGGGGGGGTGGAATTCGCAAGGGAGGTCATAGGGCAGGAGCGGGTGAACGGACGACAGCTTCAAAAATGGCCTCAACATTCAATAGTAAAATTGGCAGCCGATTCAACTGCACAAAACCCTGCAAATACTGCTGCACCTCCCGCTGAAGTCGCTGGGGCACCGGTTGCTGCTGCTCTGGCGAAACATGAATAATCCCCCGCAGTTGACTCACCAAACAAGCCAGTTGACGCGGCGATGATCCGTGACGCATCACCAGTGCCGTCCAACGTTGGTGGGGGGATCGCCCCCAATCATGCTGCACCCCCAGCAATTGCAACAGGTCAAGCATCCACAATAACCGCCCGCGCTGGTTACTAATGCCCAAAAGAGCGGCTGACACCCCCGGCACCAGACAAATATTCCGTGGCTCAACACTTAAGACCTCAGCCGTTTGCCCAAGGGGAATCGCCACATTCACCCGTCGGGGCAGTTCCACATGAAAGTATTCCTGAATGGCTGGGGCACTTACAGACATCATCGAGGCAAGGGAGGTAAGTACTTGTTAATGGTTTCAATTAAATCTTGGGGTTCAAAGGGTTTCGTAATGTAGTCATTGCCCCCCTGGCGCAAGGCCCAAAAGCGATCAAAGTCCTGATCCTTAGAGGAGCAAAAGATAATCGGCACTGTCTTGAGGAGGGGATTCGCCCGTACTTCGCGGCACAGTTCTAAGCCATTGGCTCCGGGCATCACAATATCGAGCACAATTAAATCGGGAGGCTGATGCGTGGCCAACCATTCCATAGCCTTTTCCGCTGTTTCCGCCACATGGGCTTGGTGTCCCAATTTCTCTAAAATTGAGACAATCATGATTTGCTCTGTGTGGGAATCCTCAACGACTAGCACCTGCTTCATTAATAACTCTCCATCGCCGCAGTGTGGGTAAATCGCTCTGCTAACGATAGTAACTCCTGTGGGGTAAAGGGCTTCGTCAAATAGTCCGTCGCCCCCACTATCCGTGCTCGAATCCGATCCACTAGCCCGTCGCGCCCTGTGAGCATGACGACGGGAACATCCTTAAGGGCTTCTGTTTGCCGCAGTTGACGGCATAGCTCATAGCCATCTATTTCTGGCATCGAGATATCCATTAAGACTAAGTTAGGCTTAGTGTCATTAAGGGCACCCAGGGCATGGGTTGGCTCCATCAAACCTAGCACCCGATAACCACAGGTCTCTAAAATGAGGCGGACATTGCGCTGGATGGTGGGACTATCGTCAATACAAGCCACGATTGGGCGAGTATCACTCGTGGGCGCATTGTAGGGATGTTGGGCAATCAAGCCATTGACTAAGGCAGGTTGCAACAACTGAGCTGTGGCGATCGCCTCCATGCGCAACTGAGTCGCCACTTCATAGAGTACGGGGGTCTGCTCCAAGAGTTGAGGCAACGCAGCGGCAATATCGCGGCCATAATCCATCAGCCACAGATCAGCGGGAATCCGCTCGGTGGTGGAGAGTACCAGTCGTTGCAGCGGCGAGTTCAAATAGGTGCGCACCTGTACCGCTTGGGTAATAGCTTGCCGCAGTTGACTCAGGGTTTGCTTGATCGGCACACAGAGTACCAAGTGATCCAGACCCGCCACCCGCTCCACCCGCACTGAGGCTTGGGGCATGGCAAAGATATGAACCAGCGCTTCTTGACTAAAGAGAAAGAGCAGCTTACGCAGTTGGGGAAGGGTCAATTGCCCCTGTTGCCAAAGACGACAGAGATACTGATACTCGGTTTCATCGGCTGACAATTGAGTGCTGAGTTGGGGGCAATAGCGTTGACACAGGTAGTTGAAGCGTTCCTGATGCCCGACAGTGCTATTGGCGTAATGCAGTTGACCATTGCCGACATACAGGTTCCAGCCGATGGAGGAATCCTTCGGATCGATAAAGGTTAAGTGACCGGAGAGGCGATCGCCAATCACCTTCTGAATCACCCGTGCTGGAAATGCCAATGCTTTATCGCCCACTTGCGCTACTGAACTTGACGTAGGTGTACTCATCGTCATAGAAACTGTCCCTTTGACAATCTGAATAGATCGCTGAATCAGCAATAGACAATCGCTGCATTAAAGGTAAATTTTTTGATATCGTTAGGGTCAGAAATAAAGGCTATCCAATAACCTTTAAGTTTATGTGAAGGGAGGGCTGGTTTATCGCCCTTGTTATCAGGATTGAACAGACTCAAAACAGTGAAAACTGTTTTCAGACACATTACACATCCTTTGTATTCAGGGCATATCTTAGGAAAGGGTTGTA
>FMSI01002203.1_pt1 | contig 10770 bp, 8 predicted proteins | sample 1504471 | NCBI WGS metagenome assembly FMSI01 (sample SAMEA4475357, study PRJEB15587) | soil metagenome | biome: Soil; feature: Field | place: India | collected 2015-03-11 | depth 0 m
CCACCGGAACTACCGACACCCGCTTTTTTATCCGACTCGCCCACTCAAACCGCACCACGCCATTGGCAAGGGCGTAAAGGGTATCGTCCTTTCCCCGCCCGACATTTTTACCAGGCAGAAACCTCGTTCCGCGCTGGCGCACCAGGATATCGCCCTTTTGCACCGTCTCGCTGGCAAAAGCCTTAACGCCCAGCCGCTGACCCGGGCTGTTACGCCCGTTCTTTGCTGTTCCGCCGCCTTTTTTATGCGCCATAAACGCTCCTTTCTAAATTGCTTCCTTGCCTTGCTCGAGGCAAGATTAAATTATAATCCTCAACTTAATAAAAGTCAAATCAAATAACCGAACGGTAACGGGCAAAACCAGCACCGGTTTTCAATCCCCGAAAGCCGATCAAAAAAGTTGCTGACCGGCGGCTTTAGATGGACAGGTTCTGCTATTGATTATGACCCCGAAACCGGCAAAGATTAACGCGCCGATTACGCTGTGATTGTGTATTTTGATGACAATCAGACAGTTAGCCAGTTTTGTCCGCCGTTAAGGGGGTTGTCCCCTCCACCGTCCCGGGGATGGCCTCCCTTTCCCCACCCGGTAGCGGATGCCTTTTTGTTGACAAACCGGTAATTGTAGCTAAAATTAGATCTGGCTAACAATGTTAGGCAAACCTAAAATCAATCGTTTTCGCAGTACCCTGGGCGAAAGCCGGGAAGACTATTTAGAGGCGATCCTGATTCTCGGCGCCAATCGGCATCCGGTGCGAGTGAAGGAACTCGCCCGATTTCTCGGGGTAAGCTGCCCCTCGATAGTCGGTGCCCTTACCGGTCTGAAACGCCAGGGGCTGGTCCGGCACGAGCACTACGGCGGGGTGGAACTGACCCCGCGGGGAAAAATGCGCGCCGAAGCGATTTATCAGCGCCACCTGCTCCTGACCGAGTTTCTCCAGCTGGTCCTGGGTGTCAATCCGCGAGTAGCGGCAGAGGATGCCTGCCGGATGGAACACACCCTTTCGCGGGAAACGATAAAAATGATAATAAATTTTGTCCAGCGCAAGAAAAATCATGAAAAAGTTAAGTGAACTCAATGTTGGTGAATGGGCGATAATAAAAGGTGTTGCAGGTCCGCCAGCGCTGAAGCGCCGGCTGGAGACGATGGGGTTTGTGCCGGGGGTGCGAGTGAGGGTGACGCGATGTGCGCCGATGGGCGACCCCCGGGCTTATGAACTTTTGGGGTACTGCCTTTCCTTGCGCCAAATGGAGGCGGCACTGGTTATGGTTGAACCTTTGAAGGTTTATCCGTTAAACCAGGCACCGGCGGGCAGATTAAAGGTAATAGATATTGACGGCGGCAGAGGTATAAGAGAAAAACTGGCGCAGCTGGGCGTTGTTGAAGAAGCGGTTGTCTTCCGGCAGGCTGATGATGGAACCGGACCGGTTGTGGTTGAGGTGGCGGGAGGCAGGAAGTTTCCGATCGGCTGGGGAATGGCGGGTCGGATTATGGTAATGGCGGCGACAGAGGATAATCCCGATGCCATTCCGACCGAAGTGCCCGATTCGGGTGCTTCGCTCAAGACCGACTCCTCGTAACGACGCCAGGTGTCAGGTGCGGGCAAAGCGGCAGATTAAAATTGCCATCGCCGGCAATCCCAACTCCGGAAAAAGCACCATATTTAATGCATTGACCGGCGCCAATGTTGCGGTGGGCAACTGGCCCGGTGTAACCGTGGAAAGGCACGAGGGCCGGTCAAACTATCGGGGGCATGAGGTTACAATTGTTGACCTGCCCGGCACTTATGCGCTTGATGCCTGGACACTGGACGAACGCGTCGCCCGCGATTTTCTTATCAAAGAGAAGCCGGATGGCGTAATAGCGGTAGTGGATGCGGCAAATTTAGAGCGGAATCTGTATCTGGTGGTGCAACTTCTTGAACTGGGGGCGCGGGTGGTGGTGGTGCTGAATATGATTGACATCGCCCGGGGGAAAGGGGTTGAGATTGACACCGCCAAACTTGCCGCTGCGCTCGGGGTAAAGGTGGTGTCAACGGTTGCGACAACCGGGGAAGGCATTGAACAGCTGCGGGAGGTGATTCATAACCTGGGACGGGAAGAAAAAACCGCTCCGCCACTGCGGATTGACTATGGCGCCGAAGTTGAACGGGGAATTGAAAGTGTGGCAAACGCTTTAGCCCGAAAGGTGCCGGATAACGAACGGCGGTGGTGGGCGCTGAAACTTCTGGAAGGTGAAACCGCCCTTCCGGAAATGGCGGAAGCGGAAAGGGTGGCGGCCGGAATTCGCGCCGAACTAACCCAAAGGCACAAACACGACGCCAGCAGTGCAATAGTGGAACGGCGCTACGGATTTATTAAGGGGGTAATAAGGGAGTGCGTACACAAGCGCCCGGATATCGCCCGCGGACCGGAGTTGTCCGAAGCGATTGACAGCATCGTCCTCAACCGCTGGCTGGGGGTACCGCTCTTCTTTCTTCTGATGGCATTGACATTTTACCTGGTGTTTGCGCTGGGCACGCCCCTTGCGGAACTTATCTCCCGGCTGTTCGCCTTTCTGGGGAAGGAACTCCACACCGGGCTTGCCCTTTTCCGGGCGCCGGAATGGCTGGGTTCCTTTCTTGCCGATGCGCTGATTGACGGTGTTGGGACCGTCTTAAGTCTTGTCCCGAACATCGCCATCCTCTATATCATCATCTCCCTGCTTGAGGACTCCGGCTATATGGCACGGGCGGCGTTTGTGATGGACCGGTTTATGCATCTCCTCGGTCTGCACGGCAAATCTTTTATCCCGATTATTATGGGCTTTGGTTGTAATGTTCCAGCGATTCTGGCAACGCACACCCTGGAATCACGCAAAGACCGGATCCTGACCATTTTGGTGACCCCGCTGATGTCCTGCTCTGCCCGGCTACCGATTTACATTCTGTTTACCGCCGCCTTCTTCCCACGCCAGCGCGGGATGGTGGTGTTTTCTTTATACCTTCTTGGCATCCTCCTTGCCGTGCTTGGCGCCCGCCTTTTCCGCTGGCTCTTCTTCCGCGCCGAAACGGCGCCGTTGATAATGGAGTTACCGCCCTATCACGCACCAACGGTGCGCACCGTCTTGCGTCCCACCTGGCACCGGACCCTCCTCTTTATCCGCCGGGCAGTGGTGGTGGTTGCGCCGACGGTGGTGGTGATCTGGCTTTTCGCCCGCCTGCCCTGGGGTGTACCTTACGCCGCGCAAGAAAGTCTTCTCGGGAAAATCGGCAGCCTCTTTGCCCCCCTTCTGAAACCGGCCGGATTTGGCTACTGGTGGGCGGCGGTGACGCTCCTTGCCGGTGTGGTGGCAAAAGAGGTTGTTGTCGGCACGATGGCAACAATTCATGGGGTCGGACCGGAGGGTTTGGCGCTGATTGTCCGGCACGAGTTCACCCCGCTATCCGCCTATGCATTTATGGTGATGTCTCTCCTTTATCTTCCCTGTATCGCAACATTCACCGCAATTCGACGGGAACTGGGCTGGCGCTGGGCGACCTTTACCGCCGGCTACACACTGATGTTAGGCTGGCTAACCGCAACCGCAATCTATCAAATCGGGAGGGTTTTTCTATGATTGAACACCAGCCAGCGTCGGCTGTCCGCCGGGTACTACCGGTTATCATCGGAATTATTTTTGCCGGCGTCGCAATTATTTTCATCCGGCAGCCAAAGCCAAGAATTCCTTGCGGTCCACAACTCCCCAGCCCGGAATCAACCTATTGGGGTGGCGACATTCTCCAGAAAGGGGAGGTGCTCAAGGAGGTTTTAAACCGGTGGTGTGTCCCAACTGATGTGGTCAACTCAATCTACTCCGCCCTCGCCACAGTGCAATTCCCGTTTACCCGGATGAAACCGGGAGACTCGGTATCGTTTTATTACCGGGGACTCCAGTTGATCGGTGTTGACTACCACCCGGACCTGGTCACCAGTTATCAGATCCGGTTTGACTCCAGCGGCACGGCACTCGCAACCAAAACCACCAAGCCGGTTGACACCGTCCGCGTTGCCATCACCGGCACAATTGAAAACTCGCTTTGGCACTCGCTCCTGAAACTGGGCGGCACACCGGAACTGGTGGTTGAATTTGCCGAAATCCTGCGCTACGACATTGACTTCTTCACCGAATGTAACAACGGCGACACCTTTGAACTGCTCGTGGACAAACTGCAGGTTGACGGCAAACTCTATCGCTACGGCCAGATCTACGCGGTTCACTACCGCAGCCGGCAGGAAAACGTCTACGGCTTCTATTTCCGTGACCCCACCGGCCACATAGACTACTACAACGAAAAAGGGCAATCCCTGAGAAAGACTGTGCTGCGCTCGCCGCTGTCATTTGCCAAGGTCTCCTCCTATTTCGGAATGCGCCACCACCCCATCTTGCGCGTTGTCCGTCCCCATAACGGTGTTGACTATGTGGCACCGCGGGGCACACCGGTATCGGCAATTGCTGACGGCGTCGTCACAATGGCGCGCTGGCAGGGCGGGTACGGCAAAATGGTGGAGATAAAACACGCCGGCGGCCTTGTTTCCCGCTATGGCCATCTATCCGGTTACGGACCAGGAATAAAGACGGGGAAAATGGTCCGCCAGGGCGCCACCATCGGCTATGTCGGCGCCACCGGACTTGCCACCGGACCCCACCTCCATTTTGAAATCCGCCAGAACGGAAAACCGGTAAACCCGCTTAAAGTTATTCCGCCAAGAGCGGAACCGGTCGCCAAAAAATTCCTGCCCCTGTTTGAACAGACAAAACTGTCTTACCTAAAAGAAATTAAAAACCATAACCAGCAACAAGACATAACAGATAATTATAAACCAATATCTATTTCTAAATAGACATTTCTGCCTGCTATCGGATAGCCTTTTATGCTTTCGTATTGCCGGTTGAGGATGTTTTTGCATCCAATGATAAATTTGGGTTTAACTCTAAAAGACTGAACAGTTGCTAACGGATTAAGCGCCAGTTCGGTGTCCAGGAGCAGATATCCGGGCAGTGTGTCAGTATTTTCACTGTCGGTGTAGCGAAAAGAAACAGCCGAACCGGTCAGGCTCAACCGGCAGATTTCAGCCGGTTCTGCGCCCGTTTCTGACAATGGTGGAATCTGATAGGCGCCCCATGCCACCGCCTTTGCCAAAAACCTCGGTCGGTAGGGCAGATCCTTTTCGCCAGAACGGCACACCTGATAGTTGGCACTTATGTCCAGACCAAAAAACTGGAAGTCAAATCCGGCCTCTGTTTCCAGGCCGGTAATTGTGGCACGGGCGATATTAACCGGCTGATAAAAGAAACTGGAATCCGCAACCCATTGAATTAGATCCTCAAGATCGGAACGGTGGAGGTTAAACCGGCAGGCACCAACCCGCCCCAGTTTCATCCCCAGCCCTGCCTCAATACCGGTGCCTTTTTCTGGCTTGAGCCGGGGATTGCCACCGGTCCAGTTATCCCGGGGCCACCACAACTCGTTAAAGGTGGGCGAACGAAAAGATTGGTTCGCACCGAAATAGCAGCTCAACGCCGGAATCGGATTCACCACCACCCCGAGTCTGGGGCTGAACGCACCATAGGTGGAACGGAACGGCTGCGAATCGGCAGGTGTGGCGTTGTTAACAATCAGGTCATAGCGCAAGACCGGGGTAATCTGAACAATCTGCCAGTTGAACCCGGTCTCAAGGAAAAACCCGCGGCTTAACCTTTCGGGACTGCCCACCGCGGTGCTTGCTGCCCGGTCCGCAGTCAGTTCCAGGCCGATATTGGAGCGCCACCAGGGCATCGGCTCAACCCACTGATTTAAACTCAAACCGGTCTGATGGACCAGATGGGTGTCATTTGCCGGGAAATACTCATCGGGGTTGTAATAATTTTGCCACAACCGCTGATGGGAAAAACGGGCGCTGAGCCGGGCATAATCGGTTTCCTTTAGGTCATAACCGATGACCGCCAACAATCGGGAGTCTTTTAACCGCGCGCTGTCAGAAGGAAACATCACCGGTCCGGGCGAACCCCTTTGGGCGGCAACCACCAACCCCAGGAGAGAAAGGTAGCCCGGCGCACCCAATCCAGCCCCGCATTTCAGCAGCAGTTCCTGCCGGCTGATGTCGGCGTTAACCCGGGTGTGAATTGAGTCATACTCATCCCGATAGGTCCAACGGTTGTCTGCCCGGATGAGCCCCCCGGCAACAAAGTAGTTCAGCCGCCCTGGACCAAAAACCGCTGCCCGCAGGTACCGCCTGCCAAAAGAACCCAACCCCGCCTGTGCCGCCATCCCGAATCGCTCCGGCTCCGGGGTGATAATATTAACCACGCCGCCAATCGGATTGGCACCGTAAAGCGCCGATGCCCCGCCCCGGACCACCTCAACCCGCTGGACAACCCCGGTGGTAATTAGCGTAAGGTCTGCCTGATTGTTTAACGCCGTATTTAACTTAACCCCGTCCATCATCACCAGAGTTTGCTCCGCACTGGTGCCGCGAATGGAAACGGTGGCAAGGTTATTGTAATCCTGAACCTGGACCCCGGCCGCTCCGCCAAGTACGCCGCTCACATCAACAGTCCCCCGCAAGGCACCGCTGCGATTTTCAATCACCGTAACCGGCTGGGCTGGGCAGACCCTTTTCCCCAACCGGCTCGCGGTGATGGTAACGCCCGCCACCGGTATTGACCTCGGAACCAGAAACAGCCTCGCCTCACCACTCGTGGACAACCGACTCCAGAACCCTGGCTCATAGCCAACCCGCTCCGCTTTTACCGACACCTCTTCTGGCACTACGCCGGCAACCACAAACCTGCCCGTGGAGTCGGTCCACACCACCACATCCGGCGGCACCACCCGAACCTCGGCATAGGGCACCGGCTCCCGGCTGAAAGAATCAAAGATTTTCCCCTGAAACACCCCGACCGGGGTCAAGAGCAGAAAAAATATTGCGCTCATTCTCGGCTCTCCTTTCTGCGCAAGGTTTACCGTTTATCCAGCACCGGCAACGGCAAGGTCTCCTGGCTTGCGGCTATCTCCTGCCCGTGGCCTTCCCGGCTCAGACCAGTGGCAATCACGGGCGACCCTGCTCAGTTAGAAGCAGAAATTACCGCCGCTCACAGTGGGCGAGACCGCCGCCGATTTTCACGGCGTTCCCTGTGCCCGGCGCGATAATCGCCGGACAACCGGCTTACCGGCACTCACCGGCTACCGGTCTACCGCTGCCACTCCTGATTTTCCTGCAACCAAATTGTATTTTCCCGCCCCGGCCTGTCAAGAATTTTCCTTGACTCCTACCGGGGGCGGGTTAATATCAACCGGTGAGCGGGTACCAGAACATTACCATCCGCAAAATGACCGAGGCGGACATTGACAATGTGATGAAAATTGAAATCCGCTCTTTCCCCAACCCCTGGCGCCGCTCCTTCTTCCTGTCGGACATTTCTCGCCCGGATGCACTCTGTGTTGTTGCCGAAGAAGGCGGGAAAATAATTGGCTATCTCATCGCCTGGGGCACACAGGAGGTGCACATCGCCAATATCGCCGTCGCCCCCGAGTCCCGGCGATCCGGCGTCGGAACCGCGCTGATGCAACAGGTGCTGGCGTTTGCCCGGAAACAAAAGGCGGCCGGGGTCTACCTTGAGGTCCGGTTCTCCAACATCGGCGCCCAGCGCTTCTACCAGCGCTTCGGCTTTGTTCCCACCTACCTGCGTAAAGGGTATTACGAAAACGGCGAGGATGCCATTGTGATGGAACTGGTCATTGACACCGGTCAGAAAGCCTGATTCGCCCCGCGGTTAAAAGCGGTTCTTCACTTCGGTCCGGGAGAAAATAAAGAAAAGTTTAACCGCTCTTGGGCGGTCCGTTAACTGAACCGGTCAAAGCAGACAATCTCGCTAAGTGGCTTCCGGTCGCGGGGTTTTGCCTCCTGTGCCGGATAACCAATCGGGGTCAACGCCACCGGCTTCACCGCCGCTGGAATTCCCAGAACCTTTCTTACCTCCTCTTCAATAAAAGCCCCGATCCAGCAGGTCCCCAGCCCCTCATTTGCCGCTGCCAGGATGATGTGCTCTAAAGCGATGGTCACATCCACCTCGGCACTTGACCAGTAACCACCCATTCCCTGCCACGCCCGGTCCAAAATGGCACAGGCACAGACCACCACCGGTGCCTCGCCCACAAACCGCTGATTCCGGCAGGCGGGAACAAGTGCCGCCCGCAGCGCCGGGTCTTTCACCACGATAAACTTCCAGGGCTGATAGTTCTTTGCCGAGGGCGCCAGTCTGCCCGCCTCCAGAATTCGCTGCAAAACCTCCTCTGGTACCGGGTCCGATTTGTATGCCCGAACACTCAACCGGCGACGCACCACTTCATAAAAATCCATATTTTACCCCCTTTCCAAAAGCGCCCGACGCGATTCGAACGCGTGGCCTGCAGATCCGGAGTCTGCCGCTCTATCCATCTGAGCTACGGGCGCTTTACACTAATTTAACCAAACCGCCCTAAAAGTCAAGCGCCCGCGTTCCTGCGGGCGCCTGAACCATATCCAAAGCGGTTGTGCCTATTCCACCACCAGCTGTTCGGTGAATTCGGCCTCGGCACCGGTCAGCCGGACAAAATAGACGCCCGGACTTACCCTTTCCCCGTCGCGGTTGACGAGATTCCACACGACGTTATCGCCCCCGGCATCAGACAGAGAATAAACCAGCCTGCCTAGTGCGTCGTAGACCGCCACCCGGACATCACCCCTTATCGGCGAGACAAACCGTACCGTTCTACTTGCCGGATTGGGAAAAACGAAAGCCGCCGTAGTTTTCCCCTTGGGAACCACCCGTTCCTCGGCGATTCCGACCGTCCAAGGAGCATTCCAGTAGCAGCGATATAGAGCGGCACCAACAAACGCACAGCCAGCCCCGGTTCCAGAAGCACCCGGTGAATAAACCAGAAGCGGTTTGATCTGTTCACCGGTACCGGCACTATTGGTATTAATCCGCAAAGTATCTGACCAACCGGTCGGATTGGATGCAGAAACCCAGTGCCGGTAAACAGTGCGATAACCCTGTTCTGAAATATAGGAGGCGTTCATATAATCATTGCCCAGAGAAGTGTAGTTTTTCAGGTCAGCATAGTGTTCGTCAGCGGCGGAAGAACCCGCCAGATAGTAACTGCTGCTCCAGGTTCTCCCCCTGTCCGTAGAATAGACATATTTCACATCCCAGTCTCCAGAGTTCCGATAGTTATGGGAATAAACCGTCCAGATCACTGCGGTTGACTCGGGCCGGGTGAACGCCGCACCAATTATTGGATACCTAACATCAAATGTGTCCGGCCGCACAGAAGTCTCATACCAGGAATCCGGATTGCCAAAACTGGTGTTCACCAAAAGGTTCATCTGACCTGGAGCTACTAAAGAAGGACAGCCGGCGAGATAAAGGTATTTACCGGCACCAGCCGAATAACTGCCAGCACTGACAAAGCGAAATGTATTCAGAACCGCCCAGGTTTTCCCAAAATCGGTTGAACGCATCATAAAGTCGTCAAATTCTGGTGTAGCATCAACATCCCCAGCACAGGCATAAAGCCAGTAATCATAATAGTAATCCCGACAGACAATAACCCGGTTAATCGTATCCGGACCGGCGAGAATTGGCCGCGCCCAGAAACTGCTACCATCTCGTTTAAACCTGGCCTGCCACAGATCGCCGTTGTTATCCGGCATAATAAAATAACAGAAAACAAACGCCGATTCAGCCTGACCTACAACCAGTTGCAGCTGGGTGAAAAGATACGGTGTCGAGCGGTAAAAACGAGAAACTAGGCTCCAGGAAACACCGTGATTGGTTGACTTGTAAACCCACACCGCACTGTCCCGAAAAGCGGACACCGCCACCCACATTGTGCCGTCCATCTCATAGTCTGCAGCAGTGGCAGCCACATACCCCGCGTCAATCACAACATCCGGTCCATCGTTCATTAAAACACCACCGGGTTCGTTCACAATCTCATGAATTATTCTGGATTCAACCGGTACCTGAACCGGCATCTGCTGCTGAAGATACCAAGCCTGAACCTTACGCTCCTGTTCCCTTGCCTCGTAGTCATTCGCTGGCATCGCTCCGGGTGCCGAAATCACCGGGTGCGCCGTACCCCGCACCGCCGGCATGGAGGAGGCGTCATCCTGGACGGCAAAAGCCGCTCCAAAAAGAAATAAAATTAACGCCGTCCCTACCTTCATCATCAACAGTCTCATAATAACTCCTTTAGCAGGGGAAAAACGAGCCCTATTACTCAGTTTCCCTCAACCTGCCAATGCCATTTTACTACAGTTCAACACAATGTCAACTCTAAAATCGCCCTTGCCAACCTAAGCGTCAGATGTTAATATGTTTCTGTGCTGGGCACACTGGTTAACACCGCAGCGGTAATCATCGGCAGTCTCATCGGCATTTTTCTCCACACCCGCCTGCCGGAACGGCTCACCAAAATCACCTTTCAGGCAATCGGCATCTTCACCGTTTCCCTTGGCGTTGCCATGGCACTCAAAACCCAGCGGGTCCTCATCCTCATCTTTGCCGTCGTCGCCGGCGCGCTCATCGGCGAATTAATTGACATTGACCGCCATCTCAACCACCTCGGTGAACGGATTAAAGAAAAACTCCGCCTCGGCGGCGAAAGGTTCAGTGAAGGTATGGCAACCGCATTCCTTATCTTCTGTATGGGCGCGATGACCGTCCTGGGCGCAATTGAAGAAGGGTTTGGTAAAACCCCAACC
>FMSI01007006.1_pt1 | contig 10769 bp, 8 predicted proteins | sample 1504471 | NCBI WGS metagenome assembly FMSI01 (sample SAMEA4475357, study PRJEB15587) | soil metagenome | biome: Soil; feature: Field | place: India | collected 2015-03-11 | depth 0 m
TTATATATGGCATACCTTCAGAATACTGAATGATCATGGACTCTTTAAATGATATATTTGGAAGTTGGGGCCAGAAGGGTATATCAAATGTCTTTAATATAAGCTTACATGCCTCGTCAGGATTTCTGTGCGGAAGGCTTCCTATTCCAGTAGTAGAAAATGGTTTGATTATATCAAGCATATTTTATAAGAGCGGTATTAGATAGATAGCTATCTTAAGATAAAATTATTTAACAATAACAAGACTTCATCAGTCTTGTATCTTTTTTAAGATATCAGGCAATTGAGCCTTAAAATCAGGATATACCCTGCCCAAAAATACCTTTAATGCCTTTATTTCAATTTTGAGGTCTTCAATCTCTTTTAAAAAACCTTCTATCTTGCTTACCTTTTCAGTCAAGGTATTTAACTCTTTCTCAACAAGGGTCAACTTCTCTTGTAAAAGAATAATCTCTTTCATATAAACTCCTTAATTATATGCAAACGTATGTTATATGATTTTTAACCTTTATTTTCTCCTTTGTGCCCTTGTCAGCTTTCTAAGCTTTCTGTGTTTGTGTTTGCGCATCTTTTTTTTGCGCCATTTAACAACACTTCCCACACTGCCACCTCCTTCTATTTAGCATAGTAAGTCTAACAGAAACTACATAATATAACAAATAAATCTTTAAATTTCTAATTTTATTTTTTATTAAAAATAAAAAATACCAATTCATTTAAGCACAGATATCCATTTGAGAAGCATTATTGTGATTAATGATCTTTAATGCTATTTTTTATACTTTCCATAAAGGCCTCAAGTTGAAGGTCTATAGTTAAAGATTCTGTCCCGTCATAGGGAATGCTTATGCAGGGTATGTTATAATCTCTGCTGACCACTTTCAATAATGCTGTAACAATTGTACCAGGCATACAGCCAAATGGCATTGTGTTTATTATACCGGACGCACCCTTTTCAATAAAATCAATTGCCTTTCCAATGCTGAGTATAGTCTCTCCTTCAAAAGATTCATGGACATATGGAGAGGCCTTTTTAATTGTCTCCTTTGTTGAAGGCTCGTTAAGAGATCTTAGCAACCCTTTAAAGTACGCAGAGTATTTATGTTCAATCCTGTCCTGAAATAATTTTTTCAAATAAAGTCCTAACAAATTTGATATATCCCTTTTTACAAAAGACCTCTTTATTGCCAGGTAGTTTACATAATATATCCATTCACCAAATGGCGCAAGCCATGCCTCACCACCTAATGACTCTATCTTTCTTATAAGATTCTCGTTAGAGAAATTGTGGCATCTAACAAAAATCTCTCCTACAATGCCAACAACAGGTTTTTTTTCCTTATATTTTGGTATATTTTCAAAATCATTTTTCATCCTTTTCATTACATCTTCTAATGTCCCATTCCTATTCATAAGAGCTGAACATATTATATCTCTGTATTTCGCAAAGAGTTCATCGGATATCCCCTGTTCCTTTTCATAGGGTCTGCTCTCATGGAGACATTTATAAAGGATGTCAAATGCAACTATGCCATGCCATGCAACCTTTATAAATTCTTTTCCATTTTCTATACCTATTTCCTTGAATGTATTTGAGTGTTGCTCAGGCGCAACCATTATGACGTCTTTATATCCTAATTCCTTTAGCATTAGATCTTGTAATACATGATACTGTCCAAATCTACAAGGTCCGTTGGCAGTTGGCATAAAAAAGGCGGATTTATCAGGAATAAAGTCAGGTTCAGATATCTTCTTTAATATATGGCCTGTTGTGATTGTGCATGGGTAACATTCCTTGCCTGACAAATATCTCTTTCCCAGATCTACAATTGTCCTATCAGTTTCAGGCAACACCTCAGCATTCACATTACACCTTTTAAATGCAGCAGCAAGGGCATAGGCATGATCTAACATCCTCGGTATATAAATAATACGGTCCTTTGATTTAATAGAAATTTGTTTTCTAGTATGTTCTTCTTTTTTTATTATAAAGCTTCTTTTCTCAATGCTATCGAGAAAGGCCTCGCATCTTGTTATAGCACCAGCGTCTGCGCTATGTTCATCGATCTCAATATGTAGAAATGGTTTTCCCCCCAACTCTTTCTTAAAATATTTGAGTATAAAAGAGTCTGGTCCGCAGGAAAAGCTTCCTATGTAAATTGGGAATAAATTTGGGGTATCTCTAATAATCCTTGCTGCCTTAATGATCCTCTGCCCCGATCTCCAATACATATTTGGCCATGAATCCTTTATCCTTTCTGTTTCAAGAGGTAGGAAATCCATAGGTATTGAAAGAGTATCTATATTTGATAGTTTTTTTGGTATCTCTAAGTTTACTCCACTATCAAATGAGTTATATGATCTTCCTACTATTACTATTGCAGGTACATTTTCTTCCTTGATTGAATTAAGCACTTCATTTCCTTTAGCTGTTATAGCCCTTTTAAACTCAATTTGTGCTTTTTCAGCAATTATTATTGCCCTTTCTATATTAGATAGGCTAATCTTATACTCCTTTAATGCCTTACTCAATTCATCTTTGAGATATTTCATCCCGCGTGAAAGGTCTATAATAGGTGTGATTCTTTTTATTCCATTAATAGCAGCATTTGATACATAAGGGATAGTCTGAACATAGGGGCATGCAACGCCCCTCTGAAATTCATCTTTATCAGTATTAAGATTTATAAAACTTGGTAAAAATATAGCATCAACATTATTATCTTTAAGCCATTTAATATGTCCATGGGCTACCTTTACAGGGAAACAGGCCTCAGAAAGGACATTTTCTATTCCCAAATTAATAATCTGTTTATTGGTCTTTGGAGATACTAACACCTCAAATCCAAGTTCCCATAAAAGGGTTGACCAAAAGGGTAGATACTCTTGAAAGAAAAAGATGTAGGGAATTCCTATCTTTAGTCTATTATTTCGGGAGTTAGGAAGCCTGGAAGCCTCTTCTAATCTTTTATTATGTTCCTTCCATAACATCTCTTCCCTGAATGAAAAAAGATCTGGGATATGGGATTTTTTAGATCTGCTAATATCATATTTTTCGCATCTTCCGCCATAAAATAGATATCCATCATCACCCTCGATTTTAACCCTATTTATCTTGCAAACATTTGGACAACCTTTACACTCAAATGAGTCTATCTCATAAGGTTTCTTTGAAAGTTCAAATCCCTTAAAGCGCGTAACCCGTGAGCCTTTAACCATGACTTGCGAACTATTACCTTCAACATGCGATATGTCACCATCTTTCATATAATCCCTTGCGATAAGCGCCATACCAATAGCGCCAGTCACATCATGATGTGGAGGGACGACAACCCTTTTCCCTATGTATTTCTCAAATGCCGCAACCACAGCCTTATTAAAGGCCACCCCTCCTTGAAAAAAGATTTTCTCACCAATGGGTTTTCCCGCAACAACCCTATTTATATAGTTCTGAACTATTGAGTATGCTAACCCTCCAAGGAGGTCATCCTTTTTTGCACCTCTTTGGAGATTTGCCATCAGGGAATTTTCCATAAATACTGTGCAACGTTCACCAAGCCTACAGGGGTTTTTTGATGCAAAGGCTAATTCTGCGAATTCCTTTTTTATTGAGACATCAAGTTTTTCAGCCTGTTCTTCTAAAAAAGAGCCTGTACCTGCTGCACATGCCTTGTTCATCTCAAAATCAACAATAACACCATCCCTTATAGATATATACTTTGAATCCTGTCCACCTATTTCAAATATTGTATCTACTGATGGATCAATAAATATTGCAGCAGTGGCTTGAGCAGTGATCTCATTCTTCACAATATCAGCACCCACATAGTCTGCAATCATATATCTACCAGACCCTGTGGTACCAACACCTGCTATCTCAACACTATCACCTAACTCTGCATATATCTCCTCAAGTCCTTGTTTTACTGCCTCTATAGGTCTCCCAGCAGTCATTAGATATCTCTTGGCAAGCAGATTTCCCTTTTCATCTATTACAGCAAGGTTTGTGCTTATTGATCCAATATCAATCCCAAGATAGGCCTTTACAGGCAGTGACACGTTAGCATCTAAGGACTTTAGATTTTTAAAATGCCCGTTACTTCCTTTAAGATGTCTTTCAAAAAAGCTGTCTCCTTCTGCTATTAAAGGTGCATAACCTTTTTCTGAGAATTGTGAGGATGAAAGGAATTGCTCTAAATCTTCTAGATTAAATGTATTTACAAGGCCTTCATCCATGTCCTTCAAGGCAGCTCCTAATGCACCCATTAATGCAAAATCTGGCGGGATAAATAATTCATCAAGTTCAAAGACCTCTTTAAATGCCCTTATCATCCCTTTATTAGCTGCTACACCACCTTGAAATGCTACAGGAGGTTTTATATCCTTTCCTTTTGCAATGGTACCTTTGAAATTTCTTGCTACAGCAAAGCATAGACCAGCAATAATATCTTCTATAGGTGTTGCAATCTGTTGAAGGTGTATCATGTCTGATTTAGCAAATACACTACATCTTCCTGCAATCTTTGCCGGACTTAATGATCTAGCAGCAATTTCACTAAATTCTTCTATAGTTAGCTTTAGACGTTCTGCCTGCTGTTCAAGAAAAGAGCCTGTGCCAGCAGCACATACAGAGTTCATAGAAAAGTCCTTTATGCCAGATTCATCTAATATAATAAGTTTTGAATCCTCACCGCCAATCTCAATAACAGTTCGTATATGAGGATATAACTTCTTAATAGAATATGACTGAGAGACGATTTCATTTACAGGTTTTATATTCAATATTGAGGCAATGCCCTTTCCAGCAGAGCCAGTAATAGATAAAGAGCTATCGGGATAACGGCTGATTACTTCCTTTAAAAGTTTAAGAGCAGTGATAGCAGGATGTCCATAGTGCCTCATATAAGAGCTATCTAATTTATTCTTGTCTTTATTTAGGACAACGAGTTTTACACTCACTGAACCAACATCAAGACCTATAAAATACATATTTCCTCCAACATAAATGGTAATGCTAAATTTAGCAAATTTTTATTACTTTTTAATGTTTAAATAGATATTTGAAAGTTTAAAACCTTCTTTTATAACAGAGGCTGATCCAGAATGATGTAAAACAATATTCCTATTTGCTTTCAAAAAGGATGTGACAGATATCAGAGTCTGCATTATTTATTAAATTTACCTTATTTACAAATATGGCGGAGGGGGTGAGATTCGAACTCACGGTAGGGTCAACCCCTACAACGATTTTCAAGACCGCCGCTTTCAACCGCTCAGCCACCCCTCCAAAGATGTTAAATTATGTTATCAAATCTTAAAAGGAAAATTCTACTTACTTTATACCATTAGTAGTAAAAAACTTCTAAATTAATAAGCAAAACAGATATGGCCAAAAGCCTTTAAAAATACTGCTTGAAATAACTTATATTGTAAATATCATCACCATTAGTAGTAACTTGATTGATGATACATAATAATAATCCTTCGTTTGTTAATAAAAAGACCTTCTATAGGCTTTAATGTCTTATTAGCTTTTCAATATTATAGATTAGGGTCATAGTTTAAGTAATATCATATTAGAAATTGGATCAAGCTCTCTGACAGCATTTACCCCTTTTATCTCAAATATTATCGCCTCAAGAACAAGAAATACCTCAGCATTTTCCCTAACACAACCTACCATTACACTGTCTTTTTTGCCAAAGGCACCATGAAAATGCACCCTCGGCTCGTCCTTATGCCAAAATATGGTTCCAAGGCCCACAATCTCATGACTTTCATTAATCTCCCTCCACATTGGTTTTGGAGGGATCTCCTCTTTTTCAGGGCCAACAACAAATCTGCCCTTTTTCATTCCACCAACAAGGTAAAAAACTGAAGACCTAATATCCTCTCTTTTTGCAATATCCATAAGCCCTTGTAATATATTGTCTCCATCATCAAATCTTGCTACAAAAATTCTGCCAATCTCTCCTTTTGAATAAACCATAATGCCTCCATTTTATATCATTTACAGCCGAAGAATGTTGCATATTTGCCAACTAAAGAGATTCCAGCCCTTTGAATATTTGGGTTTAACATGTTTTTATTATGGGATTCAGATTCCCTCCATAATTCAAAAAGAACCTTTGGTGAAGATGCATTCCAGCCAATGTTTTCAACACATAAATCACTCTTTGAATCTGTAAATCTTTTTTGAAAATTTGCATGACTAAGTGTATTTTTTTGTGTCATGTATCTTGAATGAGTAAAAGCTATCTCCTTTAATCTTTCATCATATTTAAGAGGGCTTAATCCGTTTTGTGTCCTGTAATTATTTATAAGGGTTAGCAAATCAGATTCATATGTTGTTGATTCAACATGTCCTATGGAAAAAAGGAAATAAAATATAAAAGGGCTAATTAATAAAAACCTAAACTGCATATCCCTTTATAAACCTCTTCAACAGAAATATTATCCATACATTTTATATTACTACAATATTTTTTATAACAGGGAGAACAAGGTAAGTTAGACCTTATCACTAAATGCCCCTCACCATAAGGTCCTGTTCTAATAGGGTTAGTAGGACCAAATATAGCTATAACAGGTATTTTTAGTGCCGCTGCTATGTGCATTGGCCCTGAATCATTAGTTATAACATATCTTGCCCCCCTTATCAGATAAATAATATCTCTTATACTTGTCTTTCCAGCTAATGAGAGTGCCTTGCCTGATGATAAAGCCTCTATCTTTTTTGCCTTCTCTATATCAGAACTGCTTCCTATAATTATACTTTTAATATTTATCATTGAGGCAAGTCTTCCAAATTTTTCAGCCTGCCATATCTTTGTTCTCCATCGGGCAGAGGGTACAATTACAGCATAATCTTTGATTTTTTTTCGTAGATTACATATATCCTCTGTCCCCTTTATAAAAGGCATAGGAAATTTTATATCCTCTGAATTGCAACCTAATGATTGTGCAGCCTTTAAGTATCTCTCAACGGCATGTGTATCAATGGAGGCTTTAATCTTATGTGTATAAAAGATTGAACTACCCTCTCTTGCATCTTTAAATCCTATTCTTAAAGGCGACTTAGTTGAATAGGTTAATAGTCCACTTCTTAAAAGTCCTTGCAAATCAATAGCAATATCATAAGATTCATCTTTAATTTTTTTATAGATTTCTTTAAATTCAGAAACCGTCTCTTTTATATATTTCACATTCTTCCATTGGTCCTTATTTATTATCCAGAGCTTTTTTATCATAGGATGGCATTCAAGAAGTCCTTCAAGACCCTTTGCTACTACCCAATGTATTTCAGCCTCTGGAAAGGTATCTTTTAAAGCATTCAAAACAGGAAGGCTGTGGACTATATCGCCAAGAGAGCTGGGCTTTATAATTAAGATCTTCTTTGGTATCCTTTTTATAATAATTTTATCCATGCGATATTATTAGCTGCACTGCATCTTTTAAATTTTTTACTATAAAATCAGCATGAGATGATTCTTGTTGTTTTCCGGTTTTTACAAGTATACCTATTGCACCAACAGCCTTTGCAAGGAGCATGTCAGCATCTTTGTCACCTATTACATACGATTTTTTTAAATCAACTAGGTGATCTGCCCTAGCCATAATAAGCATACCCGGCTCCGGCTTCCTACAAAAGCAATTATCATCAGAACTATGGGGACAGTAATAAAAGTCATCAAATCCATATCTTTCAATAAAGTAATTATTAACCTCTTTTACAAATGATTCCTGGACAATTCCTCTGCTGATGCCCGACTGATTGCTTACACCAATTAACAAAAATCCTTTGTCTTTAAGAATCCTTAAACTATCAATCTCAGGGAATATCTCAAAGTCTTCCCATCTGCTTAAATAATCTGCGTCTTTACATAATGTTCCATCTCTGTCAAAAAATATTGCCCTTTTATAGGAAAATATTTTCTTAATTGCAATATATACATCATCTGATGATATTGAATACATACATTTCATATCATTATTTTTGCATGTCCTGTCAAAACAGGGACTACAAGAAACCTCTGACCTTAATACCAAACTATTATTATTAATATATCCTGTAAATTCTGGCTCTGTTGAACCGAATATACTGACCATAGGTGTTCCTACTGAAAAGGCAATATGCATTGGTCCTGAATCATTAGTAACAAATATATTGCATTCTGAGATTAGGGCAATTAATTCCCTTAGGGTGGTCTTTCCAGTTAAATTTAACACATTATTCTCTGTCCTTAGATCAGGTCTAATTTTTATTAATATCTCATCTGCTGTCTTAATATCCGATGAAGAGCCGAAAATCACAATACTTCCTTTTGTCTCTTGTAAAAACCAGTTTGATATATCTGCAAATCTCTCTGGCAACCATCTTTTAGAAGAACCATAGGCTGCACCTGGATTTATTCCAAGTATTGGTCTATTAAGGATTGATAATTCCCTTCTTTTGGATAATCTCTCATCAATTGATATATATACATATGGATAAAACTCGTTCATCTTTTTTTCATAGAAAGATTTTAATATTTGTTTAAACCCTACATTATCTATAGTAATCCCAGCTAACCTGAGTAGATTTAGATAGTAATCAATATGATGAAGTCTTCTATCATCATTATTAAAAGGAATAGGTTTTGTTAACAGCAAACCCCTTCCATCCCTATTGTATCCAATTCTTTCTGGTATCCCTGCAATAAATGCTATCAATGCTGCATCAAAGGCATTCTGAAAAAGTACTGCCTTAGAAAAATTTTTTTCTCTTAATATATTTGATAACTTTAATCTCCCCAAAAATCCTTTAAATCTATCTTCTAATAATATAATTTCATCTATATTTGGATTTTTCTCAAATATTGGGGATACAGATGGCTTAACTAAAAGACTAATCATAGAATCAGGATAAGATTGCCTTAAAACTTTTATAGCAGGTAGGGTCATTATAGAATCACCTATCCAATTAACGCCTCTTATAAGAATTTTACTGTTGTTTTTCACCATATTTTAGTGTAACATTTAAACATAAATTCATTCACAAAAAAGCTTGACAAACTAATTTATTTATTATATAATTGTTTTTAATTAATAATTATTATAAATTAAAAAAGTATGATACACAAATATAAACATATAGGTTTCAAACTAACACCACAAAGGCTTGCTATACTGGAATATCTTGAAGACAATAAAGAGCATCCATCAGCCGAGGATATTTATAGGGCAATTATAACCAAGTTTCCAACTATATCCCTTGCTACTGTCTATAATACCCTTGAGGCGTTGAAAAAAAGGGGAAATATAAATGAATTAACAATTGACCCAGAGAAGAGGCATTTTGATCCTAATGTTGAACCTCATCATCATTTAATATGTGTTAAATGCAAAAAAATTGTTGATATAGACATTAAATTTGAGATTGAGCTAACAGATGACAAACAGCATGGGTTTGAGATAATAGGTAATCATATAGAGTTTTACGGAATATGCCCAGAGTGCAAGAAAAAACAATAAATATGGGGGACATTTTCTCCTTACTTATGCACAGAAGATGTGATGAAGATGGCAGTCTTTATAGGTTCTGTGACCTTGAAAGGGAGGTGAATTACAGAATAAACAGGTCATAGGATCAGATAGGAGTCTTTGACCCCTTCAATTAATTGAAATAGGAGGATTAAAAGTGAGAAAAATAGTTGTTATCCTATCAATTTTGGTATTTACCGTCATTTCCTATTCTCTGGCTGATGCTGAAGTAAAAGTGCCGCGTGATTATCTTAAACATTTCAAGCCTATCACCATGAAGTTTGTGGATAATCCAGACAACCCAGTAACCCCCGTTAAGGTCAAGCTGGGAAAGATGCTTTACCATGACCCAAGGCTATCAAAAAGTGGGCTCTTCAGCTGTAATACATGCCACAATATGGCAACATATGGAGTAAGTAATCTCCCGGTAGATATTGGGCACAAGTGGGCACTCGGACCAGTAAACTCTGGCACTGTCTTTAATGCTGCCTTCTATACTGCCCAGTTCTGGGATGGAAGAGCTAAAGATTTAGAGGAACAGGCAAAGGGCCCTATCCTTGCTCCTGTTGAAATGGCAATGCCAAACGAGCAGGCAGCGGTGGACAGAATAAAATCTATTCCTGAATACAGAAAACTCTTTGCACAGGCATTTCCAAAGGATAAAGAGCCGCTCACATATGACAATATTGCAAAGGCAATCGCTGCCTTTGAGAGAACACTTCTAACACCGTCAAGATTTGACAAATTTTTACTTGGAAATGAAAAGGCGTTAAACACCGAAGAAAAGAAGGGCCTGAAACTCTTTGTTGAGGTTGGATGCGCCAGTTGTCATAACGGCATTGCCCTCGGCGGGGATTTCCAGAAGCTCGGTGTAGTAAAACCTTACAACTCCCAGAGTCCGAGTAAGGGAAGATATGATGTAACAAAGAAACCAGAAGACATGAATGTGTTCAAAATGACAACACTTAGAAATATAGAAAGGACATATCCATACTTCCACGATGGTCAGGTATGGGATCTGGATGAGGCAGTCAAAATCATGGCTGATATTCAGCTTGGCATTACATTAAAAGACGATGATGTGAGGGCAATAACAGCGTTCCTCAAGTCGCTAACAGGAGAGATACCTAAGGATGCGCTTCAGATGCCTGTGTTACCGCCCTCCACTAAGGATACTCCAAAACCATCTTACGATTAAAGAAACTACTACAGGGCGAAGCCTTCTGCCTCGCCCTGCTAATTTAAAG
>FMSI01031350.1_pt1 | contig 10763 bp, 8 predicted proteins | sample 1504471 | NCBI WGS metagenome assembly FMSI01 (sample SAMEA4475357, study PRJEB15587) | soil metagenome | biome: Soil; feature: Field | place: India | collected 2015-03-11 | depth 0 m
TGTCTGCACGCCAGTATTGGATTCCATTTGGTGGCAACGGATTAGAAAGCATACAAAATAAACCAATAAAAGATTTTGGTGGCTTCTTTCTAAGTTTAAATTTTGGAATCAAAATTTGATGTCTTTTCTACCTCATTTTATTTATTATTTATTTTCAACTGATTTCCTTTGTTAGCTAATTTGTAAAAACCTATTGAGTTCCATTAGAAATTATCTTAATATGTAGTAATATAATAATCAACCCAGCATATTTTAACAAAACCTTTAATCGCAAAGTAATAAAAACTACCCTTTTCCTTTTTTCTGACAAAAAATTGACACATTCAAACAAATTTTCGTTAATCAAATGATTTTTAATTTGAATATTTTGTTATAGTTTCTTCAATCTGATTTCTGAGCATCGAAATTATATGGGTTATTTGGCTTTTATCCAAATTTTTTCCTATATATATTGGTTTATGTATAAACACAATGATAGTACCTGTTCTCAAAAAAAGTTTTCCCCTGGGAAGCAACTTGTTTGCTCCAATTATTGCAACTGAAACAATTGGTTTTCCACTTCGCAAAGCAAGGAACATAGCACCCTTTTTAAAATCTTGGACTTTTCCATCAATTGAACGAGTTCCTTCAGGAAAAATTAATACAGATACATCTTGTTGGATGAGTTTCAATGCTTCATTCAAACTACTTCGAGCTGAAGCTACTTCCTCTCTTTCTATTGCAATAAAATCGGATTTTTTTAAAAACCAACCAAAAACTGGTATTTTTTCTAGTTCCTTTTTATACATTATTCTCAAATTATTCGGAATTGCAACGAAAACAGCTGGAATATCAAGATAGCTTGAGTGATTAGCTACAAAAACAAATGACATATTTTTATCGATATTGTCGAGACCAACACATTTCACCCTTACACCAGAAAAGAATAGCAATCTTTTTGCCCAAGCACGATAATGATTTAAATTGTAATATTTTCTTCCAAGCACAAACATACCCAGCAATCCTATAGTAGAATCAAAAAGGGTGACAAAAAAAACAAACAAAAGGCGGAATAGGTAAGTAAAATAATCAAAAAAAAGTTTCAATTTTTATTCTTGCAAACAATACTACATATTTCAAGAATTGTAGGATTAATTATTCGGTAAAATCTTTGTAATCCCGAGGGCCGACATTCCACAATTCCAGCTTCTTGCATTAGCTTAATTTGCTTCGAAACATTAGCCTGCATTAAACCAGTTGCATTAATAATTTCTGTAACACATTTCTCGCCATCGATTAAACATCGCAAAATTTTTAATCTGGAGACTTCAGAAAGTATCTTGAAGACCGAGGATAGCATCCTTAACTCCTCATCCGTAAAATATTTCCTTTTTTCCATATTTAACCAATTTACAAAACTTAATAATTACTAATTTAAAAATTACTTTTTTAAAATCTTAAACTCAACCCTTCGGTTCATTTGTCTGCCTTCTTCAGTTAGGTTACTTTCTAAAGGATATCGTGACCCATAACCACGCACGTGTAAACGTCTAGGGTCCACACCTTGGGATATTATGTAAACCGCTACAGATTTTGCCCTTAATCTCGAAAGATTAAGATTGTATGCATCGGACCCAATACTATCGGTATGACCAGAAATTTCTACCACAAGTTCTTGATGTTCTTTCATTAATTTAACCAAACGATTAAGTTCAGCAAATGAGTCTTCGCGAAGCTCAAAATTTTTATAGTCAAAGAAAATATTATTTAAACGAATACTTTCTCCGACTTCAATTGGAACAAGATAAAGATCGCGAGTGATTTCCTGATAATGTAAATCAACCCTAATATCAATGTTTTCGTTTATTGACATAAAACTATCTGCCTGGGCTAGAAAACCATAACGAGACCCACCAGGAAGGATGATTTTATACTCACCCGTAATAGGATTTGATTCAGCAAATCCAACAGTTTTTCCATCAGGTAGGGTTTCGTATTGAATTCGAGCTTTCAATGATTGATTTGTTTTCTTATTTAAAACCCTACCACTAACAAGAACAACAGGCTTTGGTCTGAGGACTTTTGGCAAAAAAACTCGAAAAATATCTTCTCGCCCTATAGAATTTTGAGTTGAAACAAAATACGCAAAATCACCAGATGCCGGAATGGTAAAATAAGCGTCCCACGAAGTAGTATTTACTACTTTACCAAGATTGATAGGTTTGGTCCACTTCCTCCAAGTAGAATCAAGCCTTTTTGAATAGAAAATATCAAGGCTACCATAACATGGATAGCCAGCAGAAGAAAAGTATAATGTTTCGTCATCGTAACCCAAAAATGGAGAGGTGTCATCGTCGGCAGTATTAATGTCCGAACCCAAGTTGATAGGCTTTGAAAAGGTTCCGTCGTTAAGTCTAAAACTTACATATAAATCTAATCCACCATAGGAATCCTTCCCCTCCAAAGATAATATCAAAATTCTTCCGTTCAGTGCTAAGAAATATGCTGTCTTCTCGTTTAAATTTTCAAAATCATGAATAAAAATTCCCTCGGGAAAATTCCAATCATATCCATTAAACCTGGCAATTGAAACCCCTTTGCTCATAGATCCATCTGGATTATATAAATTACCGACGACTAAAGACAATCCATCGCTTGTCGTTCCAAATGCAAAATTGTGATTATCATTATTAACTGGATAGGGCAATAATGTTGCTGGGGAAAAATTTCCTTGTTCATCAATATCCGAAAACCAAATGTCTTGTTTCTTTCGAGTTCCAAAATTTGCGGGATGCCCTTCGCGGGTAAAATAAAGTCTTCTTCCGTCGGGTGTTACTATAGGGGCAAGTTCTTGATAAGGAGAATTAACATTGGGACCTAAATTTATAGGTTGAGTAATTTCGTATGGTGGTATTTGGACTTCATTTATTTTTATGTTAAAACCCAATTCATTTTCCGATGAAATACCAACAGCATCGACTTGCAAAAAATCATTAAGTTGAGCAGTTTTGAAAAGAATTATTATTGATTTAACCTTGTAATTCGTTGCATGAATTAGCGTTTTAAAGAGAATACCCTTTTGTCCTTTAAACTCAAACAAAGTTTTATTATAAGATAAATACTTATTTTCTTTTTCATCTACCAAAAATATTTGATTGATACAGTCCTGGGAGTTATTCAAGTTTACAATTATTGTTCTAACAATTTGAGGGTTTTTAAATCCAAGATGAATGTATTCACCATCCTTGTTCTTTATGTACCGAGGTGTCCAAGCACATGGCGAAAAGCCGAAATCTGGCAAAACGCTCGGTTCTCCAAGTGCTTGATCGGCGGAATATTGTCTTTTCCCAAGTTCAGAAGAAAAAGAGATAACGTACGAAGCCCACTGAATTGTGGAATATAGTTTCATTAAACTAAAAAAAAGAAAAATTATCGACAGGCTAAGAATTTTCATAGAGTTTGTTGTACAAGATCTTTAACATTTGAAATTGCTTAACATTATGAACTCGTATGAAATCTACTTGAAAATTCAAAAGGAGTGAATGAAGAATCAGGGTTGGATCGTCCCTTTCTATTGGATTTTCAATTCCTAATGTCTTACCAATGAACGACTTCCTTGATAATCCCAGCAACAAAGGAACTTTAAGTTGATAGAAATTAGGAATATTACGAAGCAACTCCCAATTATGTTCGACATTCTTACCAAAACCTATTCCAGGGTCTGCAATAACAGAATTAACTCCGAGTTGTCTTGCGAAATCAATTTTGTTCATTAAGAAGTCGAAAACCTCCTCAACAACATTTTGATAAGTTGGATTAATCTGCATTGTTTTAGGCGTACCCTTTATATGCATAATAATTAAGGTGCAATTTTTTTCCGCTGCCAAGTAAGCTAGCCTAACATCATTTTGCAAACCACTGGTATCATTAATAATTGTAGCACCTGCTTTGATAGATTCGGAAGCAACCTCATATTTTTTAGTATCTATAGAAATTATGGCATCAGGCTTTTCTTTTTTAATTCCTTCAATTACAGGTAAGACCCTTTTCAATTCTTCCGTTATGCTCACGGGTTCGGAGCCAGGTCGAGTACTTTCACCCCCAATATCTAAAATATCTGCACCATCTTCAAGCAACTTAAGTCCCCAGATAATTGCCGCTTTAGTGTGCGAAAATAGCCCCCCATCTGAAAAGGAATCTGGTGTGACATTTAATACTCCAATTATTTTAGGGAATTTCATAAACCAACCAAATAAAAAAAACAAAATTATAAAATAAAAATAAGAACCAAACTTTTATTCAGTTTAAAATCTCAAAGTCTAATGGAAAGAATACAAATAATCTGGTTCAAAAGAGATCTGAGAATACAAGATAACCCACTTCTAAGCTTAGATTTCTGTTTTCCCGTATTACCAATTTTCATTTTCGACAAAAACCTACTGCAAAAGCTACCCAAAAACGATAGAAGAGTAAGTTTTATCTTAGACCAAATCACAAAACTAAAAGAGAATTTAATCAAAATTAATCTTAATCTTGCATTATTTTCTGGAGCACCACTTCAAATTTTCGATTACTTATCCCATCAATATCAAATAGTTAATATTTTCTCCTCGACCGATAATGATCCTTATTCCAAACAAAGAGATGTAGAATTATCAAGAAAATACAATTTAAAAATAAAATTCGATAATTTTATAATTGATCCAGAGAAAATCAAAACGAAACAAGGAAAAGTCTACACAGTATTCACACATTTCAAAAATGCGGTTAAAGAAATTGTTGAAGAACTTAGAACTTACAAAACTTTGGAAATCTCACCAAGATTAAAACTTGCACATTATGATAAATTTAATCAAATCATTGAAATAGAAAATACAAAAGTACTTTTTAAGCCGGTTGATATTAAATCAATTGGTTTCGAACGCCAGAAAGTTGATTTCGATGGTGTAATTAAAACACCACAAGAACTATTGAGTCAATTTTCAAAAGTCATAGACGATTATGAAACAATAAGAAATTTACCTTCCTTGCGCGGTACTTCATTGCTTAGCACACATCTTCGTTTTGGGACTATATCTATACGCGAACTAGTTCGCTGGGCTTTAGTGAATAATGCAAATACGTTTTTATCCGAATTGATTTGGAGAGATTTCTTCAATTATATTCTTTACAACTTTCCAGAAACAACAAACGAAAATCTTCAAAAAAATGTTAAAATTGAATGGAGTAACAATACAGATAATTTCGAAAGATTTGTAAGAGCCGAAACTGGAATTCCTCTTGTAGATGCTGGTATTAGGGAGTTAGTTCAAACTGGATATATGCATAACAGAGTGCGAATGGTGGTTGCAAGTTTTTTAACAAAGAACTTATTAATTGATTGGAAATGGGGTGAAGATTTTTTTGCCCGTCATTTATTTGACTATGAAACATCTTCGAATGTCGGAAATTGGCAATGGGTTGCTGGAGTTGGAACAGACCCCCGATCGGCGACCAGAATTTTTAATCCTTTCTTACAATCTAAAAAATTTGATCCGGAGTGTGAATACATTTATCGCTATGTTCCAGAATTACGAAACATTCCACCCATTAAAATCCACGACCCAGAGTTTATATTTAACTCAAAAATTTTGGGGTATCCGAAACCTATCATCAAAGATCTTAAATCCTGTACATTGGCATTTAGTCTTGCTTATAAAAAGAACACCTGAACATTTGCGAACAAATAAGACTTAAAATTATTGTAGTCCAAATAAGGTTGTAAAATAATCGAAAGCTTTTAAAATTCTGGAACCATACCAAGAGAAATAATCTCCTCGAACAATAATAATTTCGGATGATGGAAACAATTCTCTGAATTCTTGGATGTGCTTTTCCTTAAATGGATATGGTTCAGTGGAAAGTAAAACCAAATCTGCTGAAACATAAGACAAATTCTCGACCATAACTATCGGATACCTTGAGGAATTGGGTATTTCTTTTGCAAGATTATATAAAGAACATAATTGCAACATAGAATTGATAAAAGTTCTTTCTCCGGCAACCATGTATGGTTTTCGCCAAATAAAGTACAATACCTTTTTCTTGTAATATTTTGAATGACTTATTTTATTTAAAAAAATCTCTTTTTTTTCTAGAATATTTGATATAGTCCTTTTTGCTTCCTCAATAACATTGAATATCAAACCAAGTTTTTCGATTAAATCATAATTATTCTCGATTGTAATAATTTCACTAACCCAAACGGGAACGACCTTTTGAAGTTCTAAAATTTGTTCTTTTTCATTTTCTTCTTTATTTGCAACAATAATATCTGGCTTCAACCCTAATATCAATTCAATATTTATCTTTTTTGTGCCACCAACTTTTGGAATTTTATCAACAAGACCCTTGGGCTCGACACAAAAATTTGTCCTACCAACTATTTTATCCCCCAATCCTAAATCGAAAAGCAATTCTGTCAAGGAAGGAACGAGTGATATTATTCGCTCTGGTGTTTTATGTAGTTCAATTTTGTTCCCAATATGATCTAAAGTAATCAACATATCCTCTCCACAAAATCAAATGTTTATAAAAGAAAAACGTTTCTACAAAATTATAATTAATATTGATCCTGATGAAAACGGACAAAGCACAAAACGATGTGATTTTAAACGGAAACAATATTTCAATACCTTCGGTACTAACAATTTTACCATTAAGAGACATTGTAATTTACCCCTACATGATCTATCCAGTACTTATTGGTAGAGCAAGTTCTATTCAAGCAATTACCGAAGCAATTGACAAAGACAAATTTATTTTTTTAACAGCTCAAAAGGACCCAACAATAGAGGAACCAACATTTCAAGATATCTACCAATTTGGAACAACTGCAAAAATCTTGCAAGTAGTCAAGTTGCCCAATAATCTTTTAAAAGTCCTTGTCGAGGGTTTGTACCATTCTAAAATACTTGAACCATTGAAAAAAGGAGACTTTCTAGCTGCAAAGATTGCTCCAATACAATCTACCTACGACGAATCAGACCCGGAAATAAAAGCATTCGAACGAAGAGCCTCGGAACTGTTTTACAATTACGTTCGTTCCCATAGATTGCTTTCACCAGACGTCTTTACAGCATTCGAAAATATCAAAGATCCAATCCGAAGGCTTTATTTTGCTGCTGCAAACATACATCAAACTGTTGATGTTAAACAAAGAATCCTGGAAAAAACAACTCTGAAAGAACAATATTTCGAACTCAATTCAATATTAACTTCAGAGCTTGAAATTCTAAAGATTGAAGAAGAAATCGATTCTAAAGTTCAGAGCAGATTGCAAAAAACCCAGAAAAAGTACTATATCCAAGAACAAATTCGTGCTCTCCAAAAGGAACTTGAAGAAGAAGAGGAAGATGTTCCAGAAATCGCAAAGTTGAAGGAAGCAATTGAAAATGCTAAAATGACCGAACACGCTTACAAAAAAGCTATTGAAGAGTGGGAACGACTTAAAAAAACTCCCTCTATGTCTCCGGAATATTCCGTTAATAGAACTTATTTAGAATGGCTTACCTCGCTGCCATGGTCGACAAAAACCGAAGATAACTTCAGCATAGAACATGTAAAAAAAATATTAGATGAGGACCATTACGACTTAGAAAAACCAAAAGAAAGAATTTTGGAATACATTGCTGTATTAAACGTAGCCGGGAGTCTTAAAAGACAAATTCTATGTTTCGTAGGTCCACCGGGAGTTGGTAAAACATCCCTTGCACGCTCCATTGCTCGTGCCTTAGGAAGAAAATTTGTACGCTTTTCACTTGGTGGAGTCCGCGACGAAGCTGAAATCCGAGGCCATCGCAGAACTTATGTTGGAGCAATGCCAGGAAAAATTATTCAAGCAATGAAAAAAGCTGGAACCACAAATCCAGTAATTCTTTTAGATGAGATTGATAAAATGTCGATGGATTTTCGTGGTGACCCCTCTGCAGCACTATTAGAAGTATTAGATCCGGAACAGAATGTTTCTTTCCAAGACCACTATATTGAAGTAGAGTACGATCTTTCCAACGTTCTATTTATTACTACTGCAAACATAAAGTATGAAATACCTTTGCCATTGCTCGATAGGATGGAAATAATTGAACTGTCCAGTTATCTTGAACCTGACAAAATTGAAATCGCAAAGAAACACATAATTCCAAAAATAAAAGAAGAATATGGAATTCAAGACTTAAAAATTGATATTACAGACAAAGCTATTATAAAGGTAATAAGAGAATATACTCGTGAAGCAGGCGTAAGAAATCTTGAAAGAGAACTCTCTTCTATTTTTAGAAAAAAAATCAAAGACATTATTACTGAATTTGAAAACAAAGAAAAACTTGATCCAGAAGATGACTTTAAACAAGCATTAAGGGAAAACACTAAATTCAAAAAATTCATTAAACGAAAAAAATTCACTATTGAAGAAAAGCAAGTTGAAAATTATTTAAAAGTACCCAAATTCAAAACAAAGAGGGAAGACCTCGATCCCAAGGTTGGAGTTGCAGTTGGACTTGCCTGGACAAGCGTTGGAGGCGATACTATGCCCATCGAAGTTGCAATTATGCCAGGGCAAGAACGATTTACCCTAACTGGACAACTTGGCGATGTAATGAAAGAGTCTGCAAAGGCCGCTCTTTCTTTCATTCGAGCAAATTATCACGAATTAAAAGTACCAAAAAATTTCTTTTCGAAACGTGAAATTCATATCCATATTCCAGAAGGTGCAATACCAAAGGATGGACCATCAGCTGGAATCACTATCGCTATAGCATTAATTTCTGCAGCAAGTGGTATAGCGGTTCGTGGTGATGTTGCAATGACTGGGGAAATTACCCTTCGAGGGAATATTCTTCCAGTCGGTGGCTTGAACGAAAAGCTACTTGCAGCAAAAAGGGTTGGTATTAATTTAGTAATAATTCCCAAAGATAACGAACCCGATCTGGCAGAAGTCAATGAATATGTAAAATCTGGTCTCAAAATTATTCCAGTAAAACATATTTTCGAGGCTTTATCTCACGTTTTTGTAAATTGGCAAAATAAAAATGGTTACAGCAAAAAGAAAGAAGATGGAAAAATTAAAGCAAAAAATTAAACAATTACAACAAGTATTTACCGAAAATGATTTCGATGAATTTTATCAAGATTTTTTAAATGCTTTGAATAATGGAGAAATTCGTGCCGCTGAACCGCACCCCGATGGCAACTGGAGGGTCAATACTTGGGTTAAGGAAGGAATACTTCTACTTTTCAAGCATGGTAAAATCTGTGACTTATCCCAAAAGATGTTCCATTTTTACGACAAAAAAACACTTCCTTTAAAATCTTTTTCAAGCCCAAATTTTGTTCGAATTGTCCCTGGTGGTACTTCAATTAGATCTGGTAGTTTCATTGGTAAAAACGTAATTATTATGCCTCCGGCATTTGTAAATATTGGAGCATATGTTGACGAAGGAACATTACTTGATTCACACTCATTAGTTGGTTCATGTGCTCAAATTGGTAAGCGTGTCCACTTAAGTGCATCGGCACAAATTGGTGGGGTTTTAGAACCAGTAGGAGCCCGACCCGTGATTATTGAAGACGACGTATTTATTGGGGGCAATTGTGGAATTTACGAAGGTGTACTCGTCCGCAAGGGCGCTGTAATTGCTGCTGGTGTAATCTTAACCTCCTCTACAAAAGTTTTCGACCTTGTAAATGAAATGGTATATAACTCAACCCCAAACTCACCTTTGGAAATCCCTGAAGATGCAGTTGTTGTTCCCGGCACACGAGTTTTAACTAGCAATTTTGCCTCTGCAAACGGGCTCTCAATTTATACACCTTTAATAATTAAATATCGAGATAAGCAAACAGAAGCAAAGTCAGCTTTGGAACAATCTTTGAGGTTACTTTGAATAACAATACAATAAAGGGGTTAAGAACACTGGCTTTCACAAATTTTGTCGTGTTTATTCTTTTTTTGATACCATTTTTGATAACAAAAAACTTTTGGTTTTTAACTGCAAGTATTATTAACTTGCTTGGTGTCTTTTTCCTATTTTTTTTGATCAATAAATTTAATAAAACATTAAATAAAGATGGACAAAAATAAAATTATACCTAAGCTTAGGGGAGACATTGTTTTTCGAGTAATCGAAAATGGGGATAAGAAAAACATATTAATCTACGACGAAAGAAAAATCGCCAATCAACCTCTGATTTTTCCAGTTGAATTTGCCTCTCTTCTTCAATTTTTTGATGGAAAAACAACTATCGGACAACTCGAAAAAATAATAAGCCAGTATTACCAGGAGGATACCAATAAATTTTTAAAAAATTTCGAGAACCTAATAGAAGACTTAAATATTTTATGTTATCTCGAAACCCCATATTTTTTCCAGGTTCGTGATGATTATATAGCATATCAAAACTCACCAACACGTCCACCAATTTGTATTGGGCATTCCTATCCATCGGAACCCAACGAGCTTAAAAAGTACCTTAAGACAATTTTAAACAAAAGCAAGCTGTCTACCCAGGATCCATCAGTAAATTCAATAATTGTCCCACATATTGATTTTGCAATTGGAGACCCTGCCCACCATGTTTATGCTGAAGCCTACAATTTAATTAAAGATAATCAATACGATGTTTACATTATCTTTGGAACTTCTCATTATGGAAATTCCGATTATTTTATGTTAACTTACAAAGACTTTGAAACTCCCTTTGGAGTTGCTTTTACAGACAAAGAGTTTATTTCTCACTTCTCTAAG
>FMSI01016104.1_pt1 | contig 10713 bp, 10 predicted proteins | sample 1504471 | NCBI WGS metagenome assembly FMSI01 (sample SAMEA4475357, study PRJEB15587) | soil metagenome | biome: Soil; feature: Field | place: India | collected 2015-03-11 | depth 0 m
GGAAACGAAAAGACGACCTCGCAACGACTTTGTCGGTGGTGAAGAGAAGCAGGCAATGGACCTTTCTCTGTCATTGAACGAAGGAGTGATAGGGGAGACTTTCGCGAAAAGGGAAAACGACCCCTGGAATGAGAGACAATCAAAACTCCAGCCCCGGCGATGAAAATGGGGGAGTACTACGGGGTGGGGAAGAAGGTGGTGAAATAAAAGGAGAGGAGGCGGTCGCCGAAAAAGAGGGCGCAGATGGCCCCGGCACTCAAAAAGGGGGCGAAAGGGAGGCGGTCTTTGGGGGTTTTGCGGTGAAGGAGAAGGAGAACACCACCTACCACGCCGCCGCTCATGAAGGCAAGGAAGGCGGAAAGAAGGGCCAATTTCCACCCCAAAAAAAGCCCGATAGCTCCGGAGAGCTTCACGTCTCCAAAGCCCATGCCCCGGGGGAAAAGGGAGTGCAGGAGGAAAAAGAAGCCAAAAAGAACCAAAGCCCCCAAAAGATGGGGAATTTTCTCCTGGGCGGTGACAAGGCGGAGAACCCCCAAAAAAAGCACTGCTCCCACGGACCAATCGGGGATGCGAAAGGTCCGAAGGTCAAAGAAGGCGATGAAAATGAGGAAGGCAGCAAAAAGAAAGGAAAGAATCATAGCCAGAGTTCTCCCGGGGGCCAAGGCCCCCGGGAGGGAGATTTGGATTCACAGCTACAAGAATCTGCTGCCGTTATGCTCATGATGCAGGAGTCGGAGTCGCCGTCCAGCTGAGCTCTCCGCCGCCTGTTGGCGCAGCGGTTACCTCTTCAATCACCGCTCCTGCACTAACTTTGATGTATATAGTGCCCTTCCCAGGGACATTGTATGGATTAGGGTCGTAGATGGTGTAGTCATCGCCATTTGTGGTTCCTGCGTATTGGTAGTACCCTCCCTTGGGACTCTGGGGAGCCTTGGGGATGTTGGCACTGAGCCAGGTAATAGCACCACTCGCGTCCGTTGGATACGGATACTCGCTGTGCTCGGTAGCGTAGAGTTCCATGGCGCTTGCCAGGTTGTGGAGGTTGGCTTTGCTGGCATTGAGCGCAGCGGTTTCCCTGGCGGTGAGGTACCTCGGCACCGCTATGGCGATGAGGAACCCTAAAATGGCCACCACCACGATGAGCTCAATCAGGGTAAAACCCTCTTCTTTCTTCTCTTTTCTTGCCAGACGCACGGTTTTCACCTCCTGAAAGTTTTATATTTCCTAAGGATTCCCGATATTAACCAAAGCAAACTTTCCCTTCTCTCTACATCTCTACATCCCCCCTCCTGACATTCCCTGGGCAGCGAGCTCAAAGAGGGGCATGAAGAAGGCCAAAAGTACAAGGAGGACTCCTGCGCCGATGACAAGGGTTAAGATGGGCTCGATGGTGGCGGAGAACCTTCCCACGAATATGCCAATCTCCTTGTCGTAGAGCTCGGAAGTCTTCCCCAGGGTGAGTTCCAGGTTTCCCGATTCTTCACCCACACTGACCATCTGAATCACAAAGGGCGGGAAAAAGGGATGGAGGGACAGGCTCTGGGTGAGGTTCTGTCCCCGACGGATGTCCTCGGCCACAGACTGCAAGAGTTCAGCCACATAGGAATCTCCCAAGGCTTCGGCGGTGACTTCAAGGGCCTGGACCATGGGCATGCCGCTCCGCACTAAGGCATTGAGTATCCAGGCAAAGCGGGAGAGGATGAGCTTGCGGAAGAGCTGTCCCAAAAGGGGCAAGCGGTGCTTGCGCTCATCCCACCACCTCCGGCCCTTGGGGGACCTGACGTAGAGGAAGAAGAGGAGGAGGGCCCCAAAAAGCCCCCCGTAAATGAGGTACCAGTTGGTGCTTATAAAATGAACCAGGGTGAGCATGAGCCGAGTGATGAAGGGCAGGGTGATGTTGAAGCTCTCGAAGAGAAGGATAAACTGGGGAAAGACGAAGTAGACCAGGAAAAAGGAGGCTACAATCATGGCCGCCACAAGAATCATGGGGTAGTAGAGGGCCGACTGGACTTTGTCCCGTAGGTCCTTCTCCCACTCCAGGTAATCGGCCAGCCTTCCCAGGGTCCAGTCCAGGTTACCGCCGGCCTCTCCGGACTGGACCATGCCCCGAATAACCCGGTTGAAGACCCTGGGATAGTCAGCCAGGGCCTGGGAGAGAGAGTACCCCCGTTCAATTTTGGAGGCCACCTCGGCGATGACCTTGGAAAAATAGGGGTTCTCGGACTGCCGAGAGAGGCCCTGGAGAGCGGAAAGGAGCGGAACTCCAGCCTCAAGCATCACCGAAAGTCCCCGGACGAAGTTGGCAAGCTCTGCAAGCTTCACGGACCCTGTTCCAAAAAGGGAGAGACTCTGCTTTCGAGAAACTCCGACCTTCTCCTCCTCGATGAAGGTGACAAAGAACCCCTGCTCCCGCAGGGTGAGGACGGCCTCCCGGACACTGGGAGCCTCAATCCTCCCCGAAGAAACATTCCCGTTTCGGTTGGCCACGCGATAGGTGTACACTGGCATCAGGCTTTATTCCTCCAGGTAGCGAATTCTTTGGGGTCGATGGCCCGGGAGCGGGCTTCCTCCCAGGTGACAAGACCCCTTTTATAGAGCTCAAAAAGCGCCCGGTCCATGGTAACCATGCCCTCGGCGGCGGAGGCCTGCATGATGGTGTAAATCTGGTGGGACTTCCCCTCCCGGATGAGGTTGCGGATGGCGATGCTGCCGATCATCACCTCTACGGCGGGGACTCGTCCGAGGCCGTCGCGGCAGGGCAGAAGCTGCTGGGATATAACCCCCTGGAGGCATCCGGCAAGCTGGACCCGCACCTGGGTTTGCTGGTGGGGAGGGAAGACGTCGACGATGCGGTCGACGGTCTGGGGGGCGTTATTGGTATGGAGGGTGGCCAAAACCAAATGCCCGGTTTCGGCTGCCTGGAGGGCTATGGCGATGGTCTCGAGGTTGCGCATCTCTCCCACCAGAATCACGTCGGGGTCTTCCCGGAGGGCATGGATGAGGGCACTCTCGAAAGAGAGGGTGTCGTTCCCCACCTCTCTCTGGTTGACGATGCTCTTTTTGTGATGGTGCAGGTACTCAATGGGGTCCTCAATGGTGATGATGTGGCAGGAACGGGTGGTGTTGATGTAGTCAACCATAGAGGCGAGGGTGGTGGATTTTCCGCTCCCAGTGGGTCCGGTAACCAAAATAAGCCCTCGGGGGAGCGAGGCCAGGTGTCGAAGTACTTCCCCAGGAAGGTGGAGCTCTTCCATGGTGGGAATCTCATAGCTCAAGGCGCGGATGGCCAAGCCATGGGAACCCCGCTGGCGGTAGACGTTTACCCGGAAGCGGCTTAAGTTTGGAACCCCCACGGAGAAGTCAAGCTCAAGGTGTTTCAGAAATTCCTGCCACCTTTCCTCTCCGGCAAGGGTGCGGGCTAAAGCCTCGGTATCCTCGGGACGAAGGGGAGGATAGTCCAGAGGAACTAACCGCCCATAGATTCTGACTATGGGGGGGACACCTGCCGTCAGATGCAGGTCCGAAGCCTTCTTTTCTACCGTTTCCCGAAGGAGGTGGAATATGTCAAAGCTCACCTTCTACCCTCCTTGTAACCTCAACAACGCTCAGTTCCGTCCACTCCACCATATATATCGGCAGGACTTTTTTATTCTTTATACCCCTGAGGTAAAAAGGTAGTATCCTGGGAACTGTTTCTCTAAAACAGTGGGTAGCCTCCCTGAAAAAAGGCAAAGAAAGATGGAGGCTACCATGCAAAGAGAAAACTACAGGGAAATTGTAGAGAAAGTAGGGGAAGAGAAGAGGGCAAGGTGGCAGGGCTCTGAGAGGGAGAAGTGGAGAGCAAGAAGACTCGAGGGGGATTGGCCAGAATCAATAGGGGAGGCTGCCATGTTGATTATCTCTATGCCTTTGAGGTGACTCGATACATTTCTTCTAAGGTAGTTACTCCTCGAAGGACTTTCCTTACGGCGTTCTCCCAGAGGGTTTTCATGCCCTTCTCGCGGGCTTTTTCGGTGAGCTCCTTTTCCGTGGCATTGTGGAGCACCATAGAGCGGATTTCATCATCCGGAACGAGGACTTCGTTCACCGCAATCCGTCCCCGGTATCCGGTTTTGTTGCAATCCGGACAACCCCTCCCCCGGTAAAGGACGAGGCGGTCTTTCTTGCCCCCCGTGAGCTCAAGGGCCACAGGGCCTTCTACCTCAAAGGCCTCCTTGCAGCGTTCGCAGATTTTCCGCACCAGGCGCTGGGCCACCACACCCAAAAGAGCCGAGGCAACAAGGTAGGAGGGAATTCCCATCTCCTGCAGGCGCACCAGGGCTCCGGCAGCGGTGTTGGTGTGGAGGGTGGAAAAGACCAGATGTCCGGTGAGGGCAGCGTGGATGGCAATTTCCGCCGTTTCGTAGTCCCGAATCTCCCCCACCATGATGACATCAGGGTCCTGGCGCAGGATGGAGCGGAGGGCATTGGCAAAGGTGAGGCCTATTTTGGGACGCACCTGGACCTGATTGATGCCGGGGAGGTGGTACTCCACCGGGTCCTCGATAGTGATGATGTTGATGTCGGGCTTGTTGATGAAGTTCAGGGCCGAATAGAGGGTGGTGGTCTTCCCGCTTCCGGTGGGGCCGGTGAGGAGTATCATCCCATAAGGGTGCTTGAGGAGATTAGAGAACTTCTCAAGGTCCTCCTCTTCAAAACCCAGAAGCCCGAGATCGAGAAGAAGAGCGGACTTGTCGAGAATCCGCATGACGATTTTTTCTCCGAAGACGGTGGGCAGGGAAGAAACCCGGAAATCTACGGTGCGGGTGTTCACCGTTACCTGGAAGCGGCCGTCCTGAGGCAGGCGGCGCTCAGCGATATTCATGCGGGAGAGGATTTTGATGCGGGAAGAGATGGCCGGATGGACCCTGATGGAGGTAGAGGTGATGTCGTGGAGAATGCCGTCGATCCGGAAACGAATGCGGACCTGGTCTTCCTGGGGCTCGATGTGGATGTCGCTTGCTCCGGAGCGGATGGCCTGGAGAATAATCATGTTGACCACCCGGACAATGGGTGCTTCCTCCCCTAAAGCCACCAGCTGGTCGATCTTGAGCTCCTCCTCTCCTTCAGGGAAGACGAGGGCTTCCCGGGTCTCGGCTTCCCTGATGAGCTCCTCCACCGACTCTCCCACCCCGTAGTAGGCATCAAGGACCTTCTCGATGTCCTGCGGTGTAGCCACAACAGGCCTGACCTCTCTTTTTGTCATGAGTCGCACCCGATCAAGTGTCACCACGTCCACAGGGTTGGCCATGGCAAGAATAAGAGCTCGGCCCTCCTCGGCAACGGGAACCACCTGGTTCTGCCGGCAGAATTTCTCGGGAAGCAGAGTCACAATCCGGGGGTCGATGACGTAGCTATCAAGATCCACGTACGGTGCCCCAACCTGCTCGGCCAGGGCCTGGTAAATTTCCTGGCTCTCCACAAGGCCCATCTTCCTGAGGACTTCCCCGAGCCTTTCCCCGGTCTTTTTTTGAACCCTCAGGGCCTCTTCAAGCTGTTCCTGAGTTATCTTGTGCTTGGAGAGGAGGATTTCCCCTATTTTTTGATGACGATGGCTTGAGTCCTCCACAGGACGTCACCTTCTATCGAGCGCTTCCTCCATCACCCCAAGAGGAGCCTCAATCCCGGTAAAGAGGGTGAAACTTCTGGCTCCCTGATGGAGGAGCATGCGCTTGCCGTCAAAGCTTTTGAATCCCCGCCTTTTTGCCTCTCGCACAAGGGGTGTTCCATCCTGGTGGTACACCACGTCCACCACAACACCCCAAGGGGCAAGGCTTTCCCAGGGAACAGGAGGAATTTCTCCTGCCATCCCCAGAGAGGTTGCCTGTATTATACCATCAATCGGGTCCTCAGCTTTACCGCCTGGGATTCCTTCCCCACCCTCAAGGGCGCTCCAGTCCAGAACTTCACAGCCCACCCCAAGGGTCTTCGAAGCCCATCGCAGTAGTGCCTCTGCCCGAGACTTAGTGCGGTTAGCAAGGAAAACTTTGCGGACCCCCTTTTCGGCAAGGACAAAAAGCAGGGCCCTAGCCACCCCTCCCGCCCCAAGAAGGAGGAAGGTTTTCCCCTCCACCTCCACTTTTTCCTCTTCAAGACTCTTTCTGAAACCGTAGACATCGGTGTTGTAGCCTATGAGTCTCTCTTCTTCAGCCACCACGGTGTTCACCGAGGACACCAGGGCGGCTTCCCCCTGGAGCTTGTCAAGGTAGGAGCATACAGCCTCCTTGTGGGGAAGGGTGACGTTGAAACCCGGGACTTTGAGGACCCGGAAGGCCAGGACAACTTCCCCAAGGTGCTCAGGGGCAACATCAAAGGCGAGATACACAAAGGGAAGGCGAAGGTGCCGCAGGGCGGCATTCTGGAAAAGGGGGGAGAGGGAATGGGAGACAGGGTGCCCCAAAAGGGCCAAAAGCTTCGTGTGGGCATCAATCACCGGACTTCGACCTCCCGAGAATCCACCGCTCCAGAATCCTTCCCAGCTTCGTGGTGAAGAACTCCCGCGGCGAGACGGGGCGGACAAGGATGGTGTAGAGTCCCAGGCGGTTTCCTCCCCAGACATCGGTGAAGACCTGGTCCCCGATGACGGCCACCTCTTCCTTTCGAAGACCCAGGGCCTCGAGGGCCGCCCGAAAGGCTCCCCGTCGGGGTTTCTGGGCCCTGGATATGCCGGGTATGGCAAAAAGCCTTGAGAAGTAGGCCACCCGGCCTTCCAGGGCATTGGAAACGATACAGATGGAAAAGCCAAAATCCTTCGCCCTTTTGACCCATTCGGAAATCTCTGAGGGCACCTCATAGGCACTCCAGGCCACTAAGGTGTTGTCAAGGTCCACAATGAGTCCCCGGATGCCGAGGCTCTGGAGTTTCCCAAGGTCGATGGAGCTGACGTCTTCCACAGAGAGTCTGGGAAAGAAGCGCCGGAAAATCCAGCTCATGGGGCACCTCGCTTGTTGAGGAGATGTTCCTCGTAGGTTCTGGCAAAGGCATGGCGCCCGTTCTCCTGGAGGACGAAATAGAGGTAGTCGGTCTCTGTAGGATAGAGCACCGCCTCAATGGAGCTCAAGCCTGGATTACAGATGGGATGGGGCGGAAGCCCCCCATGGAGATAGGTGTTGAAGGGGGAGGGAAAGGAAAGGTCCTCCCGGGTGAGGGTATGGACCACAATGCCCTTCTCCTTCTTTAAAGCATACACCACGGTAGCACAGGACTCAAGGCGCATTTTCTTTTTCAGGCGGTTTAAAAACACCGAGGCCACCAGGGGTTTTTCATCGTTCCATTTGGCCTCCTTCTCCACAATGGAGGAGAGGGTAATGATGTCGCAAAGAGAAAGGGAGGGGTCTTTCCCCTCAAGGAGGGGGAGAACAAGACCCTCAAAGCGAAAAAGCTGAACTGCGATGACGTCCTGAGGAAGAGTGGGAACCTGGAAGGAGTAGGTGTCGGGGAAGAGAAAGCCCTCCAGGGTTTTTGCCTCAGAAAGCCAGGGTTTCCCGAAAAACTCAGGATGCCTCACCCAGAAGAGGTACTCCTCCTTTCCGCAGACCCCAAAGTGCTCCAGAACCTCGGCCATCTCCTCGGCGGTGAAGCCCTCCGGAAAAGTCACCCGCACCTCCGGGGGTCCCTTGGCCAAAAGGTCCACAAGGTGGGCAACGGGCATCCCCTTTCTTAAGCGATAGCGGCCGGCAATGAGAGTCTTCTTCCCAGAAAAAAAGGTGAAGGCAAGGAAACGGAAAGAAGAGGCAATGTTTCTCTCCTCGAGAATCCGGGCAATGCCCCGAAGGGACGTCCCCCGGGGAACGACCACCTCCACCTCTTCTCCCTGCAGGAAGTCGCAAAAGAAGGCCAGGTCAACGAAAAGCCACACTGCCAAGGCCAGGGCCAAAACGGCAAAGACCCAGGGTTTCACGTCCTCTCCCTCGCCAGATAGGCTTCAAGAATCAAGGCCGCCGAGATTTTGTCGATGAGGCGCTTCCTCTTTGCCCGACTGGTTTCAAGCTCAATGAGGCGACGTTCAGCCTCCCTGGTGGAGAAGCGCTCATCGAAAAGCTCCACCTTCCCCGGGAACCGTCTTTTGAGGGCCTCCACAAAGTCAAGCACGCTTTCGGCCTCTTTTTTCAGGGAGGCGTCGGTCCGGATGGGAAGGCCAACCACGATGGTGTCTACCTCAAGCTCCCGGGCCAGAGCAAGGACACGGGCCACGTCTTCCTTCCCCTCCCGAAGGAGAACGGTGTAGGGGAAAGCACACTGTACCCCCCGGTTCACCGCCACTCCGATGCGCCTCTCTCCCACATCAAGAGCCATGACCCGCTTCATGAAGCCTCAGAAAATCCTCCAGGGCAGAGAGGAAGTCCCCCCAGCGGGACCTGGGCACACCCCCGAACTGGGCAAAGTGGGGTTTGCCCCCTCCTCCCCCACCGAGGGTTTTGGAGATCTCCTTAAGGAAGGAGGAGAAGTTGATGTCCTTTGAGAGCCCCACTCCGGCGATGATCCCCTGGACCTTCTCCCTCCCGGCCACCCCCAGAACGATGGCTCCCCGAAAGACCATCCCCCGCAGGACGTCCACGGCCTCCCGCAGGGTGTCGAGGTCCACCCCGTCCTCCTCGAAGAGGTGGACAAAGAGGGGGGAAGTGCCCTGGGATTTGAGGAGGCGCTCGGAGAGCTCCTGGAAAATCTTTTCCTTCCTCTGCCGGGCAAGGAGTTTGCGCAATTCTCTCACTTCCTCCTCAAGACGGGCAACGGCTTCGGGGAGACGGCTGGCTTCCACCCCCAGGGAGGCCTGGACTCTCTTGAGGATTTTCCGGGAAGAGCGCAAAACCTCAAGGGCTCTCTCCCCGGCCACAGCCTCAATCCTCCGCATCCCGGTCCCGATGCTCGACTCAGAAAGAATCACAAAAACTCCTGCCTCAGAAGTGCGGCGGAGGTGCGTTCCTCCGCAGAGTTCGGCAGAATAGTCCCCCACCCGCACAATCCGCACCAGGGCTCCGTACTTCTCCTCAAAGAGGGCCACAACCCCCTGTCTCTGGGCCTCCTCAAGGGTACTGAAAGTGACGTGCACCGGGAGGTCTTCGAGAATTTTCTCATTCACTCTTTTCTCCACCGCCTCAAGCTCCTCTTCTGAGAGGGGGGCAAAGTGGGTGAAGTCAAAGCGCAGGCCCTCCTCCCCCACGAAAGACCCGGCCTGCTTCACCTGTTCCCCCAGAATTTCCCGGAGAGCCCGGTGGAGAAGGTGCGTCACGGTGTGGTGGGTTTCAAGGTACTTTCGCCTTTTGGGATTGACCGAGGCTGTGCCTTTCTCCCCTACCGTGATTTTCCCCTCTTTCACCCTCCCGTGGTGCACAAAGAGGTCGAAAGAAGGGGCACTGACCCGTACCACCTCAAGTCTTCCCGAGGGTGTGGTGATTTCCCCGGTGTCCCATTCCTGTCCCCCTCGCTCGGCGTAGAAGGGTGTCAGGTCAAGAACACACATGACTTCATCGCCTTCTTTTGCCTCAGGGACGAGGACCTCATCCCGGGAAAGGGCAAGGATGGTGGCCGGGGCGTGGAGGCAGTCATACCCCACAAAGGTAGTGACAAGGCCCAAAAAGAGCTCTTCTTCTTTTTTGCGGTCGGTGAGCCCCAAGACTTTCTCGCCATAGGCCCGGCGGGCCCGCTCTCTCTGTTGCTCCATTTCCTCTTCGAACTCCTCTCTTGAGAACCCCAAACCCTCTTCCTCAAGAACCTCCTGGGCAAAATCGAGGGGGAATCCGTAGGTGTCGTAGAGCTTGAAAATTTCCCGGCCAGGAACGGTCTTTGCCCCGGAGGCCTTGGCCTTTTCCATGAGCTCCTCCAGGCGCTCAAAGCCAAGACTCAAGGTCTCTTCAAAGCGCTTCTCTTCCTGGAAGACCACCTGGGCGATGGTTCGCTCCCTCTCTCTGAGCTCGGGGTACACCTCCCCCATGAGCGTCACCACAGAGAGGCACATCTCGTGCAGAAAGGGTTTTTCAAGGCCCAGTTTTTTCCCGAAGCGGTGGGCCCGGCGGATGAGCCGCCGGAGAACGTACCCCCGTCCTTCATTGGCCGGATACACCCCATCGGCAAGCAGGAAGGCCACCGCCCGGGAGTGGTCGGCAATGAGGCGGAAAACAGGTTTGTGCTCCTTGTACTTCATCCCAGAGAGGCCCTGAAGGGCGTGGATGAGGGGAAGGAAAAGATCGGTCTCAAAGTTGGAGTCGACCCCCTGGACGACCGAGGCGATTCGCTCAAGACCCATGCCAGTGTCGATGTTCTTTGCCGGGAGTTCCTTTAAGGTTCCGTCGGACTGACGATCGAACTGCATGAAGACGAGATTCCACACCTCCAGGTACCGATCGCAGTCACAGCCCGGACGGCAACCGGGCCTCCCACAGCCCCGGCTCTCCCCGGTGTCATAGTAGATTTCGGAACAGTACCCGCAGGGTCCCACAGGGCCCGAAGCCCAGAAATTGTCTTCGTCTCCCAGGAAAACGATTTTTTCCTCCGGGAAGCCCACCACATCACGCCACACCAGGAAAGCCTCTTCGTCTTTTTCGTGCACCGAAACCCAGAGCTTCTCCCCGGAAAGTTTAAGGACGTCAGTGAGAAACTCAAAGGCCCAGAGACAGGCCTCCTTTTTAAAGTAGTCTCCAAAGGAAAAGTTGCCCAGCATCTCAAAGAAGGTGTGGT
>FMSI01063188.1_pt1 | contig 10711 bp, 8 predicted proteins | sample 1504471 | NCBI WGS metagenome assembly FMSI01 (sample SAMEA4475357, study PRJEB15587) | soil metagenome | biome: Soil; feature: Field | place: India | collected 2015-03-11 | depth 0 m
AAAAAATGGAAATAATACCGGCAGTCGATATCCGCGGCGGAAGATGTGTCCGCCTCTACCAGGGCGACTACTCCAAGGAGACGGTGTTCTCTGAAGACCCGGTGGCAGTGGCGCTTCAGTGGCAGATGCAGGGTACCCGCTGGCTGCACCTGGTAGACCTGGACGGCGCTGCCAGAGGCGAGCCCGTAAACCTGCCCGTCATCGAGACGATAGTGAAGAGGGTCACTATTTCGGTGGAGGTCGGTGGTGGCATCAGGGATGTGGGGACCGTCACTCGGTTGCTTGACCTAGGGGTAAAACGCGTCGTCCTGGGGACGGTGGCTGCGGAGAGGCCCGGGATGGTGGCAGAGCTATGTCAGAAGTATGGCGAAGCGATAGCGGTGGGCATAGACGCACGCGACGGTTATGTGGCTACCCGCGGCTGGCTTGAGGACACCGGTGTTACCGCTCTGGAGTTGGCGAAAAAAATGGCGGCACTTGGTGTAAAGAGAATTATCTACACTGATATAAAGCGCGATGGCACCCTGACCGAACCCGATTTCGACGCCATCGGACAGATGGTCAGGGGCGTGGACTTGCCCATCATCGCCGCCGGTGGCATCTCCAAGCTGGAGCACCTGAAGAGACTGAAGGAGCTTAGAGTGGAAGGGGCGATAATCGGTAAAGCCCTTTACACCCGGGATATAGACTTGCGGCAAGCCCTGAAGTTGCAGGACTGACGAAGGGGCTGTCTGCTGATAAGAGGTGAACGATGATAAAGTTTGATGACAGGGGGCTGGTGCCGGTGATAGTGCAGGACTGCGACACCGGCGAGGTGCTGATGCTGGCTTATGCCAATAAGGAGGCGCTCAAACGCACGCTGGAGAGCAGCGAGGTCTGGTTCTATAGCCGTAGCCGGCAGGAGCTGTGGCACAAGGGCGAGACATCGGGCAGCATACTCAAGGTGCACTCCATAGCCAGGGACTGCGACGGTGATGCCATACTCGTCAAAGCCCGCCCCGGTGGTCCCGTGTGCCACACCGGCAACCGGACCTGCTTCTTCCAGGGCTTTGATGCCGGCGACCTCGAATAAGGCTCAGGGCTAAGAACTTGAGTCGGCTTCGATGACCGTTTTCAGTGCCACCACTGCTGTCTCAAGCTGGGCATCGTTGGGCTCGCGGGTGGTCAGCGACTGCAGCCAGAGGCCCGGGACTATCAGGGCGTGCATCAAGGGGTTTTCATGGTGGGCGGCGCTGAAGCGGACGAACTCGTAGCCGATGGCGGCGATAACGGGGATGAGAAAGATGCGGGAGATGATGCTCACCAGCAGTGGAGGGCGGCCAAGGAGGGCAAATACGATTATGGCGATGACCAGCACCGCCAGCAGGAAGCTGGTGCCGCAGCGGGTGTGCGCTGTTGAGTAATTCCTAACGCTATCAAGCTCCAAAGGTACGCCATTTTCATAGGCGTTCACCACTTTGTGTTCGGCGCCGTGATAGGCAAACAGCCTCCGTATATCAGGCATCAGGGCAATTATCTTCAAATAGGCGATGAAGATGCCGATGCGCAGTATGCCTTCGATGATGTTGCTCAGCAACGCCGAGGTTATGTAGGGGTCTATGAAGTAACGGGTGATGAACAGTGGCACCAGGAAGAAAAGGACAACGCCGAAGCCGATGCCCAGGGCGGCTGTGCCCCAGAGCATGGCTGGTGACATCTCTTTCTCCTCTTCTGAGGCGGCTATCTGGGCGGAATGGAGCAGGGTCTGGATACCGAGCACCAGCGTCTCGATGAGGACGATGATACCCCTGATAAAGGGCAGTTCCCTGAGCCTGCCCTTGTACAGATTGGGTACGGGCTGGCTGGCGATGGAGAGCCCACCATCGGGGCGGCGCACCACCACCGCCAGGCTTTTTCGCCCCCGCATCATCACCCCCTCGATCACTGCCTGCCCGCCATGATATACCGGCTTTGAAGCTGACATCAGCCCCCTCTCAAAGATGACCTGTAGAAGGCTGCGGAAAGCGGTGCATTCCGCGGCAAGCCCTGGCTAGTGGTGCACAAAAGCAGCCTGTGGGTTTCACGGATGGGAGAAGGTGGGTCTGCATAGTCCCGCCGCGCTGCGGGCTATTCCTTCATCTTGTAGCGCCGTTTGAAGCGTTCCACCCTGCCGGCAGTGTCCACGATGCGCTGCTCGCCGGTGAAGAAGGGGTGGCACTTATGGCACAATTCCACTTTGAGCACCTTCTTAGTGGAGCCGGTGGTGAAGGTGTTGCCACAGGAGCAGCTAACCTGGGCGTCGTCATAGTACTGGGGATGTATTTTCGCCTTCATTGCGCTGTCACCGGGTAAACGCTTACCTTTCGTCTGTTCTCTCTCGCCGGCTCATACTTCACGATGCCGTCGACCAGGGCGAAGAGGGTATAGTCCTTGCCCATGCCCACGTTGGTGCCGGGGTAAATCTTCGTCCCCCGCTGCCTCACCAGTATGGTGCCGGCATGGACAAGCTGTCCGGCATAGCGCTTTACCCCCAGCCGTTTAGCCTGGCTATCGCGTCCGCAACGCGTGCTGCCGCCGCCTTTCTTATGTGCCATCAGTCCTCACCTCCGCTTGTCTCCTTTTTCTTTCTGACTGGCGCCTTTTTCGCCGCCTTCTTTGGTGTCTCCACCCCACCGCTGGGCTTTACTATGTTATCTATGCGCAACATGGTGTAAGACTGGCGGTGTCCCTTCTTGCGGCGATAGCGCGTCTTCGCCTTGTATTTAAAGACGATTATCTTATCGCCCTTTTTCTCGCCGAGACAGGTCGCCACCACCTTTGCACCATCGACAGTGGGCGTGCCGATGATGGCGTCATCGCCATCGGCAACGAGCAACACCTGTGATAGCTCTACGGTCTCGCCCTCGGCTGCAGGCAGCCGATCAACCTCTATGGTCTGCCCCGGCGATACCCGGTACTGCTTGCCTCCAGTCTCAACTATAGCGTACGTTCCTGTCATGTCGAAACAGAGTGATAATTTACCAGAACAGCTATCGAATGTCAAACTGTGTCCGAGCCGCATCGCGCAACAGTCGATGTTTTTTGTCTGCTGACCGTTCCGTGATATAATCTGTTTTCGGGCGTAATTGTGCCTGGCAGGGCGTTCCGGACGCCTTGACTTTTAGGGTGGCACAGTTATCCTGCTTGCCGCATGAGGAGGCACAATCGTGGTAGAACATTTTCTGGACGGAATATTGCATCCCCGTTCCATCGCGGTGGTGGGAGCCTCGGTGAGCGGTCCTGGCTGGCGGTTTCTTTTGCCGCTGCTGCGGCGCGGGTTTCAGGGTAAGGTGTATCCGGTGAACCCGAAATACCAGGAAATCGGTGGGCTGACGAGCTACGGTTCCTTGAAGGAGATACCTGACACGGTGGACTACATAATCTCCGTGCTGCCAGCACCTCGAGTACCCGACCTTATCAAAGAGGCTGCCACCAAGGGGACCAGGGCGATCCACTTGTTCACGGCTCGGTTCAGCGAGACTGGACGCCCGCAGGCTGCGCGGCTGGAGCAGGAGATACTGGAACTGGCAAGGCGGTCCGGCGTCCGGATTATTGGACCGAACTGTATGGGCGTCTATTACCCGGCGTGGGGCATCTCCTTTGAGGAGGACTTCCCCAAGGAGCCTGGCAACGTTGCCTTTATCTCCCAGAGCGGAAACCTGGCAGGGGAGATGGTGAGGGCGGCGGCGCTCCGTGGCATCCGTTTCAGCAAGGTGATCAGCTATGGCAACGCCATCGACCTTAATGAGTGTGATTATCTGGAGTACCTCGTTCAAGACCCGGAGACGGAGATAATACTGATGTATGTGGAGGGGGTGAAGGCTGGCAGACGGTTTGTCAGCACACTGCGACAGGTGGCGAATGTGAAGCCGGTCATCATCCTCAAGGGTGGCAGGGGCGAAGCCGGGGCTAGGGCGACCTCCTCCCATACCGCCTCGCTGGCTGGGGCGGTGGAAATCTGGGAGGCTGCGCTTGAGCAGACGAATGCCATCGGGGTTGACAGTATCGAAGAGCTGATAGACATGGCAGTTACCTTCAGGTTCCTGCCGCCGCTAAATGGTAAACGCGTGGGGGTGACCGGTGGCGCTGGGGGCGCCAGTGTGCTGGCGGCTGACCAGTGCGAAAAGGCTGGGCTCGAGGTAATCCCGTTGCCACAGGAGTTTCGTGAGCAGCTTAGAAGCCGGGGGATTTCAGTCTGGGACTGGCTGAGCAACCCGGCTGACCTCTCCATCAGGGAGGACGACCGGCTCACGGTGAAAGAAATCATCGAGCTGATGTCCCAGGACCCCCATTTCGATCTGCTAATTGTCATGCTCCACGTTCATCGTCATGGCGACCAGCCCGACATTACTCTGGACGATTTTTTGAAGCAGCACCAGTTGGAGGGGTTCGACACCATCAGTACCAAGCCGCTCCTAGCCGTCGTTCCCGAAAGGGGCTTTGGTATTGACGAATGGGACGACGTAGAGTGGAAGCTCTCGTGCGAGATGAGGTCGAGACTGATTGCCAGCGGCATACCCTTCTACCCTACCATCTATCGTGCCGCCCTGGCAGCAAGGAAGATGGCGGACTACTACATCAGGAAGGACGGGAGATAAGCCCTTTTTGACCCTCGATGGCCATGTGTGATGGTGTACCCAAAAATTTGGGCGGTCATCGGTGTACGGAATCAGACAGGTAGCTGCTATCCTCGCTTTTGCTATGGTGCTGCTGACAGCGGTACCGGTGGCTTCAGCCTATGTCCTTGAAGGTGCTGTGCTCAAGTGGGCAGTACTGGAAACGCCGGGGTATGTTCCGCAGAAAAACGATATCCGCTCTCCCTCCGAGATAAACGCCCTTGTTATCGCCTCCGATGGCACCCTCTATGCGGTGGATATTCCTAACGCCTCAGCCGGCCCGGTGGTGTCGCCAGGGCTGTGGCTGAGCGAGGACGGAGGTTTTAGCTGGAGCAACTGGGCGGCAAGGGAACTCGCCAAGCTTACATCAGGGCGTGTCACCGCCGTCGCCATAGCACCGGACGCGCCGAAGCTCCTGGCGGTGGTGTGCACTGATAGCTCCGGGTTACGGCGAGAGGTCTATATCTCAACCGACGCCGGACATAACTGGCAGCCCGGCGGCGCTGTACCCTGGCGGTTCGGCAGTAAGGAGCAGGTCAGTGCCATCTCCATCTCGCCTTTCTACACCGTTTCTGGAGAGAAACGCCACGATATCATCATTGGCAGCCGCGACCCATCGGCGGCAAGCCCCACGGGGGAAATCTACATCCTTACTTGCCCCGGCTTCGATGGCTGGCGAGCACAGGTCTTCCCTCATGGCGACGTCATTTCCCTGCAGCCCTCTCCAGGCTATGCATCGGACGCCACCTTCGTGGTCATGTCCAGCACCACGCAGGCGACCTGCATCAGCATGGGGAAGCGCGATATGGCGGCGAACACCACCTTCTGGGAGGCATACAGCGGCTTCCCTTTAGAACTCTGTGACGCCGCACAGGCTGGCGCGGGCTCAAGTGGCAAGGACAGGATAATCACCGGCAGTCTTTCTCTGACCTCGGACTTCGATGCCACGGTGAAGGAGAGGAGGGTCATCTTCGCCAGCTACGATTCGGACAACACCGCGTATGGCAGGACGCGGCCGCTGGACGATGTCTACCGAATTGACAGTGCTGGAGTCACCAGGCTGAACCTCCCCGGCGCCGGCAATGGCGTCAGGATAAGCAGCATCGCCTATTACGGCGATTCGAAGAAGGGAAAACTGCTTGCCGGCGGGGTGGCGGCTGATATGGGCAAGGCACAGGCAAAGGTGTGGCGCTGTGCCGACCCATTGTGCGTCTGTCCCGTATGGGCGCCGGCGCTGAAACCGCCGACCGGCGGGGGTGTTGACGGCTATGCCAGTGTGCAGGTGATATGGTCAGTGGACGGCAGCGCTGCCTACTGTGCCACCGGTTCGGGGAACCGCCACACCCCACAGGACTGGGCGGATGTCAGCCTTCCCGCCTGGGCGAGCTGTCCCTTGGATGAATCCGCGGTGTCGCTGTCCACGGACGATGGGCTTTCCTGGGACCAAGTGGGGCTGGTGGACACCGCCATCGACCGTCTGGCGGCGGTAGCCCCCAGCGGTGACGAGAAGACACTGTATCTGGCGACCACCAACCAGCTCGGCTTCGACAGCGTCTGGCGCAGCCAGCCCCCGGGCGAAGGATGGCACCGGGTACTCTGCTGCCACGGCGATTCCCCGCTGCTCCGTCTGGCGCCTAAGGATGATAAGGGAAGGCATGTCTTCTGGGCAGACCAGGGGACGGAGAATGCCCTGTCTTCCGCTGACTGCGGCGCCACCTGGCAGGAGATGCTTCCGGGCATGGTGGTGCAGGATATAGCGGTAGCTGATGCTCGTTCGGTCTATGTCCTTCGGGCTGACGGCAGGGTGCGCAGCGGTAGACACACCGGGGGCTGGGTGTGGGGGGAGCCGAGGAGCACGGGGCTGGAGGCGAGCCACAGCATAGCGGTCAGCGGCGACTTCGTGTTGGTGACGGCTACGGCTTACCAGGACTTCCCGCTGGCTTATTCCGCCGATGGCGGCAGCTCCTGGCACCCCATCACCAGGAGGACGCTCACGAGGGGGAACAGGCACGTCGCCTGCGATGATCGCTTCAAAGACAACCGTCTCATCTACCTCGCCGACGATGCCGGCGGCATCTACCGCCTGCGTCTCGGCGAGGACGGTGACTGGCAGGACATGGCACCGCCAAACCACAGCTTCTATGGCGTGGTCATCGGCAGGCACGGTGTTCTATATGCAGCCTACAGCCATGGCAAGAGCGGCGTCGACCGCGCTCTGTACCCGCGCACCGGCATCCCCAAGCCCGGTGTCTACTGGGACTCGCTTGATGCTGGGCTGGACGACGGTGTGTGCTTTAGCGCCGAGCCCAGAGCGCTGGCTATATCCCAGAACACACTGTGGGCGCTGGATGCCCGCGAATATAGACCGCTTTCCCGGGAGGGCTGCCTCTGGGTGTTCATCGACACGCTGGCAGCGAGGGGACCGTGGCTCAGTCACCCGAAGGATGGCGCAGTGCAGGGATACGACGTGGTCAGCGGCAGGAACCGCGATATAGCCTTCGGTTGGGAGCAGCTATCGCTGGCTGACTGCTACGAATTCGAGCTTGCCGCCGATGAGGACTTCACCTTGCGTATAGTGGAGGTGGAGCCGGCGACCAATCCTTTGTATCTGCCGCCGGTGACCGGTGACCCTGCCTACCGCATCCCGCCGGGCACGGTGCTTGAGGCGGGGAGGGAGTATTTCTGGCGCGTCAGGGTTAGGCGCGCAGCTACAGGTCAGGTCATCCGCAGCCCGTGGTCGAGGACAAACAGCTTCAAAATCAGCCCCGGCGTACCCGTGGAAGGAGGCTATCCCCCTCCAGAGGCACTGGCTCCAGCGCACGGCGCGGTGATGTTTTCTACCTCACTGGCTTTCTCGTGGACGCCACTGCCCGGTGTTAGGGAGTACCTTTTCGTGCTGGCAAAGGACCCTGCTCTCGGGCAGACGATAGTCCAGGAAAAAGTGGCGACGACCGCTTACCGCTACGAGGACGGGCTGGAGCCGGGGCGCACCTATTTCTGGCAGGTGACGCCGCTGAAGCCTCCGGGCGACCCCAGTGCCGTATTCATGTTCACCATCGGCGGCGACGGGACAGCGCCGACGCCACCGCCCACCTCCACGCAGGCACTCCTCGCCGTCAGCCTTACCAACCTGCTCGCCAGCCTCATCGTGCTCCTCAGCGTCTTCCTGCTCCTCCGCCATCCCGAAGGCTGACCGCCTGCCCCGCCGCGGAAGCCTCACCACCCATGGACTACATATTAAGAGACTAGCAGTCTTATACGATATTGTCACGGACGGGCTTCTGATATATAATAGCCTGGCTGCTGCTTCGAGGTTCGCATGAAAGGGGGTGGGAACCTTGCGATTGTTCTCTGTCTGAGGGGATTTTTGTCCCTGTTTGGCTTTTCCAAAGCTGATTTTTTCAAAGCGTTCACAGTGCTTTTCTTCGCTCCGACTTTTAGATTTTGGGAGGTTTGAAAGAGGATGGATAGTTCTAAGTGTAATCTGTGGATAATGCTCGGGGTTGCCCTCTTCCTGATACTGGTGGGTAACCTGCTTGCCTGGGCGATCCAGACGGACGGGGGCAAGGTAAAGGTCAAGGATGTGCGCTTTGTGGGCAATGACGGCGTGATGATCAGCGCACTGCTGTACATCCCCAAGACCGCCACCGCTAAGACGCCCGCTCCGGGCATACTTGCTATCCACGGCTATATCAACAGCCGGGAGACGCAGGACGGCTTTGCCATTGAGTTTGCCCGGCGGGGCTATGTGGTGCTCGCCATCGACCAGACAGGGCATGGCTATTCCAGCCCACCGCTTGGTGCGGATGTCTTCGGTGCCTTAAGCAGCCTGCGTTACCTGCACAGCCTCAACATAGTGGACAAAAAGAACGTCGGTCTCGAGGGGCACTCCATGGGCGGCTATGCCATCATCGGTGCTGCTGCCTTTATGCCCGATGCCTACAAGTCCATGGTGCTGGAGGCGACGGCGCCGGGCGTATTTGTCCCCGAGGGGAATGCCAGGTTCCCCAAGAATGTGGCTGTGGTGCAGACCAAGTGGGAGGAGTTCTCGGCGCTGCACTGGGGTGTGCCCAACTCTAAGGAAATGGTGCGCAGCCCGAGGATGAAGGCGCTGTTCGGCACGGAGACGGATGTAGTGCCCGGCAGGCTGTATGGCTCCGTAGCCGAGGGCACTGGCCGCAAGCTCTACCTCCCGGAAACCATACATCCCGGTGCCCATTTCTGCACCGAAGCCATCGGTGCCGCCATCGAGTGGTTCCAGTCAACCCTGGAGGGCGGCAAGAGCCTACCGCCGTCCAATCAGATATGGTACTGGAAGGAGATCGGCAACCTGATAGCACTCGTGGGCATGCTCTTGCTCTTCTTCCCCGTGGGTGGACTGCTGCTGCGCTGCGGTTTCTTCAAAGAGCTGGCGGAGGAGGCGCCGGCAAGGCCGAAGCCAGCTAAAGGAGTTGCCTGGTGGGTGTCTGCGGTGATATTCGTGGTGGTGCCGGTCGCCGCCTGGTTCCCGTTTGTGGACATCTTCAACAAAGCCAAGTGGAAGGAGACCGCTGTCTTCCCCCAGAACATCACCACACAGGTGATGATCTGGGCGCTGCTGGTGGCGGTGATCGCGGTGGTGCTGTTCCTGATATGGCACTTTGCCGTAAACCGCAGGACAGGTGCCGGTGCTGGCGACTATGGACTCACCTGGGGCAGGAAAATAGACTGGGTGAAGATCGGCAAGTCTTTCCTGCTTGCGCTGGCAGTGGCGTTTTCCGGCTATCTGGCGCTGGTGTTCTCGGCGTGGCTGTTCAATGTTGACTTCCGCTTCTGGGTGTTTGCCGTAAAACCCATGTCGCCGCTGCACTTCCGTATCTTCCTCAGCTACTTCGTCCCCTTCCTGCTGTTCTTCATCGCCATAGCCACGGTGTTCCATGGACAGTTAAGGCCCACCAAGCGCGATGGTGAGGTGCTGGGGATGGGGAAGGAGATGGCAATCAACTGGGCGCTGCTCACCGTGGGCTTCATAGGGCTGCTGCTGGTGCAGTACGTTACCCTGGTGACCACCGGCAAGCTCGCCTTCACCAGTCCGCCCGGTCCCTTCGTGTACGTCATCCCGCTGTTCACCATAATAGCCTTCCAGCTTGTGGCACTGATGACCATTGTGGCGCTTTTGTACACATACTTCTATCGCAAGACCGGGCACATCTACACCGGTGCCTTCCTCAACGCACTGGTGGTGGTCTGGATCATCGTCGCCTCGCAGGCGATACATTTTGCCCTCTAAGCCCGCAGCCAGCCAGAAACAGGACAGGGGCAGACGATTTCGTCTGCCCCTGTTTTCAATGTGTTGCTGTCAGCTTCTCATCCTCAGAGGGCTTTAGCCACATCGTCCAAGCCCAGCTCCAGCAGCTTCTCCCTAGAAGGCTTACCGGTCTCGGGGTCCCAGCCACGGGCGGCGAAGTAGTCGCGGCGTATGGCGTCTATATCGAAGCTCCTGCCGGCGGTGGAGCCTGTAGCGAGCGGAGGGTTGCCGTAGACCCTGCCGGGGAACTTATGCATATCGGCGGTGATGCCCTCGCGGATGTTGAACGCCTGGCGGATATTGGCGATGCGGTCGCCAGTCTTGAGTATGTCCTCCATGGTCAGCCCCCAGCCGGTGGCGAGGTTGGTGAAGTCCACCACTGCGCTGGCGGGCATGAAGCCGATGCCGAACATGCAGAAGCCCAGGCTGCTTGTGGCGTGGGAGAGATCGCTGCCCATCTTGGCGGCGGGACCGCGTCCCACCAGCGAGTCCTTATCGTAGGGCGGGTAGTCCAGCCCGCTCGCTGGCTTGAAGCCGTAGCTGCCCTGGGTGTGGCGGGCTGGGGTGGAATCCAGGTAGGCGATGGCATAGTGAAGGAAGCGCTTAGGGTCGTGCATGGGCACCTCCTGCCCCTGGATATGGACGGCAAATTTCTCGGCGCCCTTGCCTATCCTCTCCGCTGCCTTTTTCTCGCCGTCGGCTAGAACGGCGCCGAAGCCCTCCCGCTTCGCCAGCTTCTCGGTCATGGCGACTATTGCCTGGTGGTTGCCCCAGGTGAGTTCGATGCCTT
>FMSI01079434.1_pt1 | contig 10708 bp, 15 predicted proteins | sample 1504471 | NCBI WGS metagenome assembly FMSI01 (sample SAMEA4475357, study PRJEB15587) | soil metagenome | biome: Soil; feature: Field | place: India | collected 2015-03-11 | depth 0 m
CCTTTATAAGTTCCTCCTGCATCACAGATTTTGCACTTTACCGGGCAACCATAGAGTGTAGATACAATTAAAACCCATTTTTCTTCACGGGGGATTGGAGGCTGAACAGATTCAACAAATTCAGTGAATAGTCCATTACCCATTTCAGCAATGTATACGACGGCGATGTCTTCTCTTCCTGCCTTGCCTATTATTTTCATATTTATCAATGGTCCTTAGTTTTTGCCATACTATTTTTAAAATAATGCAGAGTAAAGTCTGCCACTACTTCTTGGGACAACTATCATCGTGTCGTTCTCCCATTGTTATTTCCATAGCAGTTTTAATCCCATTGCCCACTGCGATTGCTGTCTGTCTAAAAATCTTATTCTTCACATCTCCAATCATATATAACTTTTTGTTTTTTTCAAGCATTTTTAGTTTATGTTTTATATTTTTGCTTAAGAAATCAAGGTTTGGTTCCCGACCGATTGCCACAATAAGATAGTCTACAGAAACTGACTTTTTATTCTTTGGATGTAAAACGAGTTTCTTATTCTTTAATTGAATTTTTGTAATTTCAAAATTGGTTATATACATTATATTCTTATTTTCCATACATCTTTTAAAAAGTATTGGCAGGCATTTATGTTTATCAGTTCTATTGAATATGATAATTTTATTCTTTTTGCTTAAACCTATTGCATAATCAAATCCTGCGTCACCCGAACCAATTATTCCAATTTTTTTCCCATTTAGTTTTTTAAGGTTAACAACTTCATAAAATATTTTTGATTCAGTATTGCGTGGTATCTTAATATTCAATCTTTTCGGCTTTGTTCCTGAAGCAACAATTAGTATTTCTGACTGGTATCTACTCTTATTTGTTTTAATCGAAAAACCATCTTTATAATCAATAGATTCAACATTTTCTTTTGTAGGATTTATATTGTTGAACTCCAATTGTCTGCAAAAAAGATTCACAAGTTCTTCGCCTGTTATTTTTTCGGGAAACCCTAAGTAATTTTCAACAAGATTGGCATTTCTAAGGAGACCACCCGGCTTATTCCGTTCAAATATAATAAAATCAATCTCATATCTTTTCAGTTGTATCGCGCAGGCAATACCAGCAGGACCAGCACCGATAATTGCGACTTTGAATGTTCTCATTTAATCAAATTTTCTGTAAGAACAGGAATGGCAAATCCATAGGTGAGATTTATAAGTGTAGCGCGATGCATCATTTCATTCTGGGTTGCGGTTCCATCAATGACAAAGAATACTTCAAACCCCTTCATGAATGCATTCCGAGCTGTGGTCTCGCAGCACAAATTTGTCATAACGCCAGTGACGACAACCTGCTTTGCTTTAAATTTTTTCAAAAGTTTTTCTAAATTCGTTTTGTAAAATGCATCATACTGGGTTTTTACAATTACAGGTGAGCCAGGCACATAGATTTCATCGCTCAGTTTGTAATAATCATTATCCTGTGTAATTATCTCGTCCCACCATTTCTTGAGCATACCAGCATTTTTCCGAGTATTAATATGCTGGGTGAATATTACCGGTCTTTTTTTTTACGAAAAAGTTCTATGAGTTTATTAATATTTGGAATTATTGCAGGTGCTGAAGGTATAAATGCGTGCGAGTTTCTTTCAAGAAAGTATTTCTGCATATCAATAACAAGCAGGGCAGAGGTTTCAGGATTAAATTTTATATAGGGAAAATGATAGAGTACCCTTAATTCTCTTAAAAATTTTCTGGACTTGTTTAAAATATTCTTATGAGTAAAATAAATTTCTTTACCCATTCACCTGAGACTTTTTCTGGTTTATTGGCGGTAGTTTATTGCATTTTTGTTGATATTCATCAATCAATTTCTTGTATTCTTTTTCTGGTTCGCTTGTGGTTTGGAATCTGAAAAATGCAGCGATATTGAAATCCGGGTCTTTTTTTTCAAAGATTAATTGCATAGTCTGGGCAAGGCTCTGTGTACATCCAATATAAACAATATCCTGCAAAATATCCGATAGTTCAAATACCCCGGGATAATCCGGTGCATTCTTTAACTGCTCGGGTATCAATTTTCTCCATCCACTATCAATTGGCATAAGAGATTATATATAAAAAAATTAGTCTGTCAATAATACGATTTAAATCAAATGATTTCTCACCTTCTTCATTATTTACTATTTTTATGATATTTCAAAATCTGTTGTTACTCTATTTCTTCCATTCTGTTTACTCTGATACATCAATTTATCTGCCCTCTTTATTATTGATTTTAGTGTATCTTTCTCTTTTATGAGGGTGGCACCAATAGAGACAGTGATATTTATAAAATCTGAATTAACTCTTATATTGGAGAGACTGACTAAATTTTTGAATTTATGGGCAATTGTATATAATTGAGTGTCATTAACATTCGGAATAATGACAATAAATTCTTCACCGCCCCAGCGACCTACAAGGTCAAATGAACGCGAATTTTTTATAAGAAGATTGGCGAGCATTTTAAGAACGCGGTCTCCAGTTTCATGACCATATTTATCATTTATTGACTTGAATAAATCTATGTCAATAAACAGGAGCCCGAATTGCCAACCAAACCTTCTAAATTCGTTCAACCGTGCATGAAGTTGTATTTCTATATATCTTCTATTAGCAATCTTTGTTAGGCTATCAATCAAAGCAAGCTTTTCAAGTTCATGGATTCTTACATTCAAATCATCTATTTCCGAGTTGTCGTAGAAGATTTCTATCGCACCAATAACATTGTGATTTTCATCAAATACAGGATATGTTTTTATTTGAACCAAAACTCTATATCCCTCGCGGTGTTTGAAATATAATTCTGTATTATAGGGATGTTTAGAATTCAAGGTTTTTAATACAGGACAAAACTCAGGATTTTCACAGCATTTCTTTCCTTCTTCATTAATATGAATTAGTATGTCATCACCACAACTTTTTCCAATAACATCTTCTGCTTTATATCCGGTAATTTGCTCAGCTCTTGAATTCCAGTATATTATCTTTTTATTTCGGTCTACGAAATAGACCCCCTGGTTAAGGTTTTCCAAAAGTATCTGGCAAAAATTATGACAGTCTAAATTTGATATTGATTGTGCCATACAAATTTTTCTATGGGTAGTCTTTCGGGCCTATTTTTTTCTGCCTCAATCTGTTTTTCAGAAAGAACCATGCTGATTTTATCTGAATGTTTGCCCACAATTACAAGGGTAATTAGTTCCATGTCACCAGGAATTTTTAAGATTTCTTTTACCTTTTGCTGATTATAACCCGCAATTGGATGGGCGACCAGTCCGAGTTCAGTTGCCCGCAATATTATTGCGGCGGTTGCCATTCCAGTATCAAATAAATAGTATTTTCTGCCATCTTTCATTATACAATCAAGTTCAGGTTTGCTAAAAACTGCAATAATCATACTCGCTGACCTTGCCCATTCATTATTATTTTCTCCTAACCAAAGGCAACATCAAGTATCATCATAATCAAAAATCCTATGATTGTGCCGCCGGTTGCAAATTCTACATTACCGTTCCGTTGTGATTCAGGGATTACTTCTTCTACAACAACGAACAGCATGGCACCCGCCGCAAAACTCAATGCATAAGGAAGCAATAAGTGGGCATATATGACCGCAGAACATCCAATTATCGCCGCAATTGGTTCTACTACACCTGATAATTGACCAAACCAGAAACTTTTAAATCTGGAAATTCTTTCCCGGTATAGTGATATTGAAACTGCAAATCCTTCGGGAATATTTTGAATACCTATTCCAATTATTAGCGCCAGTGCACCGGTGAAAGTTGAGTCAGGAAAACCACTGACCGCAGAGCCGATTGCAACTCCAACCGCCAGTCCTTCTGGAACATTATGGAGTGTTATGGCAAGAACTAAAAGTATACTACGGTGCCACGAAGTTTTAATTCCTTCGGATTCTGCAGTTGGAAACCCAAGATGAAGATGGGGGAGAACCATATCAACAACTCTCAGAACAATTGCACCAATTAAAAAACCAACGGTTGGAGCAAACCAGGAGAGGAAAGAATTATATGATTTAGCAATTTCTATTGCTGGAGCAAGCAGCGACCAGAAACTTGCCGCGACCATAATTCCGCCTGCAAATCCTAACATTGTATCAAATAATTTCTGGCTGAATTCTCTTTTTAAAAAGACAAGTGCCGAGCCTAAACCAGTGAATAACCAGGTGAAGCATCCTACAATGAGAGCAATGATAACCGGATTAATCTTATTGATTAAATCGTCCATTCTATTTTAGAGTATCTGTAAGTTCCTTTTTGATTATCTATTTAATTTCTTGTGGCATAACCACCAGTCAAAACATTCATATTCACCAATCTTTGCTTTTTCAATTCGTTCTTTGGCAGTTTTGACATCCTTTGCTGGTGGAACAATCACATGGTCTTTTACAATTTCATTATTAGGCCAGTTTGCCGGCATTGCCACACCGTATTTATCTGAGATTTGCATTGCTTCAACAGCCCTCAGAATTTCATCTATATTTCTACCGAGTTCTTGAGGATAATAAAATATTATTCTAATTTTCCCCTTATCGTCAACCACAAAGACCGCTCGAACAGTATTGGTCCCCTTGCCTGGATGAATAAGACCAAGAGTTTCTGCTACTGCGCCGGTATCAGCAATGATGGGGAATTGTATTTCAACCCCTAACTTTTCTTTTATCCATTCTTCCCATTTGATGTGTGAAAAGACCTGATCAACACTGAGACCTATCAGTTCGCAATTCAATGCCTTGAATTTCTCGTACCTTTTTTGGAATGCAACAAATTCAGTGGTGCAGACTGGTGTAAAGTCCGCAGGATGGCTGAATAAAACAAACCATTTACCTGCGAACGCTTTTGGTAGCTCCAGAACACCATGTGTGGTCTGGACTTTCATCTCTGGGAAATCATCTCCCAGAAGCGGCATCCTTTTTTCGGTTATTTTGTCCATATTACCTCCTTTTTCAATAAAATTACTCTTCAATTTTCTTTATTATTTGGTTGGTTTTTACTGTTAATTTTTTCTTTCCAGAAATATTACAGTATGCTTCAAAAGTGATAGTGTCATCTATTTTTGCCTCCGGAATTATGTAAATGTATCTTTGAATCGTGTTATCTATCTGTTGAACGCTTTTCTGTTCTATTATCTGGCTATCGTTAAGTTCAATTTCGAGCTTATTGATATAATGCTTTTGTGCATCGCGAACCGGATGTTTAATTGAAACTTGTAAAATCTTGCTGGTTGTATCAAATTCAGCAACAATTTCACTCGGTGGATGGGCATAGGTGATATTAGCTATTACTAATGTCATTATTGTAATAAGAATCAAGTGCTTCATTTTTGCCTCCTTAAAAATATGTCAGATAAATGACAATTAATGCGTGTATCGTTGCGAGAAGAATAGCGATAAGGGCGATGAATCTATGTATCTTTAAGGGCGCTTTAATGATTTTTAAACCTGTAAGAACTGCCAATAACACGCATATATAAGTAACAATGCCTAAAGGTTTTATTAAATCACCAATCATTGTAATTTCCCATTATTATCGTCCGAATGAATTTGGAGGCTACAATTAAAAAAGTTCTTCTGTAGCGTCCAACTTTAGATGGACGAGTATTTTTTAACACTACTCTCCCCAGACAATCGTTCCTTTATTTGCAAGATTATATACCTCTGCCTCAAGAATTGTCTGATGCCTCTTTTCATCCTCAGCCAGTTGTTCAAATAACTTTTTACCTTCCCGGTCTTTTATACTTTTTGCAATCTTCAAATATCTGGACATCGCCATTTTTTCCGCCTTTATCCCGATATTCAAAACATCAATAATCTCATCCTTATTTGGTTCAAAATCTCCTGATACCTCGGGCTTTATATTTTTTGATGCCGGGGCAAAGCGCGAAAGGTCTATGGCTGTTTTACCCTTACGGGCTTCAATAATGTTATGGATATATTCGTAATGCCTTGCCTCAAATCCAGCAAGTTCTAAGAATAGCTTTTTTCCTGCTTCACTCTGTGCCTTTCCTGCGGCATCAGTATAGAAATCCTGTGCCTTTTTTTCCGCTATTAGGGCACTTGTAAGTAGTCTGTTTATACTCGTTACTTTCCTCTTTGTTGTTTTTTTCTTTTTCATTTTACCTCCTTCCGCCTAAAAATGTTAATATTTCTTCAAAATCGGGTAATTGGGGAATATCATAGGTCTTCATCCAGACAACAAACTGATTTTCATCGATTATGATATTCGCCCGTTCTGAGAAACCTTCTTTTTCCCTGAATATTCCAATTTTTTGAGCATATTCACCATGGGGCCAGAAATCAGACAAAAGCCGGGTCTCTTTGACACCCATATCTTTTGCCCAGGCATGCTTTGAAGGAACCGGGTCAACACTGATACCAAATGCTACAGTGTTTAATCTATCAAACTCGGTCTTGTATTGTTCCAGTGCCTTCATTTGTTTAGTACAGACACCGGTCCAGGCAAGGGGGTGGAAGGATAAAAGAATCTTTTTGCCTTTGAAATCAGCAAGTTTAACCTCCTGATTATGCTGGTCTTTTAGAACAAATTCAGGAATTTTATCACCAACTTTCACCATTTAGCCTCCTTTATTCTCTTCAAAAAATTTTCTAACAAAATCCAATCGCTTTTCCGTATTTCTATAAATTATCGGGATTTTATCATCTTTGTAAACATTGAGGTTCTCTTCAAATGTTGTCCTTTTTGGATTTTTGTATATTATTCCAAGTGGCATCGGGTCTTCCTCACAGGCTTTTTTAAATGCCCCATAGCGGTCAAGTGGGTTATAGGAGTTATCAAGATAATAAGTGTGTTCTCTGAACCAGGAATATGTATTAAATTTATTGAAGGTAACACAGGGTTGTAATACATCAATAAGTGCATATCCTTTATGCAAGATTGCCTGTTTTATGATTTCTTTTGTTTTCTCAACATCACCAATGAAAGTTCGTGCGACGAAGGATGCATCCAGAGCAATCGCTATGGCGATAGGATTGAATGGTGTCACGAAGACACCATCTACCTGGACAGGTGTTTTAAATCCCATTTGGCTCGTTGGTGATGCCTGCCCTTTTGTCAATCCATACACCATATTATTGTGGACGATATTTGTAATATCTGGATTCCGTCTTATTGTATGTATGAAATGATTTCCGCCCTCTGCGTATGTACATCCATCACCACTCACAGCAATAACAGTTAATGCCGGATTCACTGATTTGATTGCAGTTGCAGCTGAAAGGTATCTTCCGTGCAATCCATTAAAGAGATTTGTCTTTAGATAATGGGGTAGTTTTGCAGCCTGACCGATACCAGAAACGAGCACGAGTTTTGATGGTTCAATATCCAGTTCACTTAATGCTTCTTTTATCGTATTCAATATACCAAAATTACCGCAACCAGGACACCAGGCAATATCAATATCGTCAAGGGTAAATCTGTTTTTTTTCATAATTATTAAGCCTCCCTTATTTCTATCATATTACCTTCAGGATCCTCAATAAAATATACCTTGCGCTCATTTCGTTTAATGGTGATGATTTTTACTTGTTTTTTTCTTAGATAATTTATGAATTGTTCCCGGTCGCTTACTGTTAATCCAAAATGGTGTAATCCGTAATGATTTTTTCTTTTCTCTACTCTATTTTTGTAATGCGGTTCAAATATTTCTAAAATAAGTTTTTCGGATTTCAGCCGGTAGAAACAGCAGGTAGAATTTGTTCTAAAAAGTTTTTTGACGATGTCGGTCTGGAGTCTTTCTCCTGAGATAAGTTTAAATCCCAAAATATTTCTGTAAAATTTTATCAAACGCTCGGCGTTTTTCGTGAATATTCCGATATGGTCACAGGAATAAATGCTTTTATTCATATTAACTCCTCTATTCCCTTTGTAATTTCTTCTACATAAAATGGTAATCCGTTATACTTTAAGATTAAATCTTTAATATCCACTCCAAAATTCAATTTCAAGAATTTTGCCATTTGTCCGGTCGCATTATTTTCAACCATACATAATTTTTTTGCATTGCTTAAATACTGATATGTAACTGGATGGATAGGATGGATCTGGCTGAAATATAGCATTGCTACATCATCTGAATTTATTCTTTCGATCGCTTCTTTTACAATCTCATAATTTGAGCCCCAGCACATCACGAGTAGTTTATAATTTTTCGACCCGATGAATTCAGGTTCAACCAAATCAGCGCTTATCACCCTATATTTATTCAACAATTTATTCATCATCTTAGTGCGTAGACTGAGGTCTTCAGAAATGTGTCCTTCTTCATCATGGTGATGGCAGTCCGCTATGACCAGGCCTTTACCGTAACCTGGTATTCCCCGTGGCGATATTCCAGATTCCGTAAGTATATACCGCTTATAATCCTCTGTTGTTTCAATTATATAATTTTCAATCTTTATATCCTCTACATTGAAAGGGATGACACTATATGAAGAATCAATAAAATATTGGTCAGTAAGTATGAAGACAGGAATCTGATATTTATCTGCAAGATTGAATGCCTTTTGAGTCAGGTAAAAACCCTGTTCAAAGTTGCCTGGAGCAAAGATGATGCGGGGAAATTCACCATGTCCGGCATACAAAGCGAGCTGGAGGTCTGCCTGCTCTGTTCTTGTTGGTAATCCTGTAGCAGGTCCTGGTCGCTGGGCAAGGTGAATTACCATTGGGGTTTCTTGTATTGCTGCCAAACTCAATCCTTCGGTCATCAAATCAAAACCTCCACCCGAGGTGGTGACCAAGGCACGGGCACCTGTGTAGGAACCACCAATGCCCATATTCATTGCTGATATTTCATCTTCAGCCTGTTCGGTTATTATGTCTAAATCTTTTCCAACCTGAGCAAGATATGTCCAGACACCACTTGAGGGTGTCATTGGATAGGCAGCAATGAATTTTACTCCGCCTGCTATCGCACCTAATGCAATCGCTGCTGAACCGTCAATAATTTTCTCTTTAAACACATCCTTGCTCGATGGAGAGGCAAAATTTATCAATTTTGGTCCTTTGACCTCTTCAGCCTTTTCAAATCCCAATTTTGCTGCCTGAATATTTTTTTCTACTATTGTCCCACCTTTAGCAACAAAATGAGTTTTGATAAGGTTTGCAAGGTTATCAAAGGAAATATTCATTAGACCAACAAGGAGACCGACTGCAATGGTATTAGCAAAAAGCGGATTTCCAAGCTCCTTTGCCATTTTCAGATAAGGAATATAATAATATGAATTGTAACCACTGATTGGAAATTCACTCAAAATCAATGTGTCTTTAGAGATATTATCTTTATTGTGTTCCAATGCCTTATCTGTCAGTGGAATTAAAACATCAATTTTTTTAAGAGGTGCCCGTGTTCTCTTATTACTAATTCTTATTTGCACTGAATTCATACCCCCACGAATACGGGACATAAATTCAGTCCAGATGAATGCATAATAACCAGATGACTGGGCTACTTTTAATGTAATATCACCAACAGCATTTATGCCCTGTCCAGCCTCACCGGAAATAACTATTGAGATGTCAGAGTTCGTCATAATATCAGAACTTCTTGAACTTGCTATTCGGTGCACCACATACCGGACAGTATTCAGGCGGTTTGCCGATGTGTGTAAATCCGCAGATAGGGCAGATGTAGATTTCTTTAATATCTATGTCTTTGCCTTTTTCTGCAGTTGCCTTTGCGTCAGCATACATTCTCATATGGATTTTTTCTGCTTCCAGAGCGTAATGGGTTGATTGCTCGGCGCCTTTTTCGTTTTGAAATTTGGCAGTATTATTAAATACCGGATACATCTCCTCTACTTCGTAGGTCTCGCCATCAATACCGGTCTGGAGATTATCGGGTGTCTTTTTTATTATTCCTAAATTGCGTGCATGATTTGTTGCATGGACCTGCTCGGCATAGGCAATTGCTTTGAAAAGGCGCGCTATATTCGTTAGTCCTTCTTTTTCAGCAATTTCGCTGAAGATTAAATATTTCATATGTGCCATTGACTCTCCTGCAAATGCCTCAAGCAATGCTTTTTCGGTCATTTTCTTCATTTTAGCCTCCTTTCACCCTCACCTTAATCCTCTCCCTTCAAAGAATAGGGCAAGGGTCCAAGATTGACTTCTACTCTATGAATTGTAGCATCCAGATTTATCTGGATGCTTAAATAGTTCGTCCAGTTAAAACTGAACACTGCATTAATTGTTCTGCTGATTAATGCGGAAAACTGCAGAGAATCTATTCAACTTTTATCTCCTGTGAATTCTGCCATAAACCATGGATGTTGCAGTAGGAGAATGCGACAATGGTGCCTGGTTTCTCGGTCTTGAATGTAAATACTGCTTCAGGATGTGTATAAACCGTGCTCGTATTTGGACCATTGGTTGATGCCCCATGTGCCAGAAATTCAAATTTGCCTATCTGATAGGGAAATTTTTCTCCATCAGGATAAAAGTAGACATCAATCCATGAAATATGGTGTTCTGTTGTATTTGGATGGGCAATCTCCTTGCCAACGCAGACCGTAACTTTAAAATTTTCACCTTTTTTTACCTTTGCCGGTGCTTCAATCACCGGAACATGTTTTTCTTTTTTCCAGTCTGCAGACTGGAAGATTATATTAAGGTCTTTCATAATTGCTCCTTTCTTAACCATT
>FMSI01110774.1_pt1 | contig 10706 bp, 8 predicted proteins | sample 1504471 | NCBI WGS metagenome assembly FMSI01 (sample SAMEA4475357, study PRJEB15587) | soil metagenome | biome: Soil; feature: Field | place: India | collected 2015-03-11 | depth 0 m
AGCATCTGGCTCCACAATGATACGCACCTCTCTACCTGCTTGAATGGCGTATGTCTTGCTCACACCTTCAAAACTTTTTGAGATCTCTTCCAATTTCTCCAATCTCTTAATATAAGCCTCCAGCACCTCTCTACGGGCACCAGGTCTCGATGCAGAGATGGCATCTGCCGCCTGTATCAAAACAGATTCGATAAACTTAAATTCCTCTTCCCCGTGGTGAGATAGTATTGCATTTGTGATCTGTGGTGGCTCGTTGTATTTTTTGACAATCTCAACACCAATTGCAGTATGAGATCCTTCATTTTCATAATCCACTGCCTTACCTATATCATGCAACAACCCCATCCTTTTTGCCATCTTTTCATCCAATCCAAGCTCAGCCGCCATAAGCCCCGCTATCTTTGCAACTTCGATAGAGTGGGCAAGCACATTCTGCCCATAGCTCGTCCTGTACTGCAATCTACCCACAAGTTTCAAAAGCTCTGGGTGAATATTGTGCAATCCAAGTCTAAAGGCTGTTTCTTCACCTACCTCAAGAATTCTTTTGTTCAACTCCTCTTTACTCTTCTCATACACCTCTTCGATCCTCGTTGGATGGATCCTACCATCGGAGATCAACTTCTCCAATGTCATCTTTGCTATCTCTCTTCTGTATGGGTCGTATGATGACAAAATGACCGCTTCTGGTGTGTCATCCACAATGATATCAACCCCTGTAATACTCTCAAATGTTCTAATATTTCTACCTTCTCTACCTATGATTCTCCCCTTCATCTCATCACTTGGAAGATTCACAATGGATACCGCAATCTCACCTACATATTCAGGGGCACATCTTTGAATGGCTGTTGCTACAATCTCTTTACTCTTCTTCTCAGCCTCTTTCTTAGCCTCTTCCTCGATCTCCCTAACGATCCTTGCGGCATCCTGCTTTGCCTCTGCCTCCATCATAGAGATGAGGTAGTTTTTAGCCTCCTCTTTCGTCATGCTGGCAACCTTTTCGATCTCCGCAATCATCTTGATCTTCATATTCTCCACTTCCAGCTTCATATTTTCTACCTCGTGGAGTTTTCTGTCGTATTCACTCTCCTTTCTACTGATCAATTCCTCTTTCTTCTCGATAAGCTCGATCTTTTTGTCGATGGACTCCTCTTTGGTCAGAAGCCTTTTTTCAACCAGTTGTAGCTCTTTTCTTCTCTCCTTCATCTCCTTTTCAGCTTCCTGCTTCGCCTTAAACACAATATCCTTCGCCTCGATCTTTGCATCCTTTACGATCTCATCAGCTTCCCTTTTTGCCCTCTGTATGATCTCGTCTGCTGCTTTGTTCTGTTTTGCATTCTCTTCTGCCTGTTTCTTTTTCTGAATCTGCTGTCCCACCACAAAACCGACAGCAAGGCCAACAACAGCCAGAATAATAGATATCACAATCGTCATTGTCTACCTCCTGTAAATATTTTCTTCTGTAATTATCATATCCATCTTTACATCCCACGGATCAGCATCAATCCCATCAACCATCTGAAATTGGTAAGCCAACCCCACTTTAAGTCCGTTTAACTTCTTCAACATCACATCGTAATACCCTTTCCCCATCCCGATCCTGTTAAAATCTCTACCAAATACAACCCCGGGTATGGTTATGGCATCAAATTCCGTTTCCGACAGATCTGAAATCGGTTCCATCACGCCAAACTTACTCCGCATCAATCGTTCCTCACCCTCGTATAATCCCGCATGAAATGTACCATCAATATACTTTGGCAAGTATATTTTTTTCCCATTATTACTTAGAGTATCAATGATCAATTTAGTTCTCACTTCATTATTAACACTGTAATACAGCAAAAACCTATTCATCCCTTCAAACATCCTCAAAAACTCAACACAAATCCTTTCACTCTTTTCCTCTACCTCCCTTTTTGTTAAACTATTCCTCATCTCCAATATCCTTTTTCTCAAACTCTCTTTTTCACTCATAATTCTTCATTCCATTCCACAATTCCATCAATCGATCTCTAATCTTCTTTTCAAATCCGAAGTTCGATGGATTGTAGAAAAGTTCCGATTCTTTAAAATAGTTCTGTTTTACGAAATTTCCGTAGTCGAAGGGGTATTTGTACCCTTTTGGATTATGCTTGATGTTGTCTGGCACCTTGACATCATGCCTTTCTAAAAACTGACAAACCTTTTTACCTGCCTCATAGCTTCTGTTGCTCTTGGGGCATGACGCTAAAAAAGTTACCGCATGGGCGATCAAAATCTCCCCTTCCGGCATCCCAACCCTTTCGAAAAGTTCCCATAAGCTTTTCAGAAAAATCACTGCATCGGGATACGCATTTCCAATATCTTCAGAGCAGCTTATCGCCAACCTTCTGAATATTACAGATGGGTCAACACCAGATCTAAGCAGTTTAAAACACCACACGAGGGATGCATCGGGATCGCTGCCCCTTATGCTTTTAATCATCGCAGAGAGAAGGTCGTAATGCTCATCCACAGAATAACCTCTACCAGCAATCATCTCATCTGCATCAAGTAAAGGTTTTAATACTCCATTATCTGCTTCAACATCGAGGGCGATCTCTAAATAGTTTATCAGCTTCCTCGCATCCCCACCTGCTATTTCAATCCCTCTACTAATCAGTTCATCTACCCCCTCTACACCATTTACTCCTTTTTCCACCAAAACAGTGTGTATAGCTCTATCAGCTATAACCTTTAAAGAGCTTTTATCAAGGGGATAAAACTTTACAAAATACCCCCTTGACCTAATGGCAGGAGTAAGTGAAAAATAGGGATTTTCTGTGGATGCACCTATGACTTTAGCATACTTCTCATCAACGACATCCAACAATAGGTCCTGTTGTACCTTTGTAAATCGATGGATCTCATCGATAAAAATTAGCGAAGATTTACCAGTTTTCTTGGTGGTATCAATGATCTTCTTGATCTCCTGACTGCCTGATGATGAGGCATGGAGTCTGTAAAATGGCAGACAAAGTTCATCACCCAATAGCTTGGCAAAACTGCTCTTGCCTGTACCGCTGGGACCAGTAAGGATCAGTATATCAAAGTCCCCTCTAAAAACAAACTTATATTTGGGATCCTTAATAAATCTATCCTGCCCAACTATCTCATCTATCTTTTTGGGTGCTACCTTGTCCGTCAGTCTAAACATAAAAAACCCCGCAAGACCGTGTGCAGAGTCGGTTTAAAGCCCTGGCTAACCAGGTACTTTTGGGAATCACCACCGTTTTAGGCTTCCTGCTACTGGGCAGGCCTGCACACCACGGTGCGAATCATCCCTTATTTTAGAGGTGTTGGCTCCAAACTTTCCCTACAATCACGAATCCCGCAGGGTTTATTCTAATTTATTTAAAATCTCCTGCAATTTCGATTCGCAACCTTCTACTTTACTCTTCATTTCATAGTATTCAGCCGCTATCTTTATAGCAGCCATAACAGCCAAAGTAGATGTGGTCAATATATGTCCATTTTTTTCTATCTGCTTCATAGTATCTTCTACATAGGAAGCAGCATTCTTTATTAATTCTGTATTACTACTTGTAATTCTATATTTATTTCCATATACAAACACTTCATTTGTTGCCAAAAATCACCTCTAAAGCCTTTCCAGAAGCTTCTCAATCCTCTCTGCAATCTTAGCTTGCTCTTCCTTTATTTTGTAATTCTCCTGTAATAGTTCATTCTTCTCTTTCTCTAAAACTTCAACCTTGTTTTTCAACATCTCCCTTTCTTTTAGGAGATTATCTATCTTTTCGCTTAACTTAGTTATTAACTCTTCCATAATATTAATTTAATATATATTTTACACTCTGTCAATATTTATACACAACTCACCTAAGCACAGCACCGAATTCCTTGCCTATGCCTCTCACTATACCTTGAACGATCTCGTTTGTCTCCTCATCTGTAAGGGTCTTCTCCAAATGATTAAAGTATATCCTAAATGCCAAACTAACCTTCCCTGTACCTATCTTCTCCCCTTCATACCTATCAAAAATCTCCACCTCTTTTATAAGTTCCGAATAACCTTTTATGAATTTGTAAAGTTTATCCGACATGATCTCCCTATCCACTACCAATGCAATATCCTTATAGACATACGGATACTGCGATAGCTTCTTGTACCTTTTCTCTGTCCTTCTCACAAACTCACTCATCATATTAAGGTCAAACTCACAAATATAAATTTTTTCATCTATATCTAAAAATTGGTAAACCTCTGGATGCAATTCTCCTAAGAACCCAATTTTTACATCACCTATATATATATCGGCACCTTTGCCAGGATGAAGGAATTGTTCGTTCGTCCTCTTGTACTCACATGACAATCTAAATCTATTAAACACAGCATCCACCGTTGACTTTGCATAATAGAATAGATCAGATTCTAATCTACCAATCCAATTCTTTTTATAAAAATCACCAAGCACACCAAAGGCGCACTTCATTCGTTCCTCAGGCAATCTACTATTTAGATCTAATCTATGAACATTTGCCACTTCAAATAGTTTTAACTGTCTTACCCCAGAATTATAATTGCTCAACATGCTCTTTAAAAGACCAGGGAAAACTACGCTTCTCATCGTATCCATATCGGCAGAAATCGGATTTTTCACCTTAACAAAATCTTTTTCATCGGCAAACATCTTCAAAAACTCCCCACTCATAAATGAGTAATTGATCACTTCGTTATACCCCAAATCTGCCATCATATACTTTACCTCTCTATTCAATCTTTGAAGTATATCCTCTTCGTCTGATTTTGCATATATTCTCGGCACAGTCACAGGTATCCTATCGTATCCATATATCCTTGCAATTTCTTCGGATAGATCCTGCCATCTTTCTATATCCTGCCTGTAGGATGGAGTAACAGCTGTATCACCATTTTCAACTTTGATACCAATCTTATTAAAGATACTCATAATCTCCGATTCAGGTAGTTCAAGTCCAACATATTCCACAACCTTTCTCCAAGAAAACTTAAACCTTTTCGGTTCAAACTCTTTATAATCATTTTTAAGCACACCTTTTAAGACCACTCCACCTGTTAGCTGCCTGATCAGATCAGCAGCATAATCCACCATTTTAATAGTCTGTACTCTATCGATCCCCCTTTCATACCTATATGACGAATCTGTCTTCATTCCAAGTCTTCGGGCAGTCATCCTTATAGATTCTGGTCTAAAGTATGCACACTCCAAAAATACATCTGTTGTATCATTTTGAATACCTGAGTACTCGCCCCCCATCACTCCCGCAATGGCAAGAACCTTTTTCTCATCTGCTATTACAAGCATATTGCTGTTTAATACCCTCTCTTTACCATCTAGGTTTAGTATCTTTTCACCTTCCTTTGCATTCCTCACAATAATGCCCCCTTCTACCATCCTCAAGTCGAAGGCATGTAGAGGTTGACCATACTCCAGCATCACATAGTTTGTAATATCTACTATATTATTAATAGGTCTTATACCTGCCGATTTTAGTCTATTTTGCATCCAAAGAGGGGATTCACCAATCTTTACACCTTTTATTACCCTACCTAAATAGATTGGACAATCGGTATCATTTTCCACTCTAACATAACGGTATCTTTCGGCAGGCTCATCCGTTTCCTCAATCTTTATATCCCTCAAATTCAACTCTTTATCGAATAATACCGCTATCTCCCTTGCCACACCCAATATACTCAAGCAATCCGCTCTATTTGGTGTTACATTCAGTTCCAATATCGTATCCTCTACTTGTAATAACTCATTCACATCCTTACCAATGGGTGTATCTTCTGGCAATACCAGGATACCATCACTTTCCTCTTCCAATCCCAACTCCTCCGCAGAACATATCATTCCTTTTGACTCTACACCTCTAAGCTTCGCGTCTTTTATGATTACCCCTTTTGCCAATTTTGCACCTACTCTTGCAAAAGGCACTACCTGACCTGCTGCAACATTAGATGCACCGCATACAACCTGATACACCCCACTACCATCATCCACCTGACATACAGACAATTTATCTGCATTGGGGTGCTTATCTTTGGATATCACTTTCGCAGTAACTACATTTTCGATCCTTTCTCTTCTCTCAATTGCCTCTACCTCGAGACCACACATCGTAAGTTTCTTTGCAATCTCATCAACATCGATCCCATTTATATCAACAAAATCTCTTATCCAATTTAAACTAACTCTCATATCTACCCCTTAGAATTGTCTTAGAAATCTTATATTATTTTCAAAAAATAGCCTCAAATCATCAATACCGTATTTAAGCATCGTGATCCTCTCAATCCCCATTCCAAAGGCAAACCCTCTATATTTCTCAGAATCGTATCCCACAGATTCAAGCACCTTTGGATGTACCATCCCTGATCCCAAGATCTCAAGCCAGCCAGTACCTTTGCATACCCTACAACCTTTTCCACCACATATCACACACCCCATATCCACTTCTGCTGATGGTTCTGTAAACGGGAAAAAGCTCGGTCTAAACCTTACAGGTATATTCTCTCCAAAAAGTCTATGTATGAAAGTGATCAATGCACCTTTGAGATCTCCAAATGTAGTGTCTGTATCGATCAAAAGCCCCTCCACCTGATGAAACATCGGCGTGTGGGTCACATCGCTATCGCATCTATATACCTTTCCGGGAGCGATAATCTTTATTGGTGGTTCTTTTCTTTCCATTGTCCTTATCTGCACTGGTGATGTATGGGTTCTTAGTAATACTTCATCATCAATATAAAATGTATCCTGCATATCCCTTGCTGGATGCTCTTTGGGGATATTTAATGCTTCAAAATTATAAAAATCAAGCTCGATCTCAGGCCCCGTTGCTAATTCATATCCCATCGATTTGAATATATCCACAATTTCAAAATAAACCTGCGTAATCGGATGAAGTCCGCCGTAATTCAGAGGAAATCCCGGCAGTGTAATATCTATCTTTTCACTTTCGATCTTCTTCGTAATCTCAGCTTTTTTTAGTTCATTCTCCCTTCTTTTGTATCTATCTTCAAAATCGTTTCTGATCTCCACGATCTTTTTGCCAAACTCCGCCCTCTTCTCTTCAGGTATATTTTTCAACTCCTTGTTCAAAAGGGATATGATACCCTTTTTACCTAAATATTTAACCCAAACTTGGTACAACAGATCGCTACTATCCGCTGATTCTATCTCTTCTACATACCTGTATATCTCATTGTTGATCTCCATCAGTCACTCCTCGTTTCTTTTTACAAACATATACATCAAAAAAATATAAAAAAAAAGGGGGCATTTGCCCCCTTACATTGTTATCAACTGAATGATTAATTCTCAGTCAAAATTACCTCATCATAGATCTTCTGAATATTATTCCTGTGGCAGGCTTCCTCAACTGCCAATCTGCGGAACAATTCCTCCACTTCTTGTCCTTTGAATTTCTCTGCGAGTTTTTCGTAGAATACTCGGGAATTGTCCTCGTGCTTCATTGCTATTCTGAGTATATCCTGCACACTCATATCTTCTGTGATCACCTTTGGAAGTACTATATTTGTAATCCCTAAGTCAGTGTAGTAGCATTTCGTATCAAGTCCAACGATGTTTATATCTCCAGTTTCCATAATTTTATCGATTAGATCTTTATGCTTTACCTCTTCTTCAGCAAGCTCTCTAATGATAGCTTTTGCACCCAGATCCTTCACATATGTCATCAGTTTCTGATAAAACTCATATGCTAAGATCTCTTTCTGTTTTGCATCTTCAAGAGCTTCTCTAATTGTAATCTCCATACAATTACCCTATACGATCATATATTTAACAATATTCATGAAGAACGATGGGAAAACACCGATCACAAGCACGAATATTACAGCGATAAGCGATGCTATAAAACTCGCCGCCTTCATATCCACAGTAACATCGTATTCTGCCTCTTTGAAATACATGTAGATGGTAACCCTCATATAGTAATAGCACGCAATTACGCTATTGATTACCCCTACGATCGCAAGCCAGATCACTCCGCTCTTGATTGCAGAAGTGAAGATGTAGAATTTACCCATAAATCCAGCAAGAGGTGGAATCCCAGCAAGTGAGAACATGAATATAAGCATTGCAAGGGATATTACAGGATACTTCTTACCAAGCCCAGCAAAGCTCTCCAACCTCTCATCTTCAATAATACCCTTATTTTTCATCAATGAAAGAATTGTGAATGCTCCGATGTTCATGAAAGCATACACCATTGTATAGAATGCTATAGCCTGATACCCAAGTTCATTCATGGAAACAACACCGATAAGCATATAACCAGCGTGAGAAATTGCTGAGTATGCAAGCATTCTCTTAACATTGTTTTGAGCAAGAGCCACAAGGTTACCATAGGTCATAGTGAGCACTGCTAAGATAGAGAAGAATAGCTGCCACTGTGCTGCAGCTGGTTCCAATGCAACCCAAACAAATCTAACTATTGCACCCATCGCTGCTGCCTTTGGTGCAACAGTCATAAAACCTGCTGCAGGTGTAGGTGCACCGTTATACACATCTGGTGCCCACATATGGAATGGCACTGCGGATATCTTAAATGCCAATCCCGCAAGCATCATCACAAGACCCAACTTGATGTTGAAATTGCTGAGCCCATTTGCCTTGATCATTTGAGCGATTTCTACATATTTAGTTGATCCTGTATAACCGTAAACATAGGATAGTCCAAAGAGGAAGATCGCAGAAGAAAATGCACCAATGATAAAGTATTTCAAACCAGCCTCATTCGATTTGAGATTTCTCTTCTCGAAGCCAGCCAAGATATACATCGAAATAGCCATCGTTTCCATACCAGCATAGAGTACTGATAAGTCTGTAGCACTTACCATAAACATCATACCAACTATGCTGAAGAAGATGATAATATAGAATTCACCTTTGAGAATCTCTCTATCCCTTAGATAATCCACTGACCCAATTGCAGTTAAGATATAGGATATTGCAAACACACAGAAAAATGCAAACGAATACATATCCCATACAAGGGTCTGTCCAAACCCAAAGATCTTAAACCCACCCACAGGTATCGAAGCAAGGACGGCAAGTATTATAAAGAAGATTCCAAAATAACCTACTCCTGATTTACTGCTATTTCTCGTCATTACATCGATAGCAATAAGGATTAGCCCAAAGATCGTCATCAATAGTTCTGGCATAATTGATACTAAATTACTAATCATCTTCAGCCCTCCTTACTTCATCGCTACACTTACTGCATTGATCTGTTCCACAAGGGCTTTCACAGATTCATGCATATAAGATGTAAATGTCTCTGGATAAAGTCCAGTCCAAAATACCACTATTATAAGAGGGATCATGTAGAATACTTCCCTTACTGTCATATCTTCAAGGTCGTGCAAATTAGGATTCACATTCTGGAAAAATACCCTCTGATACATCCAAAGCATATAAACAGCAGACACGATTACCCCCAATGCTGCAAGTCCAGCATAGGTTGGGAATGCCTTAAATGCACCCACAAGCACGAGGAATTCACCTATAAATCCACCCATACTTGGAAGAGCAACAGAAGCCATTGTGAATATCAAAAATACAGTGGCATACACAGGTACTTTTGCAGCAATCCCACCGTAATCCGCAATAAGCCTTGTGTGCGTTCTTTCATAGATCAAACCTATCAGCAAGAAGAGTGCACCTGTGATAATACCATGGTTAAACATCTGAAGTATCCCACCCTCGATACCAGACTGGTTGAAGGCATAGATACCAAGAGTAACAAATCCCATATGGCTGACAGATGAGTAAGCAACAAGTTTTTTAACATCTTCCTGCACCATCGCCACAAGTCCGCCATAGATAATCGCTATGACAGATAGTATGGCTACGAGGGGTACAAATTTTATCGATGCAATCGGAGTAATAGGTAAGCAGAATCTCAAGAATCCGTAGGTACCCATCTTAAGTAATACCCCTGCAAGGATTACAGAACCAGCCGTAGGTGCTTCAACGTGTGCATCTGGCAACCATGTATGGAATGGGAACATCGGAACCTTGATGGCAAACCCGAAAAAGAAAGCCAAAAATACTATGATCTGGAACTCTATTGGATATTTTGCACCCAACGCTGAAATCTTTAATATGTCGAAGGTATATTCACCAGTCATGCTACCATACTTGAAGTACAGTGCGATAATGGCAAGCATCATAAATACCGAACCTGCCAATGTGTAAAGGAAGAACTTAACAGCGGCATATACCCTTCTCTGTCCACCCCATACACCTATTATAAGATACATAGGTATAAGCATTGCTTCCCAGAAGATATAGAAGAGGAAGAAATCCAATGCGCAGAAAACACCTACCATTGCTGCTTCGAGCACAAGCATCGAAACATAAAACTCTTTCTGTCTCTTCTCAATGTATGTAAAAGAACCAAGTATCGCAATTGCTGAGAGGAAAGTGGTAAGAAATACCATCAGGATCGATATCCCATCAACACCCAAATAGTAGTCGATATTGAGAGATCTGATCCAGTAGTATCTCTCTACAAACTGCATTCCAGCTTCACCTTTATCAAAATTGGTCATTAGTGGAATGGTAAGTATAAATTCGATCACACTTGCTATGAAGGCACTCCACATAGCAAACTTGCCGCTTTTACCAAAAATCAGTATAAATACGGCT
>FMSI01002436.1_pt1 | contig 10689 bp, 12 predicted proteins | sample 1504471 | NCBI WGS metagenome assembly FMSI01 (sample SAMEA4475357, study PRJEB15587) | soil metagenome | biome: Soil; feature: Field | place: India | collected 2015-03-11 | depth 0 m
AAAAAACGGGTGGAGAGAGGCGCCTCTCCACCCTACGAGTTGCGAGGTGATCGGTTGCTTACTTGGGCATAATAACTTTGTCAATCACATGGATGATGCCGTTGTCCGCCTCGATGTCGGTTTGAACCACGTTCGCGTCGTCCACCTTCACGCCACCGTCCGTGCTAACGGTGATGCTCTGACCCTGCACCGTCTGCAGCTGGCTGCTGCGCACCACATCTGCAGCCATCAACTTACCCGGCACCACGTGATAGGTCAGGATTGCCGTGAGCTGTTCTTTGTTTGCCAGAACCGCCTGCAGCGTCTCCTGAGGAATCTGTGCGAACGCTTCATCCGTTGGGGCAAACACCGTGAATGGACCCTGACCGCTCAGCGTCTCCACTAGACCTGCCGCCTGAACGGCTTGAACCAGCGTATTGAACGAACCAGCCTGAACCGCAATATCCACAATCGTTGGCATTTTGAACCTCCTGTCATCTTCTGTGCGGGTTTTCCACACACCCATAGTATGCGCATTTGGTTATGGGAATTTCTGTGATTGGAATCACACTGCCCCAAATCGGGGTATAATAGCGATAAAGGAGGCTACGGATGGGACTTTTGCTGTGGGTGCGCACTTGGGCGCAAGGCATTTGGGAGAGACGACTAAAGGCGCAAGCGATGATTCGGCTCGGACTCCTTCGTGTGGGATCGTTTGTATACTCGCTACCCGACACCGTTCGGGAACAGATTCGGCACTGGCGCGGCGCAAGCGTCGATTTTCCTGTGGAGGAGCAGCGCGAGATGCTGGCGCACTACTACGACCGTTTTGAGCAGCTGGCGGAGCTGATTTGCGATGCGGCGTTCGCAGGTGAGGGCGCGCCGTTTCAAGAGCATTACGCCGAACTGCGCCGCTGGCTGCAACGCGCCTACCCCCCACTTAAGCCGTATATCACGGCACATATGAATTTTGACCCCAGCGACGCCGAGTTCGGCATGCGCCTAGCGGGCAAGCCAACTGACGCGATGGAAGCGCTGTTTCTGGCGGAGACTGTAGACGAGATTCTGCGCCACGATGAGGGCGCACTGATTGGACGGCTTGAACGCGCTCGCAGCGCGCTGTACCGCTACGGCGACTACCTGCGGGAGGTTATCTAATCTGCTTCCGCGCGATTGTCTAAGATTCCGATAATAATCGCTGTGAGGGCAATCGCAGCGGTCAGCCCTACAGCGACGCCGATGCGCACGTTGCGGGGCGATTCGGCGATGACCGCCGCGAGGCTGCCCATCGGCAACACGATTATCAACCCCAGCAGGCTGAGCGGGACAAGCCAGTGAAACAGGCGATTGCTGTACAGAAATGCGCTCATCGCCGCGCCCAGTGCGCCCACACTCCAACCAGCGGCAGCGCGTTCAGTGAACACGGCGGTCAGCGCCAGCGGCGCAGCCGCCGCCCAGAATCCCGCCAGCAGACTCCGCCACAACGGCGAGCGTTCCCCGCGCTGGCTCCACCATAATGCCAGCGCGCCCAGCCCAATCAGCGCAATCAGAAATGCGACCAGTGTGAAATAGAGATACAAATCGGCGCGGGGCGAGCGCAGCGGATAACTCAGCGTGAACAGCCGAAAGCCCAGCACACTCACCAGCAGCAGCCCGCCCGCCGTATAGAGTAGGTTCTCGTGCGGTGAAGTGCGCGTGAACTCCCGATGCCCCATCACCATCGCATGCAGCGCGGTCATCAGGGCGCAGACCGCCAGTCCGAAACCGCGCATCGTCGCAAACGCCGCCGCGAGTAAGCCCACCCATACCAACAGCGCGTAGCGCGACCAGACCTCGCTGCCCGACAGCCCACGCGCGAGTGTGGCAGCGACCAGCGTCAGCAGCACCAGCTCCAGCCAAGGCGCGTCTGAACCCGCAAGCCGATAGCCTACCGCCGTCACTGCAAACCCGCCAAACAGCAAAATATAACTAATACGCCAGCCCGTGCGCCCCGCTCGTGCGAGCAGCGTTGCGATTCCGAACGCCACCACGCCCGAACCTGCGAGGCACACCCCGAACCAACGAGGTGCACCTGCATAGACCGCCAACCCAGTCGTCCAGCTCAGCGCCAGCGTGCTCAGCGCGACGCCCTCCAGCGACTCCCACGCCCTGTGCAGCAGCACCCACATCAGCCCTGTCGCGATGCCCACGCCCCACAGCGCAGGCTGCAGATTGTCGCGTATCAGTAGTAAAGCCAACACAGGCGCGGCAAGCGGCAGCAGCGCGCCCAGCCACTCGTAATGCAATCGGCTGCCCACGAACGCGCCCATCAGCCACAAGCCCGATGCCGTCAGCACCCCCCAGCCTAACGCGCCTCCTGCTTGAAAGTAGGGTGCAGGCTCTGCAGGCAACGTTAGCCCGAACGCAACTAACGCTAATAGCCACACCAACGGCAGCGCAAAAGCAGGAAAAGTCTCAATCCGCGCACGCGCCATCAACGCTGCGACCAATCCCAATCCGAAACAGACTCCACCTATCGACCACGCTACGAGACTCATCGTTAGTTCCCTCCTTGGAAGCAAGGGTATATTTACATGCGTTTCAGACGATTCCTGCGAAAATCAGTACTCGATATCTCCCTCCACCACCCAGTCCTCGCCGAGTTTGCGGATGGAGACATTCATTACGCGGGGCGCATCGGCGACTCGGGCAAAGCCCAGCCCTTCCAACGGAGTACGGGCGTCCGCGCCGCCGATTAACTTCGGTGCGTAAAAGTAGGCGATGCGGTTCGCCAGCTTCGCCTCCAGAAACGACGCCGCCACTTGCCCGCCGCCCTCCACTAAGATGCTGGAAATGCCGCGCTGGGCGAGGTGTTGCACTACTTTGTCAACAGGCACGCGCAAGGGCTGAGCGTCATCCCGATAAAAATCATACGTCTGCACACCGATCCCCCACAGCTGGCTGGAGTATTTCCAGGTTTTCTCTTCAGGGAGTTTCAGGTGGTACACCAGTGTCTCAGCTTTCTCGGTGTTCAGCACGGGTTGGTGCTTCTTCATCCAGAATTTCAAGCGTAAACGAGTGTCGAGAATCACGCGCAGGGGCTGGTTCTTCACGCCGCGCAGACGCGCAGTGAGTTGTGGACGGTCTTTGAGGACGGTCTCCACGCCCACCAGCACGGCGGCATGTTCAGCGCGGAGGCGGTGGGCATAACGGCGCGCCCGCTCGCCTGTAATCCACTTGGAGTCGCCGGTGTGCGTGGCGATTTTTCCGTCTAAGCTCATCGCGGCTTTGAGGGTGATAAACGGACGATTGTGCCGACGCCAATAGAGGTAGATTCGGTTAATCGCTTCTAACTCGGTGATAAGTTTGGCTTCGGCGGGGATGTTGGGGTTCAGAGTCTCCACCTGCACGCCCATCTCACGCAGTCGTTCGATTCCCTTGCCGCTCACTTGCGGGTTTGGGTCGGTCAGGCCCACCACCACGCGCTTGATGCCCCGCTCCAGAATCGCATTCGTGCAAGGAGGTGTGCGTCCATAGTGGTTGCACGGCTCGAGGGTGACATACAGCGTTGCGCCCTGTGCGGTATCGCCCGCTTGTTGCAGGGCAAAGATTTCGGCGTGGGGCGCGCCTGCGTAGGGGTGGTAGCCCTCGCCCAGCAGTGCACCGTCTTTCACGACCACTGCGCCCACGTGGGGGTTGGGCACAGGAAAACCGCGCCGTGAGAGCTGCACCGCACGGCGCATGAAGCGTAAATCCTGCTCACTCAGCCCCATTACGGCTCCCCCGTTGCTGCGCCTGCTTACGGCGGTAGTCGGCACGTATCTGCTCGGTCATCTCCTCGAACGCCTCGCGATGCGCGTTGCGATATTGCTCCTGAATCTGCTGGATGTCCTTCAGCACAATCCAGATGAGCGCGAACAGTAGCCCGACGGCGACGACCAGCAGCAGGCTCGCCCACAGCAGCCACATGCGCTTGTCGTCGGCGGTCTCGCGGGGCGCAAGACGCAGCAGGATTAGCCCCAGCGGTATCAGTCCAGCCAGTGCACCCAGCAAGATTGCCATCCACGCCCGATATGAGAGTTTGCGTTTCATGCTTTGTGGCTCATTAAGGCAAACCGCAATGCGCGAACGCCCTCCTGCGGGGTAGGTGCGCTGAACACGCTGGAGCCTGCCACCAGCACTCGTGCACCGAGCTCGACCAGATCCCGCGCGTTCTCGGGCGAGACACCACCGTCTACCTGCAGTAGCACATGGGGCGCGCACTGCTCGATCATCAGACGCGCCTCAGCAATCTTATGCCGCATCAGTTCAATAAACGTCTGCCCGCCAAAGCCGGGGTTCACGGTCATAATCAGCAGCAGGTCAATCGCAGGCAGGATGTGTCGCACGGTCTCCAGTGGTGTGTGCGGGTTCAGCGCGATGCCCACCCCACAGCCCAACTCACGAATCTGCTGAATCACGCGATGCAGATGCACACACGCCTCCGTATGCACCGTGATGCTGTTCGCGCCCGCCGCTGCGAAGTCAGGAATCAGGCGTTCGGGCTGCTCAATCATCAGATGTACATCGAACGGCAGATCGCAGTGGGGGCGCAGGGCTGCCACCATCGGCGCGCCGAACGTAAGATTCGGCACAAAATGTCCATCCATCACATCGAAGTGAATCCAATCTGCATCGCCGTCCTGCAGGGCGCGCACGGCTTCACGCATCGCACCGAAATCGGCGGAGAGTATCGACGGGGCAATCCGAATTTCTGACCCTTGCATAGACTGTGCCTCTATGTGTACAGTATGATACCCTGCTGAGGATTGCACCCCCATCGGCGTGCCGCCACAGACCTCTGGTGGCAGACATTTCCTCTCCCCATTTAAGTCTTGCAGCTTTACCGCACAATCTCCTGCACTAACTGATTGTCCACGTAGATTCGAATGTTCACGGAATCGCCCTGCGCCTCCACAGGAATCGTGTACACTTGCCCGCCTAAACGCAGTTCATCCAGTACGATGCGTTTGCCTAGTTCGTCTTCGACCTCGATACGGATGCGGCGGTCGGGCTGGTCGGTCAGGTCGATTTTGACCTCGAAAGTGCGCTTTGAGGCGTCGGATTGGGGTTGTGGTTCGGGTTCGGGTGTGGCGGCAGGCGCAGGCGCGTAGCCTAAGCCGATGCTCACGATGAGTTTAATCGGGCGCGAGCGGTCGATACGCGCGCCTGCAGGTGGCACTGTGGCAATCACATGCCCCAGTGGGACAGTAGGATGCCTACGCTCTTCCGCGCTGTCCATCACGGCAAGCCCCATACCTTCCAGTTCGCGGCGGGCGCGCGATTCGGGCATGTTGCTTACATTCGGCACTTCCACAAAGCGCGAGCCTTTGCTCACCCATAGGAACACCTTGCTGCCTTTGCGCACCACGCGCCCCTCGGGCGGGCTAACCGAATAGACCACGCCCGGGGGGTACTGCTCGCTGTAGCCCTCCAGACGCACTTCGGGTTCCAAATCCGCTTCGCGTAGGAGGCGATTCGCCTCGTCCAGTTTCTTGCCCACCACCTGCGGCACAGGGCGGTCTTCAGGTACGAAGCGCATCGCCATCCATGCCGCGAAGCCAATCACCAAGCCCAGCAGCACCAGCGCGCCTGTGAGCCGCAGCATCGAGCGTAGCCATTTGGGGATGTCGTCGTCTTCCTCCTCCTCAACGGGTGGGGGCGGCGGGGCGGGGTTGCGGGCGAAGATGTCGCCTGAGGCAGACTTCGCGTCAGTGGAGTCGGGTAGGTCGATGGGCGACCAGCCCAGTGATTTGCCAAATCGCAGCGCGTCGCGCACGGCTTTCAAGTCGTTCAGCAGTTGCAAGGCGGTGGCGTAGCGTTGCGCCGGGTCTTTCTGTAGGCATTTGGTGACGATGCCCTCCACCGTGCGGGGCGCAGCGGGGTTGCGCTGGCGCAGCGACGGAATCGGGTCGTTCAGGTGTGCCTCGGCGGTCAGCACGGGAGTTTCACCGATGAAAGGCGTCGTGGCAGCAATCATCTCGAACAGCATCACGCCACAAGCATAGATGTCGCTGGCAACGCTGGGAGCTGCGCCGCGAAACAGTTCAGGCGCGGTGTAGGCAGCGGCGCGGGCTTCGTGCGCGGCGGCTAGGCCCGGCTCGGCGCGATACACGCCCCGCATGCCCACCCCATTCAACCACACATGCCACTCGGACCCGACCAGCACATTCGCCGGGCGCAAATCGCCGTGCGTTAGCCCTGCGCTGTGAATCGCTTGCAGCCCCTCCACAATCCCAATCATAATCTCCACAGCAATCGGCACAGTGAAGGGGGCAGTGCGACGGATACGCGTCTGTAAGTCCAGCCCACGCACAAACTCCTCCACGAAAAACGGAGGCTGCGCGACGAGGTCGGTATCATATAGTTCCAGCAGGTGCGGGCTGCGCACGCGCTGACGCGAGCTGAGCACCATCTGCAGCGCGTCCAGCAGCGGTTGATTATTCGAGTAGGGCGCGCGCACGGCTTTCAGCGTCACTACGCGCGAACGGGTCAAATCGCGGGCGCGGTACACATGAAACAGCAGCCCCTCCGATAGCTGCTCCAACAACTCATAACGCGCCGCCAGCACATTCCCTGTCATGGCATGTCGCTATAAAGATACCAGATTCAGCGTTCTTTGAGTTTTTTCTCCAGCTCTTCCACGCGCTTGGCAAGCTCGGGCAGTTTGTACAGATGCGCCAACACCTGCAGCCACTCGCGGTGCGACACGGCAGGCGTGCCCCAGTAGACGCCGTTCGCTGGCAGGCTTTTGGAGACGCCCCCCTGTGCACCCACCACTGCGTTGTCGCCAATCTGCACGTGGTCTTTCACGCCCACCTGCCCCGCCAGAATCACATGATGCCCCAGACGCGAGCTGCCCGCTATGCCCACCTGCGAGACCAGCAGGCAGTGTTCGCCCACCTGCACGTTGTGCGCCACTTGCACGAGGTTATCGATTTTTGTGCCTTTGCCGATGCGCGTCTCGCCTGTGGTGGCGCGATCGATGGTCGTGTTGCAGCCGATTTCGACGTCGTCTTCAATCACCACGCGCCCGATTTGAGGGATTTTGTGATGTGTGCCCTCGTGTTGCACGTACCCGTAGCCGTCGCCGCCAATCACTGCGCCCGGATGCACCATCACGCGCCTGCCAATCTGCACGCGGGGCATGACGGTGACGTTGGGGTACAGCACGGTCTCGTCGCCAATCTCCACCTCGTCGCCGATGTAGCAGAATGGGTGGATTTTCACGCGATGTCCGATTTTCACACGCTCGCCCAACACCACGTAGGGCATCAGGCACACCTCGTCGCCCAGCTCGCACCCCGCGCCCATAATTACCGTCGGGTGGACGCCAGGTTCGGGCGTGCGGAATGGGCTATAAAGCGCGAGAATCCTTGCCCACGCGAGGCGTGGCGTTGGGTGCAGCAGGAGCGACTTGCCCGCGTCGGTTGGAATATTCAGATTAGGCTTAGTGAGAATCGCAGCGGCGGGCGAGGCGAGGGCTTCCTGCAGGCGGCGGGCGTCTTCGGCATAGGTCAAGCCTCCAGCGGGGACATCCTCGACGCCGCCCACGTCCGTGATTTGCAGCTCCGACTCACCGCGCACGATGCCTTGCACCTGCTCCGCCAGTTGCGCCAAAGTGTAGGTTGCCATCAGAGAATATGATACCGCTTACTCCATCTCTTTCAGCAGTTCCAAATCCTCGCGGCTGAGGCACGCTCGGGCGAATAGGTCGGGTCGCAGGGCGCGGGTGAGGCGCAGCTGCTGCTGCCGACGCCAGCGGGCGATTGCGCCGTGATTGCCCGAGAGCAGCACGCTGGGCACGCGCAGCCCCCGAAACTCCTCAGGGCGCGTGTATTGCGGATAGCCCAGCAGCCCGTCGGCGTAGGAGTCCTGCCCCAGCGACTCAGGCGAGTGAATTGCACCTGGCAGCAACCGCACGACGGAATCGATCACAATTAGCGCAGGTAGCTCGCCCCCTGTCAGCACATAGTCGCCGATGCTAATGACGTCCGTCGCCAAATGCTCCCTCACGCGGGCGTCCACGCCCTCATAGTGCCCACAAATCAGTATCAAATGCTCCTGCACGGATAGTTCCTGCGCTATCGCTTGCGTGTAGAGTTTGCCCTGCGGCTCCAGCAGGACGATGCGAGTATGTTGGGTAGGCTGACACGCTTCCACCGCTTTGAAAATCGGTTCGGGTTTCATCACCAGCCCTGCACCGCCACCGTAGGGTTCGTCGTCAGTTTTTTGGTGCTTGCCTGAGGCAAAGTCGCGCAGTTGCAGAGCGCGAATTTGCACTAAGCCCCACTCACGGGCGCGCCCCACGATGCTGTAGCTCACGCCTGCCTCGATAACTTCGGGAAAGAGGGTGATGACATCGATGCGCAACATATCTTTCGTACTCAGTATACCTTTCAGCGGGTCGGTATGCTACAATTAATGTGTGGGGGCGTTTCGATGAACCAACGCGCTGGCATGATTCAACCGCATAGCACGGAAGCCGAGATGAGCGTTCTCGGCTCGATAATGCTCGATAGCGATGCGCTGGAGAAGGTTGCGGAGCTGCTGAAAGTGGACGATTTTTACCATCCGGCACATCGGGTGCTGTGTGAGGCGATTTACTCGTTGCATGAGCGGAATATTGCTGTAGACCTGCTCACGGTGCAGGAGGAGTTGCGCCGTCGGGGACAGCTGGAGGAGATTGGCGGGCTGCCTGCGCTGGTGAACATTATCGAGAGTGTGCCGACCGCCGCAAACGCTGAATACTACGCTTACATCGTGCAGGAGAAAGCCACGCTGCGCCGCTTGCTGCGTGCCGCGCACGAAATCATCCGCCTCGTGGAAGAGCCAGAGCTGGAAGTGAAGGAGATTGTAGACCAGGCGGAGCAAGCCGTGTATCAGGTTGCGGAGCGACAATCTAAGAGTGAATTTATCAGCGTCAACAGTCTGGTGCTGAATGTACTGGAACAGTTCGAAGTTCGCCAGGAGCAGATGCAGGGCAGCGCTGACGGCGAGTTGCTGTTGGGCATTTCCACCGGCTATCGCGACTTGAACCGCATCTTGTCGGGACTGCAGCCGTCGGAGTTGATTATTCTGGCAGCGCGCCCCAGCGTGGGCAAGACCTCACTGGCAATTAACATCGCCGAGCATGTGGCGCTTCGTGAGCGCAAACCCGTCGCGATCTTTAGTTTAGAGATGTCCGCCGACCAGCTGGTGCAGCGCATGCTTTGCTCGCAGGCGGGGGTGAGCGCACAGCGACTGCGCCGCTTCCAACTGGGCTTGGACGAGTGGGCGAAAATGCATGACGCCGCGCAGCGACTGTTCAGCGCGCCAATTTACATCGACGACACCAGTAGCCTTTCGCCGATGGAGATGCGTGCCAAGTGCCGCCGCTTGAAAGCCAAACTTAACGAGCGCGAACTGGGGCTGATTGTGGTGGACTACTTGCAACTGATGCGCTCCTCGAATCGCCGAGTGGAAAATCGCAATCAGGAGATTGGCGAGATTGCCCGTGCGCTCAAGCAAATCGCCCGTGAGTTCAAGGTGCCCGTGCTGGTGCTGTCGCAGCTCTCGCGTTCGGTGGAACGGCGCGAGAACAAACGCCCCATGCTCTCCGACCTGCGCGACAGCGGCTCGATTGAAGCCGAAGCCGATGTGGTGCTGTTCATCCACCGCGAGGAGTACTACGGCGACAAGGAAGCCGTCGCTGTAGAGCCACCACCCGGCTATGTGCGTCAGGAGGAGGTGGAAATCATCGTTGCTAAGCAGCGCAACGGTCCCACCGGCAAAATCACACTGGCGTTTCAGCCCGACTTCTCGCGCTTTGTGGGGATTGACCGCGAGCATGTAGGGGTGTATTGAGTGCTTTTTGCAGTTGTTTATAAGACCTATCGTGTCTTAAGGAGGGCAGCGCCGGGAGTGGGCGTTCCCGGCGCTGTGGGTGTAGGGCGCGTGCGTGGGAGGGATGAAAACTCACTCGTGCGCCTGCTGGAGGCGCTGGGCGAATCGACGCCCCGCTTCGTCGATTCGCGCCAGCGTCTCACTCAGCGCGACTTGCACCCCGCTTTGCAATTCGCGCTCTGCAGGAGGAGGTACAGGCATGCAAAATCTCACCAACCCCATCCCAAGCTGCACTGCCTTTGCCAGAGCCTTTTTATGCAGCATCGTCCCAATCCTCTGAGCCTTTAGACAGTTCCACCCGCTTCGCAGGTTCCGCCGAGCCGTAATCCCAGTTATCGCAATCCAGCCTTCGGCAATAAAGCATCCGCTGTACCCGCCCATCCGCCATCTCCACATCGGCGATGTCCGCAAACCGACACCGCGTACACAGCTCTGGCTCCAACAGGCGCACGACTTTCAACTCGCGCTTAGACATGACGGTCAACCTCGTTGTGTGTAAATTCGGAAGGCGTTGCCCACCGAAGGCAATTATCGGCTATTGGACTGCAAGAGTGCAGGGGTGGGTTCCGAATAAATCTACGGGTTTTTGACCATGCACCTATTGAAATACGCCAAACACCTCTCGTCGCCAGACTGTCTCCTACAACCGCTGTAAAGTCGTCCCTGAATAGTACGCTTGCAAAATCTGCTGATAGGTTTGCCCCGCGAGGGCGCGTCCCTGTGCGCCCCACTGACACATGCCCGCGCCGTGCCCGCTGCCCTGTCCTACAAGTTTCCAGCCGTCGGGCTGAGGCTGAATCTCAAACC
>FMSI01021765.1_pt1 | contig 10674 bp, 8 predicted proteins | sample 1504471 | NCBI WGS metagenome assembly FMSI01 (sample SAMEA4475357, study PRJEB15587) | soil metagenome | biome: Soil; feature: Field | place: India | collected 2015-03-11 | depth 0 m
CGGGGTAATACCACTGCAAATCGCCCAATATCCAGTCCCGCGAGGACTGCCGCAGGGTCGCCTCCGCCATCACCCAGGTCGGCGGTTCGCAGTATGAGACGGTGTGTCGGACGCATTCGTAGATCGGGCGCTCTTTGAGGTGTCCCTTCGGGCAGTTGCGGGTGGTGTAGCCTTTGAGGTCGCAGTATCGCTCTGTGCCCGTCTGTTCGAGTTCCTCGTAGGTCACGATCGTGGGCCCAATCGTCAGTTCAAAGCGCAAGTCCGCGCCGCGCTTCTCAGGGTCTTGTCCCACCACCAGCACCTTGGCCGGCGCTACCAGCGCGGCTTTGGCGCTGATCGCGCCGCGGGTAACCGTGGGTGCCGCACAGGACGGACTGCCCGGTACCTGCGGCGTGGGACGCATCAGTGCCACTAACTCCGGCGGACAGCCCGCCGGGGAGTTCGCGCAGTTGCCGTAGAGCAGGAACGTCAGATAGAGCGCTTTGTCGTTCTTCATCGCGTTCCAGAGGATTTGGAAAATGCGAAAGGCATCGCCACCCGCTAACACCGATCCGATAGCGCTTTTGTCGCCCTTCAGAATGGCATCGGCGATCTCCGTGGTGAAGTATTTCTCCAGTCCCAAACCGCGAAAAATCGTGCCGATAAACTCCGCCGGCGTAATGTGTCCGCCCGCCATACCGCCCAAGACGACTAACTTGTCGCCTTCCATCAGCGACAAGCGGCTGGACGCATCCAACAAGCCCGACTCATAGGGATTGACCGCCATGAAAAACAGCGTGGTGGCGCTCGGCATCAGCACGGTCTCCCCGTTCGGCAGGGCATACATGTGATACGTGGCCGTCCCGTCCACAAACGGCAGATCGGGCATCCAGTCCACCGGCACCTTCTGGACGCCCAAGTCCACCACGCCGGGCTTTAGATTGCCGTTCTCGTCAAAGAAATCGCCCCAACCGGCTTGGGCCGGCTTGACCAGCCCAACGCACAGCACAACCATCAGGATCAAAACAAACAGCGCCTTTCTCATGGGTTCGCCTCCAACGCCTCGACTTCCTGCGGCAGAAGCACGTGGTCAAAGCGCCAGGCGTCGCCCTCGCGCACCACGGCTACGTGAAACTCGCCGGGTTTGGTCTCGCCCGTGTTCAGGTCTTTGGCCGTCCCGCTCACCTTCCACACCTGCCGCCCATCCCCGAAGTCGCGCACCAGGACGGCTTCCTGCGCCTCATAGCCCAGGCGCTTCTTGTCCCGCAGGACGTTCGGCCAATACACCTCGGCCATGAGGTGGGCATAGGCGCAGCCGTTGGTGTCCTCGCCGCCCGCCAGGTCGCACAGCCGCGCCACCCAGGCGTCCTGTCCCTCGCTCACGTCCATGGACAGGAAGGCGGTCAGGGCGGCCACCGCCGTCTCCCGTCCGTCCGGGATCGGCGTGGGTGTGGGCGTGGGTGTGGGCAGCGTCAGGAACGTGCGCACGCCCCACCAGCCGCCGCCGAGGACGAGGACGATCACCACCAGCACGCCGAGGATTTTGCCCAGGGTTAAGAGTTTGATCTCCACGCGACACCTCCGGTTAAACAAAATCGGCTCTCCCGCTTGGGAGAGCCGGTTAAATGCCAACAGCGCTCTCACGCTTTGGGCTTTCGCCCGGGGGCCACCTGCCCCGCTCGCGTATGAGTTTAATCAAGTCGCGATTCGCCTGTCAAGCCACCTGGCAAAATTGTTAGGTTCAGGGTGAGGCCGACACCGGACGCTTGGGCGGTGGGAGATGACAGAGCGGATCTTCAACCCAGTAATACCAAGTCTCGTTTACAAATTGCCACCACAACGCGTCCACCAGGTTCAAGTTGTCGGGAGCAACCATTCCCTTGAAACCACGGATGGCAACCTCCGCCATTGGCGTACCCGGTCTCAAGCGTGCATAGTAAATGCGCAGAGTCGGTGCAACGACCTGATAGGGCACAAACCAATAGAGCACTCCAAGCCGGCAACCATACCTGAGTTTCCAAATCCCCGATTGGTAGTTCTGCTCGTCCATCCTCGTCCACCCCGCAAACCGATCCTGCCACAGTTCGCGGAAGGTCATGCCTTCGGGTGGGAGCGTGCGGGCATAGCGCGGGTCTATCTGCATCGGCTGGTTGGATCTGACAAATAAAATTGCACTGTGGATCGGTGAAGGCTTGCGAGACTGCTTGTTTGGGAGGTCACTCTCGAAAAAAGAGCAAACCGCGCCACGCAAGAATTATCGGGTCATCGCTTCACGCACAAAATCTACCAATCCCTCACGTGGCATGATAACTGAAGCACCGTCATTCGTAACCGTGGAGTGATAAAGATCGGAAGGCAATGAGACAAATGAAACATTTTCCGATGACAACGATTTAGCAAACAAAACTAACGAATACGCATCTTTCACCGAAAAATCCGTCTGTATCCCTTTTTCTCTCAAGGCATCAACCGCAATTGCCACCAGACCCGTTATGTTTCTTGAACCCATTAACTTTTTCATAATAGATTTGATGATCATGTTGCGTCGCAAAATGCGTTGATGATCATCATCAGGAAAACGTATTCGTAAGAAATCAACAGTGTGTTTCCCATCAAGGTGATGGTAGCCAGCAGCGTAGTACTCCATTCCCTGAGCACGGCCGTCAACTGGCTTTTCCAGATAGACATCAATCCCGCCGATGCGGTCAATCAATCTTTCAACATTATTCATATGAACAACAAGATAATGATCGAACTGTAGACCAAAATAGTTCGCCACATTGCTGGCAAAGGCTTCGATTCCTTTACCATTTCCTCCGTAATATTCTCCATAACCATAAATTGCATTGATCCGCCCTTCTACAATGCCATGGTTTTCAAAACCTATAATAGGGACGTATAAATCGCGGGGGATAGAAAGGATGGTCACTTTACGTTCGTCCAAGTTGATCCGAACAAACGTAATTGCATCTGCTTGTGCGTTATTGTCAATACCTAAGGCTAACACAAGCAGGTCGCCTGTGTCTGCTGTGTCGGATTCGGGTTCATTGACAGTGTCACCATGGGTTGTCTTGGTGGGAACAGCTGTTTCACCTGATGATATAACAGAGGAATTTGCCACTGTGGTTTCTGTGACCATCGGTAATTTCTTGCCCAGCAATGGTTGGGACCAAATAAAGCGAAAAACAAAGAATAAGATGAGTAAAACTGCAAAGCCAATTATCCAAAAGGGAACCTTCTTTTGAGTAATTTTCTTTTCCATACTCTCTCTTCCCCCAAGTGAAAATGTATACAGAGCAAAGTTTGATTTGGTACGAAATTATACTCAACTTTGGTGGCTCGCCCAGGTGATATTTGGAGCATCCACTCTAACTCCGTTTTCCACAAAATCCACGTATTAACTACGCCCCCGAGGCACTACGTCCTTGCTGAAAGGCCTAGGGTGGATTAAAATAACCAACATCTTCAAATTAAATCACCGATCTGTAATCACATCCTATCCATTATAGGGCGGAGGTTAGTGTGGATTACCTTCAGGACTCCGATAGTTATCTGGAAGAAATTGACCTGCGCTATTATCTCGGCCTGGTCTGGAGATACCTTTGGCTGGTCGTGCTGGCTCTTGTCCTCGGGGCTGGTGCAGGGTACGGCATCAGCCAATTACAATCCCCCGTGTACGAAGCCAAAACTCAGGTCATGGTGACACGCTCTTCTTCCCAGCAATCCGTGACCGATTTGACCCAAACCCTAAATACACAACAATTGACCCAAACCTATGCTGAACTCCTTTCTCAGGATTGGTTAAGGCAAATTGTCTCTCAGCGTACTGGTGTAGAGATCACGAAGGATCAGATCAAAATCAAAACCACCACCAATGCCCCAATTATTTATATCTCTGTTGAACACTCTGATCCTGGAACGGCCGTAAAAATTGCCAATACCCTGGTCGAAGTTCTGATTGAGCAAAATAATAGCATCCAGGCTGGAAGATACTCTGAAGCTGAAGAAAGTTTAAACCTCCAAATTTCGGAGATGGAAAAAAAGATCGCGGATGTTCAGGCAGAGTTGGAAAAAAGCCGCGAGTCAACTTATCAAAAGCAACTGCAAGACGCGCAAAATAACATCGAAACCGCCCGCTCCAAACTCTTTGAGGTTCTCGAACAACTGGCCCAGATCAAAGCCATCGGTACTACGGCACAGGCACAGTATTTATTGCAAAACGCACAGGCTCAGCGTGAATATCTGCAGGGTCAAGGAGGCACATCCTCTGAACAAACCAGCAAACAAATTCAGGATTTGGACCAATATATTGCTTGGTTAACCCCCCTCGCCCAACCGGGGGCGATTGAGAGTAAAATCGCTGACCTTGAAAAGCAACGCGATGAACAGCAGGCGTTATTATCCTCCTATCAAGAGGCATATAACCGTCTATTAAACGCAAATGTGGCGGAAATTACCTCGCAGGAAATAAAGGAACTTGAAAACACGCTCTCCCTGTATCAGCAAATTTACCTCAACTTGCTTAGCAACCGTGAAAATGTGCGGCTACAGAAACTCCAAAACATGCCCAATGTGGTGCAGATTTTCCCGGCCATCGCTTCAGATGCCCCGATCCGGCCTCGCCCGCTGCTGAATATGGGGATTGGAGGCGCCGCCGGCCTTTTCCTCGCCTTGGCGATCATCTTTCTGCGGGATGCGTTGGACACCACCGTCCACTCCAAAGAAGATTTGGAACGCAAGGTGGGTCTACCGGTCTTGGGCATGATCGCCAAAATCGAGGATACCCGCGATGCAGGTCAACCCTATGTAGACCACAAACCGCGCTCGCCGATCGCGGAGACCTTCCGCAAATTGCGCACCAACCTCGAATTCGCCTCGGTTGATACCCCGCTGAAACTCATTGTTGTAACCAGCGCATTGCCTTCGGAGGGCAAGACCACCATCGCGCTCAATCTAGCCGCCATTTACGCTCAGGGCGGGAAGCGTGTGGCCGTGGTTGATGCTGACTTGCGCAAGCCCATGCTCCATCGAATTACCGGCTTATCGAACCGCATTGGACTTACCGATCTGTTCCGCTCCGATATGCCCATGAAAGAGATCTTGCGTAATCCCAACGGTAACGAGCGGTTGTATCTGATCACCAGCGGAAAACTTCCCCCCAACCCGGGCGAACTTTTGGCTTCGATGCGCATGGGCCAAATTTTAGAGCACCTTTCGAATTTAGTGGATCTCATCATTTTAGACACGCCGCCCATGTTGGTGGCTGCCGATGCGCAGATCTTAGCCGCCCGCAGTGATGGCGTGTTAATCGTCGCCGAGCCTTACCGCACCCCGATCGAAAGCCTGAAAGCCTCCGTCGAAGCCCTGCGCCGCGTCAATGCCCGCGTTTTGGGTGCGGTGTTCAACCGCGTGCCCCCCCAGGATCACTATTACTCGTATTACTACTACCGCGAGTATAAGGAGAAAGAGGACGACTACAACAACCGCAGGAACGCCAAACCCACCCTTTTCAGCCCAAAGAAGGAAACGCATAATTAATGGGTTGTTCGGAGGGTGGAGATAGAGGATAGGGCTTGGCTTCAGCCCCGCTTAATTGCCTTCAGGTCTGAAAACCGGCCGCAATGCTGAAGGGATTATCTTTGAAATTTGAGCAATTTTTATCTTTGGGAAAAGAGATTAATTTTTCGGGCCTGAAAACCTGGCTTGGAAGAGGTTTCTGGGCGGTAGCCGATCAGGGCCTTTTCTCATTAACTAACTTCTTGGTCAATATTTTCCTTGCTCGCTGGTTGGAACCTGAGGAGTATGGAGCCTTTTCTATAACACTATCAATCTATTACTTTCTAATGGGATTATATAGCGCCGTAATGACCGAGCCGATGACGGTTTTCGGAGCAGGCAAATACCACCAATATTTTCGTAAATATTTGGGGATATTGTTCTATGGACACTGGGTAATTTCGGCATTTATAGCGTTTCTCCTTGGAGGAATTGCCTTTATAACATATAAATTAAACTCGGCTATAGTAGCCCATTCTCTTTTAGGACTTATCATTGCCACGCCACCTCTATTATTATTATGGTTAATGAGGCGAGCCCCTTATGTGGTAATGCGCACTCAGTGGGCTGTGATTGGAGGAGGATTAAACCTTTTAGTTACTCTTGCTGGTATCATATTGATGAGACAACTAAATTTACTAACAAGTCTTTCCAGCCTTGTCTTACTTGGTATAGCCGCAGTTCTTGCCTCCCTTGTAATTCTCATAAAAATGAAACCTCAACTAATAGGATTTTCTGGGTTTCCAACACCAAAGATTATCTTTACCGAACATAAAAGTTATGGAATATGGGGAATACCTGCGTTTATAGCCTATTGGACCTCAGGACAAATTCTTATCTTTTTAGTACCGATATTTGAAGGCCTAACTGCAAGTGCTAAATTAGCTGCTATTTGGAATCTTTATAAACCTATCGGCCTTCTAATTCAATCATTTTCCCCTATGCTTATAAGTGTAATATCGCGTTGGAACGCTATTAATATGGACTCCAATGAGCAAATTCGTCGCCTTAAATGGATGGTCATGGTTTCGTTCGGATGCGTTGGATTTTATAGTTTGATGCTCACAAGTCTGAATGGTTACATACTGAGTTTTATTTATGAAAACAAATATAGTAATAACGGGAATCTTGTTGGGCTATCCGGTGCCATTTGGACTATTGCTTTCATTCTTTCTATATTGGTGGGTTTTCTCAAAGCCCAAAGAAGAGTATATGATGTTTTTCGGATATATTCAATTTCGACAATACTGAGTATAGGATTAGGGGTCATTGCCATAAAGCTATTGGCGCTTGAAGGGGCATTATATGTTTTTTTATTAAGTTATACAATTAGCACCATCCTCGCTTATGTGTCAATTGTCCGAAAGAGGGGGTAACCATGCAAAACTATAGCAGCAGATTTCAGAACAGGGAAGCCGCATATCATTATGAAAGCTTATATACCAAAAAGGGAACATTCGATGCTCTAATCTGGGCTATTGAATTGGAAGCTCTCCACAGCCTACTTTTGACCTATGCTGAGCCCACGCATGAAAAGAATTATTTAGATTTTGCGTGTGGCACCGGAAGAATTATTAGTGCTCTTGAGCATTTATTCGAACAATCATACGGAGTGGATATTTCTCCCCACATGGTGGAAATAGCGAAAACTAAAGTTACAAATGCCAAGATATTGGTAGGTAACCTAATCGAGGATCCTGATTTACTTAGAGGCCCTTTTGACATAATTACATGTTTTAGGTTTTTTCTCAATGCTGATGAGATATTAAGACAACGCGCCCTTTTGGCACTTAAACAGAGGATGCATAAAAACAGTCTATTATTTTTAAACAACCATGGAAGTAGCCCAAGCCTACGTTCCATAACAATACGAATGAAAAAGAATTCAGGAAAAGATATCAATGAGATTAGACGTAAACATTTTGAACATTTAATTAGACTCTTAGGCTTCCGTATTATAGACCGCATTGGTTTAGCTGTGTTAACACCTCGTTTAAGCAAAATATTAGGAGGCCAATTTTCAAGCTTTTTAGAAACAGTTTTTTACAGATCTTCTATCAGTAAATTTATCGGTAGCAACCAAATCTATGTTTTAAAATCAGACCAGAATGAATAAGTAATAGATCAAAAGATTTGTATGTTTAACTTCCACCTTTGATAAATAAAATAGGGATATGGATTATCAACGCAAACCGCTTTCCTAATGAAAATAATTAGCCATATAAAATATCCCATTATCAAAAACAATGCAAGATTGTTTTAAAAAATCCTTGAAAAGTATGGACTTATTCTAAGATGATTTAATACCACTTCAGCATAAGGTTATAAGTAAATGAGAAATAAACTTTTTGCTGCCAATAGCAATGGATTGTTCGTTGTCGTGCTCGGATCAGATGGAACCATCAAGAGGATGCTCATTCAAAACCTACAACGCGAACTCCGAGGGACGTTCAAGGACATCGTTTATTTCCATTTCATGCCCAGGCTTTTACGGCGCGGCGGCGAGGGCAAGCCAGTGACCAATCCCCATGGAAAGCCCCCCCGCTCCTGCTTCCTCTCGATTTTGAAACTGATTTATTACTGGTTGGATTTCAACTTGGGTTACCTATTCAAAGTGCGCCCGGCTTTGAAAAAATCCGCGCTGGTGCTTTTCGACCGCTATTTCGATGACCTTCTAATCGACCCCAAACGTTATCGCTATGGGGGGCCAATGGCTTTGGCTAGCCTTTTACAACGCTTTACCCCTAGGCCTAGTATGTGGCTACTTTTAGATGTGCCTGAAGAAGTAATTTTCCAACGGAAACAGGAAGTTTCATTGAGAGAAATTAATAGACAGCGAAAAACCTATCGCCAACTTGCCTTTGAATTACCAAATGCTGTTTTGCTAGACGCAACATTGTCTGTCGCCGAAACGACCGCTCAAGCCCAAGATGCAATCCTTAGTTATCTAAAAGCCCACGCTTCTACTCACCAGCGATTCGGATTTGGGAAGTTAGAAAGAAATGCTTTAGAATATCTCGACCTATCTTTAGGGGCAAAGTCAGAACAAGACGGTCAACCTTTCTACTACCTCGGTCTCCCCAACGGAAGAGGCTTCCTTTTGCCAGCCACTACTCCTAAAATCGCCGCTGCCGGGTTAACGATATACACACCTCAAAAGAAGCGAACAAAATTAACGAAATCTTTCCTTAAGTCATGTATCTACCTGGGAATAGCCAATCTTATTCTGCCACGCTATCATCTAAACATTACTGCACTTTATAAAGAGTTACAGAATGTTTTCAAAAAAGACAACATATCCTTAAGCGTTTCTTTAGGATTTTTCGGTCCTCATCGCAAACCTGTCATAATGGTAATGGATGAACGAGGAAACGCATTGGGCTATGTTAAGGTTGGATGGAATGAACCATCACGACGACTGGTGGAAAACGAAGTGCATGCCATTCAAGAATTAGCAAAATTTAAAACCCCCAAACTCATCCTTCCCCAAATAGCGGCATTCCGTCCCAGCGGTAAATGGTATTTACTTTGTACGTATCCACAGATCATTCAATCGGGCGAAATGCTTTCTCAAGATGATATTTCTATTTACGTGTCTGTTCTTTGCTCACTGGCAAAGGCCCAAACGATGTCTTGCTCATTTATCAATAGTGAGTATTGGCAAACCATTTACCAACGTTTGGAGATCCTTTTGAAGGGCGACCTCGTTCCACTGTATCAAAAAACAACCATAATGCGTATGGTATCTTGTCTGGAGAGGAATTTAAGTACAACAATATTACCGTGGGTATGGAAATTAGGTGACTTCACAATTTGGAATACGGGTTTGGATCGAAATAATGGTCGAGTATCAGTCATTGACCTGGAGTATGCCCGGCCGAACTGGTTGATGGGTTGGGACGTTTTCCATTTCTTAAATTCCATCATCGCAAAACGAAAAGAGGTTGATGATCAACAGACTCTCCTCCAACAATTTTTCTCAGAGATCGGGGTTACCCTAGACGCTCAATACTTCCATCTGGGGTATTTGTTAGATTTAATGACTGAGTGGTATATGACTTGGTACGAGTCTGGGGAATATCCCAACTCCTATTCCTTTAGAGAATTTAACCGCCTCGCAAATCAAGCCAATAAGGTGATGGATAGACTATCATGCCTATAACAAATTCACATCCCTTTTTATCCATAATCACCCCCTCCCTTAACCAGGGGAAATATCTTGAAGAAGCCATCCAAAGTGTAAAAATTCAGAATTATCCCGCCTACGAGCATATTATTGTGGATGGGGGTTCCCAAGATGAAACCCTCGCCATTCTGGAAAAGTATGCGAATGACCCCTCCTTGCGCTGGATTAGCGAACCCGATTACGGCCAATCCAATGCCCTAAACAAAGGTTTTCAGATGGCCAAGGGGGATTTTATCGGTTGGTTAAATGCAGATGACCGCTATGCTCCCGGCTGTTTTCATATTGTATCGGTTTTCCTCCAATCACACCCAGAAGTGGATGTTGTTTACGGTGACTATTGTTTTATTGATAAACTTGGGAAAACAATATCTTTGCGGTTGGAAATAGACTTTGATCCTTTTATTCTAAGGTTTTTACATGTGCTTTACATACCCTCTACCGCTACTTTTTTTCGTCGTCGGATATTTGATAACGGGCATTATTTGCGCGAAGATTTCCATTACGCCATGGATTACGAATTTTTTCTAAGGCTTTCCCTTCAGGGGTATAAATTTGCTCATATTAGGCAACACCTGGCAGACTTTCGTTGGCACGGCTTAAACAAATCCTCCTTAGCACCCCATAAGCAATGGCAAGAACAAGAGCGTGCTCTACAGGAACTGGATCCGTTGTTCAGCAAAATAAAAAACCCCATTCAATATAAAATCTTACGATATCTATTTCTTAATTTGGCCCGTGCAAAACGAACTTGGCTGAAATTACTTCGAGGAAGTTATTGGAGAAAACTTTGTCCATGAAACTTCTCCTCTCTGCCTATGCCTGTGAGCCGGGCAAGGGTTCCGAACCCGGCGTGGGCTGGAATATCGCCATCCACCTGGCTCAACACCATAAGGTGTGGGTGCTCACCCGCGCCAATAACCGCGCCGTGATCGAAGCCGAACTGGCACGGCAAC
>FMSI01028005.1_pt1 | contig 10672 bp, 12 predicted proteins | sample 1504471 | NCBI WGS metagenome assembly FMSI01 (sample SAMEA4475357, study PRJEB15587) | soil metagenome | biome: Soil; feature: Field | place: India | collected 2015-03-11 | depth 0 m
CTGAAACCCAGCCCTATCATATAGGACTTCAGAAATTTTATAAAACTTCGACTCTTATCGTATATTTTTGTGGCTCCCCATCGTGTTGGCGGAACATCAGGGATATTCATATAACCATAGATTCGTGCCACCTCTTCATAAATATCTTCTTCAATCTGGAGGTCGTATCTATAATGGGGAATCTTCGCCTTCAACTGATTTTTCCCCGACACCTTTATCTCGCATTTATCAAGAAAACCCTTCACTTCCTCACATCTAAGGTTTAGAGAAAGTATGGTATTAAGTTTATCAAGAGAGAATGAAACAACCTTTTGTTTTGCCTTTTTCCCCACACTTACAAAATTTGCCTCTTTTGCACCAGCAGAAGTTTTGAACCCTTCACCTGCTATTCTTGAGACCTCATCAACCATTGATAAATCAGCACCCCTCTCAAATCTGATTGAAGCCTCGGTCTGTATTCCAAGTCTTCTTCTTGTATGCGCAATTCTTCTGGGATTGAAATATGCGCTCTCAAGTAAAATACGCCTGGTTGCATTTGTAATCTGGGAAGACCTTGCCCCGATTATACCAGCAAGGGCAATCGGTCCATTTTTATCAGCGATAATAAGGTCATTTTCATCAAGTTTGAAGACCGTTCCTTCAAGGGTCACAAATTGTTCATTTTTCTGTGCCTTTCGAATTGTTACCGGCAATTTAAGCAAATCAAGATCAAAGGGATGAAGTGGCTGACCATACAACAGCATATTGATGTTCGTAATATCAACAACATTATTTATTGCATTCATACCCATACAATAAAGGCGCCACTTGACCGAGAATGGTGAATCTGAGACACGAACATCCTCAAAAATCCTTGCCGTATACCTTGGACAACCATCAATGTCAAGTACCTTTATTAGCGACTGGTCAGTATGATTTATTTGCTCAAGATTTTTCGGTTTGAAACTAAATTTTAACCCGAGACCGATACTGAATTCTCTCGCCAGTCCAATCACAGATAAAAGGTCAGGACGATTTGTACTGACCTTAATATCAAGCACAACATCGTCAAAATACTCACTGAAATGTGCACCTTCTTTACCTTTGTCCAGAACAATAACTCCAATTGATTTTTCGGCAATGCCGAGTTCTTCCTCACTGACCAGCATTCCATTTGATTTTACACCATCAAAATCCCTTTCCCCAACGACCTGGTCTTTGAATTTCTTTCCTGCCACTACAACAAGAACGAAGTCATTTAATTTAACATTCGTTGCAGAAGTAACTATTTGCTGATGGATTGTTGTTTTTATATCAAGAATATTCAAATTTTTTAGGGTGGGGTGTGGTGTAATCTTCAAAACTTTGCCTATCACAATGTCACCAGGACAAAAATTATGTTGTTCGCTTATTTCTAAACCCAAATTATCTGCTACTTTAGTTAGTGATTTCAATGCTAATTTGGTATTGAGAATTTCCTCAAGCCATTTAACTGATACTAACATTAATACTCCTGTCTAAAATTGTTCAAGAAATCTCATATCATTATTATAAAAGACTCTTATATCATCAATTAGATATTTGATGATTGCCACGCGCTCAACACCCATGCCCAGTGCATAGCCCGAATATTCCTTAGGTGAAATTTTTACATTCTTTAAAACTTGAGGATGGACCATTCCGCATCCCAACAGTTCAAGCCAGCCCGTATTACCACAAACTAAACAACCTTCTCCATGGCATACTGAACAGCTTATCGCAAGTTCACCTGAAGGCTCTGTAAATGGAAAGAAACTCGGTCTCAGCTCATACTTTGTCTTTGGACCAAAGATATGTTTCACAAACTCACCAAGGAGCCATTTCAATTCACCAAATGAAACCCCTTTATCAACATAAAGCACCTCAACCTGATGAAATACCGGTGAGTGGCTCGGGTCAAATGGATCAAATCTGTAGCATCTTCCCGGACATATAATTTTTATTGGTGGTTTTATTTTCTCCATGACTCGGATTTGAACCGGAGATGTATGACTCCTTAGCAGCAGTTCATCAGAAATATATAAACTTGAAAAATTATCCCGTGCCGGATGGTCTTTTGGTATGTTCAATGCCTCAAAATTATACCAATCATATTCAATTTCAGGTCCTGATGCTACAACAAAACCAAGATTTTCAAAGAATGATTCTATTTCGTCCTGAATCAATGAGAGGGGATGTCTGTGTCCTACATAACCCACTCTACCCGGTAATAATAGATCAAATTTCGGTGTCTGAACGTTACTAAATTGATTTTGCTTCTGATTTAAAACTTCTGTGAGCTTGTTTTTTAAAAGATTTATCTCTGCACCAAATCTCTTTCTATCTTCAATTGGAAGGTTCACGAGCTCTTTTATTAGTTCATTAAGAACACCTTTTCTCCCCAGAAAACGGATTCTGAATGATTCAAGTGCCTTTGTATCATTAATGTTACTCAACTCATTCTCAATCGTTGTTTTAACTTCGCTTAGCTTCTTTTCCATATTATAAAACTATACCTTTACCTGTTATTTCATTTTTTACAAACTTCAATTAAAGAATTAAATTCTTCAGGATGCTCATAAGCAAGCATTGCTAAAGTCTTGCGGTCGATATCAATATTATTCTTTTTTAGCGAGTTAATAAACTCCGAATATTTCAAACCCTGCTGCCGTAAAGCCGCATTTATCCTCGTTATCCATAATGCCCTGAAGACCCTTTTCTTTCTCTTTCTTTCTCTATAAGCAGAGAGCCACGCCTTCATCACCTGCAACCTTGCAGTCTTGTAAAGGCGATGTTTTGCACCCCAGTAACCCCGGGCTGCCTTTAACCATTTCTTTCTCCGCTTTCGCGTATAAGGTCCGGTTTTTACTCTTGGCATTTCGTCATCTCCTTTCTTTATAATATAGATGGAGAGCCTGAAATCCTTATAATTCAGACTTTACCAAATATTATAACCAAATTAAAATTTCTGTCAAGTGCCGAACGATGAAACAGCACTAATTATTTAAAATCTTTGAATTTCTTTAAATCCGCCTTGGATACAGGGGTTAATTTTGAAAGCCTTCTTTTCCTTTTCCGTGATTTTCCGGTTAGAAGATGCCTCTTCCCTGATTTCCAACGCAGAATCTTGCCACTCTTTTTAATCTTTACCCTTTTTAACCAACCCCTTTTTGATTTCAGTTTACTCATTACCTGTTCTCCTTTTTTGAGGAATGAGTGTCACAATAACGACCTGCTCTTCTTGCTTTGGTGGTGATTCTTCGCGGGCAATCTCTTTCAAATCATTTACCACCCTTTCAACAAGATTTATACCCAGGTGCGAATGGAGCAATTCCCTTCCCCTTAATCTCAATTTTACCTTCACCCTGTCACCTTTTTCCAAGAATTCCTTGATTTTATTCAACTTCACCTGATAGTCATGTTCTGATATCTTCATTGACAATCTCATCTCGCGAACCTGAGTCTGGTGTTGATGTTTTCTTGATTCTCTTTCCTGCCTTTTCTTTTCATAGACATATTTACCAAAATCCATAAGCCGGCAAACCGGGGGGTGAGCGTCTGGAGAAACCTCAACAAGGTCAAATCCCCTTTCTCGAGCAATGCGCAGGGCAATTGTAATATCAAAAATGCCCATATATTGACGATTCTCATCCACCAGTTTAACCTTTTCTGCCTTTATTTCATTATTAACCTTTGGCAAATTTTTAATCTTCTCCTCCTTGTTCTGAGTCACATAAATTAAAAAAATCTTTTAATTTCATTTCACCAAGGTCTCCCCGACCTCTTTTTCTAACCGAAATAGTCTTTTTTTCAGCCTCGCGTTGACCGATGACAAGAATATATGGAATCTTTTTGACCTCTGCCTCTCTTATACGATAATTTATCTTCATGGATTTGCTGTTAAATTCTGTTCTGAGTCCGTGTTTTGAACACCGCTGATATACATCCTTGGCATAGGCTGATTCTTTATCAGTTATCGGCATCACAACGACCTGGACGGGTGCGAGCCATAGAGGGAATGCGCCTGCATAATGTTCAATCAGTGTTCCAATAAATCTTTCAAGAGAACCATATAATGCCCTGTGTATCACTACAACCTCTTTATGCTGACCTTTTGCATCCATATATTCAATACTAAACCTCTTTGGTAGATTGAAATCAAACTGGACCGTGGTAGCCTGCCAGGCACGTCCAATTGCATCAAGGATATTGATATCAATCTTTGGTCCATAGAATACCGCCTCACCCAACTGGACTTTATATTGTAGATTTACTTTTTTCAATGCTGATATAAGCCCATTCTCTGCCCTTTCCCATTCTTCGTCTGAACCCATAAATCTTTCTTTATTCTTCGGGTCACGCTCAGAGAGATTCACCTGAAAATCCTCAAAACCAAATTTCTTGAATATCGTCAGGGTCAATTGTAGGATTTTGACAATCTCCTCTTCAATCTGGTCAGGACGGCAAAAGATATGGGCATCATCCTGGGTAAATCCTCTCACCCTTAAAAGACCGTGTAATGTGCCTGACAGTTCATTCCTATAAACTGTGGCAAGTTCCGCATATTTTATGGGCAATTCTTTATAACTCCTGACCTTTGATTTATAAATGAGTATATGGCCAGGGCAGTTCATCGGTTTAAGCACATATTCCTCATTCTCAACCGGCAAGGTAAACATTTTGTCACGGTAGTATTCATAATGTCCTGATATATGCCAGAGGTTCCTTCGGGCAATGTGCGGGGTCGTTATCAATTCATAACCATTCTTTAAATGCTGTTTTATCCAGTATTCTTCAATCAATTTTCTTATAATTGTCCCTTTAGGATGCCAGAACACGAGCCCCGGGCCTGCTTCTTCAAATATTGAAAAAAGTTCAAGTTCTGTTCCTAATTTTCGGTGGTCTCTTTTTTGTGCCTCTTCAAGTTTTCTAAGATAGTTCTTTAATTGTTCATGGGAAGTAAATGAAATACCGTATATTCTTGAAAGCATTGGTAAACGAGAATCACCCCGCCAGTAAGCACCCGCAACGCTCAGGAGTTTAAATGTCTTTACCAATCCGGTTCTTGGAATATGCGGGCCCCTGCAAAGGTCAACGAATTCTCCATTACGATACAAGCTTATTTCTTCATCAGGAATCTCTTTAAGAAGTTCAACTTTATAATTTTCGCTGCGCCTTGTGAAAAATTCAATTACCGCCTCTTTAGTCATCACAATCCGTTCAAATGGAATATTTTCTTTTATAATCTCTGCCATCTTATCTTCAATCTTTGTGAGTTCCTCATTCGTGAAAGGGTTTGCGCGGTCAAAATCATAATAAAACCCTTGGTCAATCGATGGTCCTATTGCGAGTTTTGTATCAGGCCATAATGACTTAACTGCCATTGCCATTATATGAGAAGTTGAATGCCAGAATATTTGCTGACCTTCGGGATCACTAAAACTGATTGGTTCAATCTCACAATCTTGGTTGATTGCGGTACTCAAATCCCTTAATTCACCATTAATGCGCACTGCAATATAGTCATCATCCTTTATCAAGTCCGAAGCCTTAATGCCTGGTTCAACTTCCATTATACTATTATTCAATTTCACTTTTAACATCTGTCAATTATAAAGCATTTTTTAATTTTGTCAATGGTATTTTATGAATTTTAATTATACTTGTATTAACCAGATGATTTGTAGAAAAATCTGCTTAAGTATCTAAATTTAATGCTTTATTCAAAACGCATAATTTCGACGAAATTTATTATTTAATTATGGGAATGCAACAATTTTTTTTGACCCTCCAAAATCCGCTGTTCAAAGGGAGATTCACGGATGATTCTGAGTTCTTTTTTTGCATTCCTAACAATCTCATCTGCCTTATTATTTTTACCGTATAGAAACTCATAGGCGCGGGCACCGGCAATCTTTCCTTCAAGCATTGCGGTGGATGCCTCTTCTATTGAAGCAAGATCACCAGCAACAAAGATATGCGGTCTTGATGTCTGAAGGTCTTCATTGTAATATGGCACATTACCACCCAGCTCAGGCACATATTTTATATCACATCCTGCCTGATATAGTAATTCACATAAAGGAGATAAACCAACTGCAATCAAAATCATATCACAATCAATAATCTTCTCCTTCCCGGCAATACATTCAAATTTATCATTAACTTCGGTTATAACTGCGGATTCCACACAATCCTTTCCCCTTGCCTCAATAATCGTGTGGTTCAATAATATAGGAACGCCTGCCCTTTTTATCTTTGCTGCATGGACATAATAGCCACCGATTTTGGGCAAAATCTCAATTATCGCAGAAACCTCAACACCTGCCTGGAGGAGTTGATAAGGCACAATCAAACCGATATTGCCGGAACCAACCACTAATGCCCTCTTCCCAGGAACAACACCATAAACATTCATCATTGTCTGGACTGCACCTGCCCCATATACCCCTGGCAGGTCAGAATTTTCAAAGGCAAGCATATTCTCGCTCGCACCAGTGCAAAAGACATAAGTTTTTGCCTTTATCTGCAACAATTCATCATTTCTTAGAACCCCTATTGAGTCATCGTCGTAATATCCGATCACAGTAGCATTCAACATTACATCTATACCTAATTTATAAACACGTTCACTTAGAATCTTTGCGATATCAATTCCCCTGACACCACAATAATGCTCTTTTGAACCGAAGAACTTATGGGTTTGTTTTATTAACTGTCCCCCGAGGATAGGATTATCATCTATTATCAATACCGATGCACCGAGTTCCTTTGCTACAATCCCGGCATTCAAACCAGCAGGACCACCTCCTATTACGCAGACATCAACCATAATAAATAGTAATTAAAGTATAAGAGGTTAAAAAATTTACTTGACATTAGAGTTTTCCCTTTCCTTTTTGCCTTCTCACTCGCATTCCTTCTTTTAAGGGCTCCATACATACCATCACATTTGCCCTACCATCAACTTCCATAAGGCAGGAAGAACATTTACCGACCGCACAGAAAAATCCCCTTGGTCTATTGTATTTTTCTGAGTATCTCAAAATTCTTATTCCGGCCGCGTGGAGTGCGGCTGCTATCGGAAGCCCTTCATACCCTTCCAATTGTTCATCTTCAAAATAAAATTTTACTCTCTTACCTCTTTTGAATTGTAGTATTGGATGTTCAGTTATATATCCTTCCACGATTATTTAAAATAGTTTACTGCATTTTCAAAAATTATAAAGCCATCGCCCTTCTCATTGAGTTTTTCCCTTGTATGGAGTGGGTGCTGTAGATAAGAAATATGCCTCTCAGGATGAGGCATCAATCCAAGGATTCTACCGGTCTTATCAGCAATACCTGCGATATTCAGAACCGACCCATTGGGATTATGTGGATAGCCACCGAGCCTTCCTTTTTCATCTACATATTGAAATACAATCTGTTTTTCTATTTTCCTTAAGATTTGTCTGTTCTTGACGACAAATTTGCCTTCGGCATGGGCAACGGGCAATGATATTATTTTATTTATCCCCAGAGTGAATACCGAGCGCTCGGGATATACTTTCAATTCTACCCACCGATCTTCAAACTTTTCAGAATCATTCGTAATCAAACTAACTGTCTGATCGCTGAAATAGCCATTAAAACCAGGTAGTATTCCTGCCTTTACAAGCACCTGGAAGCCATTACATATACCTAAAATGAGATTGCCATCTTCAATAAATTTAAGAATTTTTTCTTTGAGTTTATACTTAATTTCATTTGCCAGTATCTTTCCTGCGCTTATGTCATCGCCATAGGTAAAGCCACCGGGGAATACAAGAATCTTGTAATTCAAAAGATTCTTGTTTTTCATCTCGTCTATGTAAACACGCTCTACCCTGGCACCCGCAAGTTCAAATGCATAAACCGTCTCAAGGTCGCAATTTGTTCCTGCAGCACGAACAACGAGAGTTCTAACCTTCATTCTTTTAAAGAAACATAAATCGTTCTTCCTTCTCGTCTGAATTTTATCTTATCTTCACGTGCCAGCCAGCCAAGACCCATATAAAACATATTTATCGGTAAACCCGATTTTCGCATCAATCTTGTTATTACCATCCCTCCTTCTTCTTTAAGTTTTTTCCATATACTTCCCGCAGCAAAACCAATGTCCGTAATCATAGTGCCTCCAATTTAATAAAATTATTAGAAGTTTTTAAATTTCTTTTTTGAATATTAAAGATTGATTTCAGTGCCGGTACATGCCGCATCAATATCATATCCTGGAAATTTTATTCTTGTATTTTCCAGTACATTGTTTATAAAATTATCACTACTTGATGGGTCATGATGGGTAAATAATACTCTTTTAATTCTACAATCTTTTGCCAGTTGCATCACCTGATTGTATGTGGAATGTCCCCAGCCAACTTTTTCATGATAATTTTCATCATCATACTGAGCATCGTGTATTAACACATCAGCACCTTTTATAAATTTTATAAATTTTTTATAAGAAGTTCGCGGATTTGGTGAATTCAGTTCATTATCAGTGAGAAATACTACACTCTTATTGTTTTCAGTAAGTTTCAAACCAAATGTGTAGTTAGGATGGTTGTTCGGGATGATCTGAATCTTCATTTTTCCAATATTAAATTTAGGCTTTGCCTTTTTGAAGGTAAATTTTGCAGGTAAATCTGTTAATTTTATGGTCGGGAAGAACGGAATATGCATTTGATAAGAAAGTGCTTTCTTCGCTGCAACCTCATCCTCTGGTCCATATATATTTATTGTTGTATTCTTTGAATATGCCGGTGCAAAGAATGGAAACCCTTGAATATGGTCCCAGTGATAATGGGTAAAAATCAAATGCAGGTTGCTCTTTTTATTCTCGATTAGATATACGCCAAGTTCCCTGATTCCGCTACCCGCATCTATGATTATTGACTCGCCGTTGTTTGTCTCTATATAGACACAGGTCGTATTACCGCCGTATTTTATTGTATTCTTGCCTGAAACCGGGATTGAACCCCGGGTTCCATAAAATTTTATGAGCATTTAATCTTTTTCCTTTGTCTTATGTCCCATCCGACAATTTCCATCAAAGAATACGCCGGACTGAATTATCAAACCCTTACATATAATATCACCATACATATGGGCACCGCTCTGGAATTCAAGCAATTCTTCTGACTGTATATTGCCTTCAATCTTACCACCAATCACACCAGCTTTACAGGTTATGTTGCCTTTAATAAATCCAGTATTGCCACAGAATAAATTATCTTTCACTACAATATTGCCTTCAACCGTTCCATCTATTTTTACAGAACCCATAATCTTTAAATCACCATTCATCACAGTATTCCTGCCAATTATGGTATCAATCTTGCCTTCCTTTTCCATAATCTCCTTTCTTAAAAATAGATTATATTTAAAAACAAAAAGATGTCAACAACCAAATTAAATAAATCTTTGTTCTTATTTCTTTGCAATCTCGGGGCTAACATAAAATCCCTTTTTTGATTTGATTGCACCCGGAATCCAGCACCTTGGATCAGTTGGTGTTTTATTAACCATTATCTGGAAATGCAGGTTTGCACCTGTGCACATACCGGTTTTACCCATCTCACCAATCTCCTGCCCCTTAATAACTGTATCTCCTTCAGCAACACTGATTTTATTCAGATGAATATAAACCGTATGAATTCCCTGCCCATGGGCAATCACAATACTCTTACCATGCCCTTCAAGTTCTTCAGCCATTACTACCACACCAGTATTTGCAGCAAATACCTTTGTGCCAACCGCATTGGAAATATCGATCGCCCGATGTGACCATTTATCAAGTCCATTATTATATTTACGGGCAATACCGAACATCGATGTTATTGACCCAGCACAAGGCCAGATGAAGTCACCTTCAGATAAAAGGGTATCAAAAGTTTTGGTATACGCCTTAGCAAAATATTTACCGCTTTCAAACTTCATCATTTCAAGTGTTTCCTGGGTTAGAATATGAATATCAAGCTCTGCTGTGTCTTCTTCAGCGAAGTCACCAGAAACTACCTTAAATGGTATTTTATAGTTTTTCTTCTCTTCATTTTCTTCATATCTTAAAGTCATAAAATATCTACCTGTATCTGCATCCATAGGCACAGCGAGAACCGTCCGGTAAATATTTCTTCCTGCAGGATAGAGTTTATAATTTTGGTTCAAAAATTTTATCTCTGGTTTTATTAATGGTAAAACTGTCGTCACATTGAGTGTTGCAATTTCACCTTGTTTATAAATCTTCTTATCAAGGGATATATTCTGAAATATGCCATTAATGAGTGTATCCTTAGGGAAAGAGGTACCTGTAATTTTGTTATCAACCCTATCAATCTTTTCTCCAAGATTACTACCCGGTATATATTCATTTACCTGAAGAGGTGGATTAAATATATTCAGACGAATGACTGTTGGTTCAGCAAGTTGCGGGTGCAAATCTGGAATAAATTCAATCGTTTTATCTATAGGCACCAATCTTTTATCAAGACTGATTTCTTTGATATTGTTCGTAGTATCTTTCTGCACATTTTTTTGCTGGTCATTTGCATAAATGTTATAACAAAATAACAAAGATAAAATGATTTTAGCACATATCTTCTTCATTTGTTAATTTTAACCAATATTCCATTGATGTCAAGTAGTATATAAGACA
>FMSI01021860.1_pt1 | contig 10657 bp, 8 predicted proteins | sample 1504471 | NCBI WGS metagenome assembly FMSI01 (sample SAMEA4475357, study PRJEB15587) | soil metagenome | biome: Soil; feature: Field | place: India | collected 2015-03-11 | depth 0 m
AAGAAGGGAGAAATAGAAAAAGAAGAAGAAGTAGAAGTAGAAGAAAAAAAACTTTTTACTGTAACCTCTCCAATTGTAGGAACATTTTATAGGTCCCCATCTCCTGATGCAGAGCCATTTGTTGAGGTTGGCACAAGTGTAAAGAAGGGACAACCACTCTGCATTATAGAGGCAATGAAGCTTATGAATGAAATAGAGAGCGAAATAGATGGGACAATAGTAAAAATACTTGTTGAGTCAGGTCAGCCTGTTGAATATGGAGAACCTCTTTTTCTTATAGAACCTGCTTAAATTCTAACTTACAAATAAGGTAGATATGAAACTATTTAAAAAGATACTAATAGCAAATCGAGGTGAAATTGCTGTAAGGGTAATAAGGGCATGCAGAGAACTTGGCATTAAAACAGTTGCTGTTTTTTCAGATATAGAACGGGAGTCACTTCATGTAAAGCTTGCTGATGAGGCAATATGCATAGGTCCTGCAAACGCGTCTTTGAGTTATATGAATATTCCGGCAATATTAAGCGCTGCTGAGCTTACTGATGCTGAGGCAATACATCCTGGCTATGGGTTTTTATCTGAAAACCTGCAATTTGCAGAGGCCTGTCTAACATCAGGAATTACTTTTATAGGTCCTACACCTGAAAATTTAAGAATCGGAGGAGATAAGGCGAAGGCTCGTCAATTAATGAAAAGAAGAGGCATACCCGTAGTCCCTGGTAGCGATGGTCCTATTTCATCTGATGAAGGGGCAATAAAAATAGCAAAGAAGATTGGATTTCCTGTTATATTGAAGGCATCCTCAGGTGGTGGAGGAAAGGGAATGAGGATAGTGAGGGAAGAACAGGAGCTTGCCCATGCCTTTCATATGGCACAGATGGAATCAGTAGCTTCTTTTGGTAATAGTGAATTATATATTGAAAAATATCTCCCTTCTATCAGACATATTGAGGTGCAGATAATTGCTGATGGTAAGGGCAATGTAATACATTTAGGAGAGAGGGAGTGTTCTATACAAAGGAGGCACCAAAAGCTTATAGAAGAAGCGCCTTCTCCTATATCAACTGAGAGATTCAGAAAAAAGATATGCGATCTTGCTGTAAGGGCAGCAAAGGTTATGAAATATAAAAATGCAGGGACAATAGAGTTTATTGTTGATAGTGAGCAGAATATTTATTTTATGGAGATAAATACAAGGGTTCAGGTAGAACATCCTATAACAGAAGAGGTGACAGGAATAGATATAATTAAGGAACAGATAAAGATAGCTGCTGGTTTTCCTTTATCAATAAAGCAAAATCAGGTAAAAATATCAGGGCATTCCATAGAGTGCAGGATCAATGCGGAAGATCCTGAGAAATTTATACCTTCACCTGGTAAGATAACCCAGTTTATATTGCCTGGCGGTCCTGGAATAAGGGTTGATACCGCCGCATACACAGGATGGGTTGTGCCTCCCTTTTATGATTCAATGATAGCAAAGCTTATAGTGCATGGAAAAAATAGGGAGGATGCAATTTTAAGGATGAGAAGGGCCTTGAGTGAATTTATAATAGAAGGCATCAAGACTACTATCCCCTTACATCAGAGGATACTAAATCACCCTGAATTCATAAAGGGAAATTTTAATACCAATTTTATTGAAACCTCTTTGTTTGGTGAGGCACAATCAGAAAACAAGCAAGCCCTTCAAAAATCTCCTGAAGATTAAACTAAATAATTGTATAAAAGTTTTAACCATTGCTTGATAATCGATTAGGGTAATGAATAAATTAGGCAATATATGTTTTATAATAGATTCAGATAGCATAGATAATGCCCTATTTCCTGCCCTTGAGGCAGGTATAAACTGGATTCAATACCGAGAAAAAAAAAGGACAAGAAAGGAGATATTTTATAATGCACTTAAGATCAGAGAGATTACAAAAAGGTTTAATGCCTGTTTTATTATAAATGACTATACTGATATTGCACTTGCTGTGGATGCTGATGGTGTTCATCTCGGACAGGATGACCTACCTATAAAATTGGCAAGAGAGCTTATAGGCAATAAGATTATCGGCATCTCAACACATAACATTGAGGAGGCAAAAATAGCAGAGAAAAATGGTGCAGATTATATAGGATTTGGCTCCATATTTCCTACTACCACAAAAGACGATGCTGTCATCCAGGGAATTAAACCTTTAATAGAGGTTAAAAAAGCTGTTAAGATACCTATCATAGCTATAGGAGGTTTAACTGCGGATAATGCAAAGGCTATTTTTGAGATGGGATGTTATGGTATTGCTGTATCATCAGGGATTTTAAAAGGTGACATAAGGTATAATGTAAAGAGACTTTTATCAATTATAGATAATGTTAGGAGATTTCAATCAATTATAAATAATGCAATTTAAAGCATGACTGATTGATTTGACTGATTGGATAAAGGAGGTTTAAGAGTGAAAATCTATAATATTATATTAGTAGGAATTTTTTCATTATTATTAGCTATTTCAGGATGTAAGAAAAAGGAAGATGTTATAAAAATTGGTATAGCTGGGCCAATGACAGGACCTCAGGCAAAGATGGGTTTTGACTTTAGAAATGGAGTGATGATAGCTGTTGATGAATGGAATGCTAAAGGTGGCGTGCTTGGTAAAAGAATAGAGATTTTAATAGGAGATGACCAGGCAGACCCTAAGCAAGCAGTATCGGTTGCGAATAAGCTTGTAATTGATGGTGCTATAGGCATAATAGGTCATTTTAACTCAAGCTGCTCAATACCAGCATCAGATGTGTATAATAGGGCTGGAATCCCGATGATTACACCAGCATCAACAAATCCGCAATTGACAGAGAAAGGGTATAGGGGCGTCTTTAGGGTATGCGGAAGGGATGACCAGCAAGGACTCATTGCAGCAGAATTTGTTATAAATAAATTGAAGATAAAGAAAGTAGCAATATTACATGATAAGACCACTTATGGACAGGGGCTTGCTGATGAATTTAAGAAGTCCCTTGGAGATAAGGTAGAAGTTGTGTATTATGGAGGGATAACCCAGGGAGAGAGGGATTTTAAGACTGTTCTTACAACAATAAGAGGAAAAAAACCTGAACTCATTTATTTTGGCGGGATATACCCTGAGGCAGGTCTTCTTGTAAAACAGTCAAGGGAGATAGGCATGAATGTCCCATTCATGAGCGGAGACGGCTCAATTGATCCTAAATTTATTGAAATTGCAGGTGCTGATGCTGCAGAGGGTACATATCTGACTTTCAGTCCAGACCCAAAGAATATACCAGAGGCAAAGGGATTTATAGAGGCTTATACAAAGAGATATGGAGAGATTGGACCATACTCAATTTATGCATATGATGCGATGAATATATTGTTGACTGCTATAAAAGAGGCTGGTACTACAGAAGGCAAGGCAATAATTGAGAAATTACATACCCTTGAATTTTCAGGAGCTACTGGAAAAATAAAATTCAATGAAAAAGGTGATGTCGCTAAGTCTCCTTATATTGTATGGATAACAAGAGGTGGAAGGTTTGAGGAATATTGGAAGCCCTAAGATTCAGTATTTAAGAACTTTCAATAAATAACAATGCGGGATCCTCAAGATAATTTATTACCTTTGAAAGAAATTTTGCTGAATATACGCCATCTATTATCCTGTGGTCAAATGTAAGGGACAGTGGCACAATTTTTCTTATAACAATCTGACCATCTTTAACGCGCGGCTTTTCTGAAATCTTCCCTATGCCAAGTATAGCTACATCAGGATAATTAATAATAGGGGTTGCAAAAATACCGCCAAAATATCCAAAATTTGTAATGCTAAAACTACTTCCCCTCATCTCATCAATCTTTATTTTTCTTTCCCTTGCCTTTTGGCTTAATTCTGAAATCTCTCTTGCTAATTCAATGATTGTCTTTTTGTCAACATCTCTTATAACTGGTACCATAAGCCCCTCGGGGGTATCAACAGCAATGCCAATGTTGAAATATTTTTTTGCTATTATTTCTTCCTTTTCTTCATCAAAAGAGGCATTGAGCATGGGATATTCTGCAAATGCATGCTGAACAGCCTTAATAAAAAAGGGCAGGAATGTTAGGTGGATATTTTTTTCAAGTAATAATCTCTTTTCCCTTTCCCTGAGATTCCATAATTCTGTAATATCTGCCTCATCCATTCCTGTTACAAAGGCTGTTGTCCTCTGAGATAATAGGAGATTCCTTGCTATAGTTCTTCTTAATCTGCTTAAAGGTATCCTTTCTATTTCTCCATACTGATCCTTTGTTATTTTAGCCTTTTTAGATGCCTCTATTACATCATCCTTTGTAATGCTGCCTCCAGGACCAGAGCCTTTAATTGTATCAAGCTTAACATCAAGCTCCTTAGCCAAGGCCCTTACTGATGGAGTTGCGAGGATCTCCTCTTCTTCAGGAAGGACACCAACAACGCTAACAGATTTTGGTCTCTCTTCTGTCTTTTGCTTTTCTTTAAAGGCTTCTCCTTCTTCAGCAATTGTCATTAATATCTCTCCAACCTTTGCTATATCACCAACGGCCTTATTAATCTTCAATATAATTCCCTTCTTAGGGGAAGGCACCTCTACAACAGCCTTGTCTGTCTCTATTTCAAGAACTGTTTGGTGTTCATCAATAGAATCTCCTTCTTTAACAAGCCATTTTCTTATCTCCCCTTCTGTTATACCTTCGCCAAGGTCTGGCAAAACAAAATCAAATGACATATTAAACCCCTCTAATATCTCATTACCTCTTCAATCCCTTTTTTTATCCTCTCTATCGTTGGCATGTAGTAGTCCTCAAGTTTTGGCAATGGCATCACAACATCATACCCTGTTACCCTTATTATTGGAGCCTTAAGATAGAGAATCATATCCTCTGCGATTGAAGCTGAAAGCTCTGCTCCAAATCCGCATGTCTTTGGAGCTTCGTGAACAATAACAACCCTACCAGTCTTTTTTACTGACTTAAAAATGGTTTCTTCATCAAATGGACTTAGGGTCATAAGATCTATTACCTCTGCATCAATTCCCTCTATTGCTTGTAGAACTCTGTGAAGCATGCTTCCCCATGAAATAACTGTCACATCTTTACCTTCTTGAACAATTCTTGCCCTACCAAGGGGCACAATATACTCTTCTTCAGGCACATCCTCTTTTATCAGACGATAGAGCCTTGTTGATTCTAAAAAGATAACAGGATCAGGATCCCTGATAGATGAGATTAGCAATCCCTTTGCATAATAAGGTGAAGAAGGAACAACTACTTTTAACCCAGGCATATGACAGAATAGGGATTCTGTGCTTTCTGAGTGGAGTTCTGGTGCCCTTATACCAGCCCCATAAGGGGTTCTTATAACAATTGGACAGGTAAATCTTCCCCTTGACCTTGAGCGTATTCTTGATGCATGTGAGAATATCTGGTCTATAGAGGGGTATATAAAGCCCATAAACTGAATCTCGGCAACTGGTCTTAATCCATATACAGCCATACCAATAGCAGTGCCTACAATAACTGACTCAGCAAGAGGTGTATCAATCACCCTTTCTTCTCCAAATAAATCAATTAGCCCTTCTGTAACCCGGAATACACCGCCATTTTTACCCACGTCTTCGCCTAAAATAATAACACTATTATCCCTCTGCATCTCTTCTTTTAATGCAAGATTTATTGCCTGAACCATATTTATTTTTGGCATATCAGAAATCCTTAAGCTGTTTTATTTGCCTCGGCGTTAACTTTTCATAGGTGAACAAAAACATGTCTTCTGGTTTTGGAGGATTTATTGTTTCAGCCTTTTTTATTTCATCATCAATAATAGCCTTTGTTTTATCCTCTACCTCTTTCTTATATTGTTCTGTTAATAATCCTTCTTTTTTCATGAAGAGCTCTAATCTCAATACAGGATCTTTTGCCTTCCATGCCTCCAATTCGTATTTTTCTCTATATCTTGTTGCATCGTCAGCTGTTGTATGATCAGACATTCTATATGTAAAGCACTCAATAAAGGTAGGTCCTCCTCTGTTTTTAGCTTTTAGAAGAGCCTCTTTTGTAACCTTATAAACAGCAAATACATCGTTGCCATCTACCTGAACTCCTTCAAACCCATAAGCAAATGCCTTTTGTGCCAGTGTTTTTGATGCACTTTGTTTATGTCTTGGAACAGATATTGCCCACTGATTATTCTGACATATGAAAATAACGGGCAGATTAAAGACTCCTGCCATATTCATTCCCTCGTGAAAATCACCTTTTGATGTTCCTCCGTCACCAAAATAGCAGGCAACGGCAATATTATCTTTTTTATATTTGGCAGCCATTGCAGCACCAACAGCATGTGGAATTTGAGTACCAACAGGGACACAAATAGGAAATATATTAAGGTTTTCAGGTATTTTTATGCCCCTTTCATCCCCAGACCAATATTGAAAAAGCATATGAATCGGAAACCCTAAAGTAATATAAACCCCCATCTCTCTGAAAGATGGGAATATCCAATCAGATTTATCAAATGCACATGCGCTTCCTATCTGTGATGCCTCTTGACCAAGAATAGATGCATAGGTACCTATCCTTCCTTCCCTCTGAAGTTTAAGGGCATGATAATCAAATGTGCGTGATAGGATAAGCAATTCATAAAATCTCTTTATCTCTGAATCTGATAAGGGAGGCATTAGAGATGTATCAACATCACCTTTTTCATTCAGAATGGAAATATGTTTTACATGAAATGATTCTATAATTTCTTCTGGCATTAGTTAAAGAATATCATGTAATGAATTACGTGTCAAATATCACTTTTTACATAAGCCATAAAAACATTTGCATAATCAAAACAGATGTGGCTAAAAGCCTTTAGTTAATTTACATTGTTTCCTTCATCACCATCAGAGGTAACTTAATAAATAGTACATTTATAATCTTTTTTATAAAAAACATCTTCTAAAGGCTTTAATAGTGTGTTTGCTTTGCTTTATTATGGATTATTTTTTTATGGGAAAATAAATTAATAATCATAAAAATAAATCCTATTGTTAATGCGGCATCAGCTATATTAAAGGCAGGCCAGTGGTGTTTACCTATATATACATCCAAAAAATCTATAACATAACCATGAAGCAATCTATCCATAAGATTTCCAGCTGCACCGCCAAGTATAAGGGAGAGACCTGTTCTATTATCCCTGTCTTTTATAATAAGATAGGATATAAATATAATGGCAATAGAGGTCACTGCTATGAAAAATACATTGCCAAGATCTTTAAACATACCGAAGGCAGATCCAATATTTTCTACATATACAATATTTAAAAAAGGCGTAACCTTAATAATATCATATGGACCAATATAGCTCTTAATAAGATATTTGCTGAATTGATCAAGGATAAAGATAATCAGGGCGAAGAAAAAGGCAAGTTTGATGGTAATAGATTTTAAAAGGATTTTCTTAATCATTTTGGTCAGAAATTGCAATATAACATCTCTCGCAGATATATGGATGTTCAGGAAATTTACCAGTAGTATTACTCCAGTTCCAGCATCTTTCACATTTAGTCCCCTCTGCATGTTCTACCTTTATAAACATACCTTTAATCTTTGTGCTTTCATAATAGGAGCCATCTGGTTTCTGTTTTACAGGATAAATATCAACCTGAGAAGTTATAAAGAGGGTTGGCAAAAAATCTTTATAATCCATTAAGAGGCTTAATTGTTCATCAGGCAGATAAAATATTAGTTTTGCCTCAAGGGAACTACCAATAAATTTTTCCTTTCTCTTAATCTCTAATGCCTTATTTGCCTCATCTCTTATTTCAATAAGTCTTTCCCATCTCTTCTCAAGAGAATCATCTAAATATTGCTCATTAACACGAGGAAATCCTGAAAGGAAGACGCTTTCATTTTTTTCTTTGTTAAAGGGTAGTTTTTGAATATACTGCCATATCTCCTCAGCTGTGAATGAAAGTATAGGAGCCATAAGTCTTGTCATATCCACTAATATTTGATACATAACCCATTGGGATGCTCTTCTCTGTAAAGAATTTGCCTTAAATGTATAGATTCTATCTTTAAGTATATCAAGATAAAAGGAGCTCATATCAACAATACAGAAGTTATAAATAGAGTGAAAGACTTCATGGAAATTAAAATCCTCATAGGCTGCGTAAACCCTTCTAATTAAACCCTGAAGCCTTGACATTGCCCATCTGTCAATTTCTAATAGATTATTGCTGTAATCTTTGCCGTCAAAATCAGAGATATTTCCAAGTAAAAACCTCCCGGTATTTCTTATCTTTCTATAAGCCTCTGTGAGCCTGTTTAATATATCCTTTGAGAGCCTTACATCATCCCTATAATCTTCAGCAGAAACCCATAATCTTATAATCTCTGCACCGTTATTTTTTATAACCTCCTGAGGAGCTATAACATTGCCGAGGGATTTAGACATCTTTTTCCCCTGTCCATCTACTGTAAAGCCATGGGTGAGAACTATGTTGTAAGGAGCCTTTCCCCTTGTGCCAACAGATGCAATAAGGGAACTCTGAAACCATCCCCTATGCTGGTCACTTCCCTCAAGATACATGTTTGCAGGCCAGGATAGTCTTTTATCCCTTTCTAATACAGATGCATGGCTTACACCTGAATCAAACCATACATCAAGGATATCCATCTCTTTTTTAAAAGAAATACCGTTGCATTTATTGCATTTGTAGCCCTCTTTTAGAAAATCCTTGATGTCTGTTGTAAACCAAATATCAGCACCATTCCTTTCTATTATCTCCACAATTTTATTAAATAATTCGTCATCCTGAACAAAATTTCCACACTCTTCGCATGTGATGATCGTTATAGGAACTCCCCATGTCCTCTGTCTTGAAATGCACCAGTCAGGCCTGTTAGAGACCATTCCATATATCCTCTCTTTACCCCATGAAGGAATCCATTCAACCCGTTCTATCTCCTTAAGGCATTTTGCTTTTAAATTACCCTTTTCCATAGAGATAAACCATTGTTTTGTAGCCCTAAATATGACGGGTTTTTTGCATCTCCAGCAGTGAGGGTAAGAGTGCTTTATTTTTTTCTCTCCAAGGATAGCCTTTCTTTTTTTAAGAACTTCAATTATCCCTTCATTTGCCTTAAAAACAAACTGTCCTTCAAATTCAGGTATATCCTTTGTGAATTTGCCCCTATCATCCACAGGGGCATATACATCGAGACCATATTTAAGTGCCACCTCATAGTCATCTTCGCCATGTCCTGGTGCTATATGCACAATGCCAGTTCCTTCTCCTGCTGTTACAAAATTTCCAATTATTACCCTTGACTCCCTATCTATAAAAGGATGATTAGCCCTCAAGCCCTCTAATTTATTGCCGTGAATCTTTAGAACAATTTCACCTTTAATTATCCCATTCTCCTTTAAGGTGTTGAGGCTATCCTCTGCAACTATATGAATCTCTTCACCTTCTTGAACAGCAGCATAAATAAGCTCTGGATGAACAGCGAGGGCAAGATTAGCAGGAAGTGTCCAAGGAGTAGTTGTCCATATAACAATATAGACTTTTTCCACTGATAATTTAGGAAGATATTTTTTTATATCATCTGCCAAAACCTGAAACCGTACATAGATAGAGGGAGACTCTTTTTCTGCATACTCTACCTCTGCCTCTGCAAGTGCTGTAATGCAGGAAGGGCACCAATGAACAGGTTTTTTGCCTTTATATACATATCCATTTTTTACAAATCTGAAAAACTCCCTTACAATAGATGCCTCATAATCATAAGACATGGTAAGATATGGTTTCTCCCAGTCCCCAAATACGCCGAGTCTTTTGAACTCTTCTCTTTGAATATTGACAAATTTATCAGCATATTCTCTGCATAACTGCCTTTTAGTTAAAATATCCACATGTTCTTTTTTTGCACCAAGATTTTTATCTACCTGGAGCTCTATCGGAAGACCGTGACAGTCCCAGCCTGGGACAAATGGAGAATAAAAGCCCTGCATGGATTTATATTTGACAATAATATCTTTGAGTATCTTGTTTAAGGCATGTCCTATATGGATATTTCCATTTGCATATGGAGGACCATCGTGAAGGATAAAACTTTTGTTATTTCTGTTTTTCTCCTGAATTTTTTGATAGATATGATTCTTATCCCAGAAATTTAGAATCTCAACCTCTTTCTGGCTGAGATTTGCCTTCATTGGAAAATCTGTCTTTGGTAAATTTAGTGTATCCTTGTAATCAATTAGCATGACAAAAAATTACCATTAATATGTATTTGGTGTCAAGAAAACATAGGATTGGCATGATTAAAAGGCTTGACATTAAGTTATAGACACCTTTAAAATCAAGTGATCATGCATGTAACTGACATTAATTGCCTTTTAAACCTAATAATTATGAATTGGGGGAGGCATTGAATAGTGCAGGCAAAGTTGACAGGTCAGTTCATAATGCAAATATAGAAGAATTGCAGAATAAGATTCAAGATAGTAAAAGGATACGTAGAAAGAGATTAATAAATCTTCTCAATTATATTAACTTTCAAGACCAAACTGTAACCTTAAATTTCAAACACAAGAAGTTTAATAATATCATATCATTTCAGGCATATCCACAACCATGTATCAAT
>FMSI01054781.1_pt1 | contig 10650 bp, 8 predicted proteins | sample 1504471 | NCBI WGS metagenome assembly FMSI01 (sample SAMEA4475357, study PRJEB15587) | soil metagenome | biome: Soil; feature: Field | place: India | collected 2015-03-11 | depth 0 m
GTAGAGCAGAGGACTGAAAATCCTTGTGTCGGCGGTTCGATTCCGCCCCCAGCCACCAAACGCTGGTGGCCCATCCGGCTGTTGTTGGTCAAGTGAAAACGCTGCACAGGTATCTGACGACCCAGGTTATCGCCTCGCTTTTGCTGGCAGTTGCAGTGTTTACCTTCGTTTTGCTTGTGGGTAACGTGCTTAAGGAAATCCTGGGCTTGCTCGTTACGGGCCGGCTTCCGGTAGGACTTGTTCTGCAGGCGATCGGGTTGCTGATCCCGTTTGTGCTCGTTTTTGCACTGCCGATGGGCCTGTTGACCGCCACGTTGCTTGTGTTTGGCCGGGCCAGCGCAGACGGCGAACTGACAGCCGCACGTGCAAGCGGCATTAGCGTGATTGCACTGGCAAGACCGATTCTTGTGTTGAGCGTGTTGCTGTGTGCAGTTTGTGCGGTGGTCAATCTATGGCTCGGCCCGCGCAGTCGCGTAGCATACAAAGAACTGCTCGCAAAAGCGCGTATTCAAATGGCAGGCGCGGTTCTGCCCGAGCGCAGATTTGTGCGTGATTTCCCGGGTTTCATTTTCTACGTGGGCAAAAACGAACGAGCAGACAACGGCGGCCAGCTCAAAGACGTGCTGGTTTACTTCGTAAGCGACCAAACAAACGTAACTGCAAAAGTTCGTGCCGCACGCGGGTCGTACATTATTGACGCAACCAACCAATCGCTACGGCTCAACCTACTCAATGCACGATGCGTGACCTTGGCAAACGACAGGTGGTTGCCAGGTTTCTTTGGAGAGTGGAGCTTTGAAATCAAACTCGCTGGCCCAACTGCGAGTAAACCGCGTGTGAGCCTAAGCGATATGACCTTCCCACAACTCCGCACTGAATTACGCGAACTAAAGGCCCAGACCACCGCGCCCAGGCACGCTTCTGATGGAATCACCCCCGGACCAGTGTCGCGCACACAGGCCGTAAACACAACAAGTGCCGATCTTACACTGCCGCTGCGCGTGCAAATGAACCAGCAGGTGTCATTTTCATTTGCATGTATTGGTTTTGCACTGGTTGGAATACCACTTGGCATCCGCATGCACCGGCGCGAAACGAACGTCGGTGTTGCAGTTGCACTTTTGCTTGTGCTGGTTTACTACAGCTTTCTGTCGCTCGGCCAGGCACTCGAGACACGACCTGAATGGCAACCGCACATGATCGTCTGGCTCCCAAATTTTGTTTTTCAAGCAGTTGGAGCAATCTTGTTATGGCGCGCAAATCGCGGATTTTGAATGGCCCCCCAAACTTGTTGCTTATCAAATTTTTCGGTGTTGACGATTTGTGGTTGGCGTGGTTGAAGTATGCACATGAACTTGCGTAAATTCAGTTCTGTAGTTTTTGTTGCCTCGCTGTTGTTCTGTATAATAACAAGTCGGGCTGAGCTGCGTCTGCCTGCGATTTTCTCGCACAACATGGTGCTACAGCAGGACGCGCAGGTGCCAGTTTGGGGCTGGGCAGATGATGGCGATACCGTCACAGTGACGTTTCGCAATCAAAAGATTTCAACCAAGGCAAAGGACGGTAAATGGATGCTTAAATTACGCAAGCTGCGGGCCGGTGGACCCGATGTGTTAACCGTTAGCACCAAAAACGCTACTATCCAATTCACGAATGTGACGGTTGGGGAGGTGTGGCTCTGCAGCGGACAATCGAACATGGAATGGCCACTGAACAGAACCGACAATGCCGAAGCTGCCATTGCCGCAGCCAAAAATCCGAATCTGCGACTTTTCACCGTACGTAAAACAAAGACGACCACACCCACAAACGATGTGGCCGGCACATGGGTCGAGTGCACACCTGAAACAGTAGCTGGCTTTTCTGCGGTTGGCTATTACTTCGGGCGCGACTTGCAAGCTGCGCGTGGTGTGCCCGTCGGTTTGATCCACTCTTCTTGGGGCGGGTCACCGGCAGAGGTTTGGATGAGCGAACAAGCGTTGGCGTCAAATCCGCGTTACAAGGCCGAAATACTCGATGGGTATGCCACAGCGTATCGCGACTACGAAGAAGCACTCGCTAAATGGCAGCAAAGCGACAGGTCAACCAGGCAACCAAGACCACCGCAGTGGCGTCCGACTGAGCTTTACAACGGCATGATTGCGCCGCTGATACCGTTTGCGATCAAAGGTGTCATTTGGTACCAGGGCGAATCCAACGCGGAACGCGCCGAGCAGTACCGCAGTTTGTTTGCTGATCTGATCCGCAACTGGCGACACGACTGGGGCCAGGGTGATTTCACTTTCTTGTGCGTGCAACTTGCGCCTTACAAAGCAATTAAGAACACGCCAGGCGAAAGTTCATGGGCAGAACTGCGCGAAGCACAATTGCTTGCCACAAAAATCCTGCCGAAAGTTGGCATGGTTGTCATAACCGATGTTGGCGATGAAAAAGATATTCATCCACGCAAAAAAGAACCGGTTGGCACACGGCTTGCGCTTGCTGCACGCGGCATTGCCTATGGCGAACGAATCGTTTATTCAGGGCCAGTCTTCAAAGAAATGAAAATCAGGGGGAACAAGGTTATCCTGCGTTTTGACCACGCCGGCAGCGGGCTCGAAGCTAGAGACGGCGAGTTGAAAGGATTCGCCATTTGCGGTCAGGACAAAAAGTTCGTCTGGGCAAATGCAAAGATAATTTCGAAAGACTCGATCGAGGTCAGCAGCCCAGAAGTACAACAACCGGTCGCGGTGCGGTTCGGCTGGGCAGATTACCCAGTGGTAAACCTTTGGAACAAGGAAGGCCTGCCAGCCACACCTTTCCGCACGGATGATTTTCCATTGATAACAGCCCGCAAAAAATAGCCTCAAACACTGCGCCGGTAAATCTTGTGCATGGCTGCCTGGTCGGTGGGCTTGATCAACATCTGATCAATGTTCACGTGTGCAGGGCGCTCTGCCACCCATAAAATTGCCTCGGCAACATCGGCTGCGCTCAACGGCACTGTGCCATCGTAAACTTTGCGCGCACGCTCAAGGTCACCTTTGAACCTTACAATTGAAAATTCGGTTTGAGCCAGTCCAGGCTCGATTATACAAACGCGTATGCCGGTGCCGCATAACTCAAGTCGCAACGCCTCCGTTATTTTGCGTACGCCGGCTTTTGCAGCACAGTATGCAGAGCCGCCCTCGTAAGCTTCGTGTCCGGCAATCGAACCGATATTGATGATTGTTGCGCCTGTGTTATGTGGCATTAGCGGTAGTGCAGCACGTGTCATTCGCAGCACACCGAGCAGATTCGTCTGCACCATTGTCTCCCAATCAGTGTCTTTGCCATCGGCAACCGGGTCCAATCCGTGCGCGCCCCCTGCGTTATTAACCAATACATGCAGGTTTTTCGAATCAAACTGCCCTGAGCGAATTTTTGTTTCTGCCCACTCGATGAATTTTGCCACGCTCGAAGTGCTGCACACGTCAAGGAAATTGACATGAACCTCGGCTGCACCCGCTTCACGCGCTTGTTGCGCGACTTTTTCGAGTTTCTCAACGCGCCTTGCGCCCAGCAACAGTTTGGCGTGCTTGCTGCCAAATGCTACCGCTGCAGTTGCACCGAACCCACTGGATGCACCGGTAATTAAAACCCATCTGCCTGTTAGCGGTGATGCCATGCGGTTTAAATACAGGGTTTGCGGCTTCGATGGGAGTTTTTTCAGCTTTCTCAAATCTCAACTCGTGCGGGAATTTTTCGATGGCCCCTGACGCGGCCCTCTTAAACTAGGAGGGTGAAAACTAGTCTGAGAATGTAGATGCGTCATTTTGTAGTTACGTCCCGCATATGCAAGACACCCGCACCATGAATTGCGTGCGGTTCTTTCGGTAGCGGTCGCACACAATCACAATAACTGACTCTGTGCAATAGACAAAAATCGCGCAGTATAAACAAAAAGGGCAGCTCAGAAGAATTGCCCGAGCTGCCCTGATAGTTGTTGGTGGTCCTTAAACAGTTTCCTCCATCATCATGCTGGCCAGATGTAGGTATTCTTTGATCTTGCGCCGTTCATAGCGATGTTTGTGCGATTTTTTCGGCTGTTGGTTCACCTTCCGGAATTGAAGTTTGGGATCACGGATGGCCTCAGTTATTGTTTCGGTCCTCTTACTCATAGCAGCTACCGTTGCTCCGTCAGCGCAGATTAGCCGGCGGAATTGTTGTTCCCATTGTTGCCAGGCCAGTACATCTTACCCTAGCTGACCCGGCGTTTTCCCTTGAACATTTGACGGTTCTAGCTCGCCCAATGTTCAACATTTGCTGTCTCCGAATAGCTACACCACACCTGCATGGCAGTTGCCCACTCGGAGACTACCCCGGTCCGATAAACAGCAAAAACCGCGCCAACCTTGCCATCCGACCCTAACCAACCTTAACCCTCAGTAACCCTCACTCAATTCTGTGCGCCGGCACAACCTTGGTTTTTTTCTGCCTTTTTATCGTCCGATTTAGTGCAACTCTTTTTGCAGCAATCTGATTTGCAATCTTTAGGACAGTTTGCCTTAGTCTTAGCACAACCCGACATGCTGTTTGTACATGCAACTTGTGCGGAGCTGCAAACCGCCTTGCTTTTCGGCTGGGCGCCGCCTTCAGCAAGAGCAAACCAGCCAACGCAAACACACACTGCAAACGCTGCCAAGTATTTGACCTGTTTCATAATGGGCTCTTTCGTTTTTTGCATACACTCCACTCCATCGGTCTGTTTGTCAAATTCAAGAAAAATCATTTACTGATTTGCCAGTTCGTCAATCAAATGCCTAAGTCCACTCACAACTCGCGCTAATTTGTCGAAATCGAGTTTGTCAGGTGTATCTTCGGCCTCGTGGTAATGCGGGTACCTGAAAGGCGCAGTATCCGTAACCATCACAGCCGGATATCCAACCTGCCAAAATGACCAGTGATCAGACCAATTGATCCCAGGCAAAAACTCCGGTAACGCACCGCCCTCGGACGGGAATTGCCCGGCTGCACGAAACACACCCACACACCGGTACACAAGTTTCCGATTCGACACGTTCCCAACAAACCCAATAAAGTTGCCGCGGCTCGGATAAAACAGCCCGACCGGGGGCGGGTATTTTTGACTGCCGGGCGTGTCACTGTAATACCCTATGCACTCCAAGCTGAGCATCGCGACGATCCGTTCGCCGCGGTTGCGGCATTCTTTCGCGTAGACGAGACTCCCCATTTGCTCGGTCTGGAAAAAAGGCGGTTCCTCGTTCACAAACGCCACAAATCGCAATGTTCGCTCGGGTGTACGCCCCGCCCAATCCCGCGCCAGGGCAAGCAACGCCGCCACACCACTGCCGTTGTCATTTGCGCCCGGACTGCCCGAAACCGAGTCGTAATGCGCGCCCACAACAACAATCTCGTCCGGGCCCCTCCTGCCCTTGATCTCGACGTACAGGTTCTCACAACGTTCGCTACTGACCATGTAGGCCTGACGCCGGACCTCGTAACCAGCGGAGGCAAACGCGTTTGCGATGTATTCAGCAGCGGCTTTGAGCTTGGCAGGATTAAACACGTTGCGCTCGCCGATCTCACTGGCAAGCACCGTCACATCACGCTTGAGTGCGTCACGCAACGCGACCTGGTCGGCTGTTAACTGGGGCAGCGGCCCACGGAAACTCTTTGACGGCATGCGGATCATGATCAGCCAGCACACAAAACACAGCGCCAGAACAAACGCGCACAACCAAAACAGATGTTTCAACGCCCTGCACGTGACAAACTGCATCTGCGCCAGCAAACCTCAACCGGATTTATTTGTAAAGCTTTGGCGAAACAGACGCCCTACCGCCGTTCAGAGCTTGCGCTGGGTATATTTGGTCTGTGTCAGGGGAGGCCGCGCATTTTTCTCTGGCTATTTGCCTTTGGTTGGTGTTGGATGGTGACAAACCTAAACAAGCAAACTCTATGAAAATTAAAATCACCATCCGAGGTGTCTTACCAATTGTACTGTGTTTCAGCCTGATGTATGCACTAGCCCAGCCCGCTCAACGTGGTATGGGCGCGGGCGGAATGGGAGGGCCGGGTGCTGGACCCAGCATGTCTGGCAGCATGAAAAAAGTCTTCGGAAAACACACTGCTTTCACTGCGAACGTTGAAATGCAGTTCAAACAGGGGGTAAACACAATTGTCATGCCGGGCAAGATGATTGTATCGGATGACAAGGCGCGGTTCGAAATGGATATGGCCGAGATGAAAGGCGGGGGCATACCACCCGACGCGGCGGCCAGCATGAAACAAATGGGCATGGACAAAACAATCACTATCTCGCGCCCCGACAAAGAGATAATGTACATGATTTATCCGGGCTTAAAAGCTTATGTGGCGCAGCCACTAAAGGACCCGGAGGCAACCAGGCCTGAATCCGATTTCGAGGCCGAGGTAACCGAACTAGGCAAGGAAACCATCGAGGGCCGTGCATGCGTTAAAAACAAAGTTGTTGTCACCGACAAGCAGGATCGCAAGCATGAGTTCACCGTGTGGAATGCGAGTGACCTTGACAACTTTCCGGTCCGCATCGAGACCGCCGACGATGGGAACACTGTCACTTGGCTTTACAAAGACGTTAAGCTTGCCAAACCCGACACTGCGCTGTTCGACCCGCCAACCGATTACAAAAAATATGATAGCCTAAAGGCGCTGATGCAGGAGCAGATAATGAAACATATGCAGCAGCAAAGCGGGACGCAAAAGTAAGCCCGGCTGTCGTGTCGTCCCAGCTACAAACGCGGCATAGTAAAAACAACGGGCGAAAGAACTAATCCGAAGCAGCCGGGGTCGCGAACCTGTAAAACTGCTTGCTCAAACGATCACCCTCACTGGCCGATGGATTAGCGTGGGAACTTCTTACCGGACGTGTGCCCAGCGATTTTGCTCGGTGCTGCTGCAAAAGATGGTTCAACAGACTGAGCAAAGTACGAAAATCGAAATCCAAAATTTATGGTCCAACTGGACCAAAAATTTCGTATTACCGTTGCCTATTGGCAATCCCGTGTCTCCGGATGCGCTGGGCACGGTTCTTCTGCCGCACAAGAGCCGCTAAAGTCGCAGCCGTGACCGGCTAGTTAGCGCGTCGATGCGTTGGCGCGCTGCGCAAGTTTTTACGCGAAGAAGCAGCCCACAGCGGCTTAAAGCCTGCCGGGATAGAAGCGCCCAAACGTCCCCCTGACATCGGTTTGGGCAGTGCGTGCAAGTGATGCGCTGCTGCAGCCTCGATCAGTCATTAGCCCGGCCGTTCCTGCGCTCCGGATTGCGCGGGTGATCATCGAGGTTGCGCGACAGGTACACGTGCCGTTTTTCTTGGCCGAAACCGTGTCTCCGGAAGAACGCCAACGCCTCGACGTTTTCTTCATCTGTGTCCACAAGCATGATGCGCGCGTCCCGCGCGATGAACACATCTGTGAGCTTATTCAACAGCCGCGTTGCCACGCCCATCCGTTTGTATCCGGGCGCAACGCCGAGCCATTCGAGCCAGCCATAGCGCCATGCGCTGTGTGGCTTTTCCATGATACTGCCCAATGTGAAACCCACGACTCGCTCGCCGGCTATTGCCACAAAACACGTGTCTTCGCTCGCATTGAAAAGCTGAAGCAGCTCGTCATCGTCCCAGCTCCGGTACAACGTGGGCAACTCTGCTGCTGTGAAAAGCTTCTGGCCCAACTCAAATACGGCGGGCAGATCATCCAGCCGCATCTGTCGTATCTCGACCGGCGGCATCTGGGCACGTTGCCGCCGCCGGCGCGTTCTAAGTTGAGTACTCATAAAATTTTCAAAAACGTTCGGGTCTGGTGTTGATTCATTGGGAAACCTTTTTTGAGAGCACCCGTGCCATTCACGGCCCGGGCGAATTTAACCTTGGTCGGCTTAGAAAAGTGACTTCACCGCTGCCAGCGCAGTATCGAGCTTGTCGGTGTCGCGTCCACCGCCGCGTGCGTTGTCGGGCTTACCACCGCCTTTGCCGCCTACAATTGAAGCAAGATGTTGGATTATTTTGCCGGCGTGGACTTTGCCGGTGAACTCAGGAGACACAGACGCAACAAGCGCAACTGCGCTATCTGCCACTCCACCTAGGACGACTGCGCCTTTGAACTGACCTTTCAACTCATTGGCGATGCTCTGCAGCGTGTCAGCATCCGCATCAATCCGCTCGATAATCACCGGTATGCCGTTGACCGTGCCGGCTTTTGTAAGAAGCCGTTTTGCAGTTTCAGCAGCCTGTTGTTGTTTGAGTGCTTTAAGCTGTTTTTCCAATGCTTTGAGCTGCTCGACAATGTTCTCGATCTTGCGTTCGAGCTCGGCTGGGGGCGAATTAACCTTCTCAGCAAGCGATTTGATCAACGCAAGCTCAGCTTGTGCGCGCCGGTACGCTTCAAGCCCTGCCACAGCTTCGATCCGGCGCACGCCAGCTGCAATTGCGCTCTCGCTCAAGATGCGGAACAGGCCGATCTGGCCGGTGGCACGACAATGCGTGCCGCCGCACAATTCCATCGAGTAACCATCGAGTGCACCTGGCCTACCGCCGAGCTGGACCACACGCACAACGTCACCATACTTCTCGCCGAAAAACTGCCGAATATCAGCGCGCCCTTTTACTTCCGCATAGGGCACCTCAGTCCAGCTCACCGGCGCATCCTCAAGGATACGTTCGTTAACCAGCCGCTCGACATCCGCAACCTGCTCTTGTGTCAGTGGTGGGCTGTTGAAGTCAAAAGTTAACTTGTCCGGTGCAACAAGCGATCCTTTTTGGGCAATATCACGGCTGACAACTTCATGCAATGCCCAGTGCAACAGGTGTGTGACGGTGTGATGTCGCTGCACAGCTTCGCGACGTACCCGATCAACCGAGACCGTGACGACTGCCCCCGAGGCAGGCGCAGTGCCAGAGCCGGCGGTCTGGTCCAGATCAATGAAATGCAGCCAGGTATCACCCACACGCTGTGTGTCAACGATACGCCAGATTTGGCTGCCGTGTTGTAGCTCGCCCGTGTCACTGACCTGACCACCCATTTCCGCATAGCACGGGCTGAGGTCAAGGATCACGGCTGTTCTTTCCTTAAAACTGACGACCTCGAGCACTGTTGCCGTTGTTTCGAGCGTGTCGTACCCGACGAATCTAGTGGGTGTGGCAGTTTCAATTTGAGACAGCTCGACGACAGTTTTCTTCTGTGCCGCGCGTGCACGTGCGCGTTGTTCTTCCATGAGCCGATTGAATTGCTCGACGTCCACGCTCAGGCCGCGTTCGCGTGCCATCAATTGCGTCAGGTCAAGCGGGAAACCGTACGTGTCGTAAAGCTTAAAAGCAAAGGCTCCATCCAAAGTTTTCTCCAACTTACCGTTTGGATTTCTTCTCAAAAACCCATACTTTTCTTCATCAGGGAGAATCTGCACTTCAGAAACTTGGCCCACCGTGACTTTCATCCGTGGGTCGGGGTGTTCGGAATCAAGGCCGGCGATTGCGCTAACAGCTCTTTCAAACAGTTCAATCCCCTTGTCCAAAGTTTTGTTAAACGCCTCTTCCTCATGCCGTATGACATCCTGGACATGGGCTTTGCGTGCTCGAACCTCAGGGAACACATCACCCATTGTATCTGCCAGTACATCAACAAGCTTGTAAAAGAACGGTTCGTGGAACCCGAGCGTACGGCCATACCGCACCGCGCGCCGCAAGATGCGCCGAAGCACGTATCCGCGCCCTTCGTTCGAAGGCAAAATACCGTCTGCAATTGCAAACCCCAGCGTGCGTATATGATCGGCAATGACGCGGAACGCAACGTCAACCGCAACTTGCGAGCTGCAGTCAGCTAGTGCGGTTTGGTTTGTGGGCACTGTGCAGCCGTACCGTTTACCACTCAGCCGTTCCAGCGTGTTAAAGAACGGCCGGAACAGGTCTGTTTCATAATTTGAGATTCGTGCATTTGCGAAATCTTTCAGGCCATTTGTGCCCTGAACAATTGCCGCCACGCGCTCCAGCCCCATGCCGGTGTCAACATGCCGCGCCGGCAACGGATCAAGTGACCCATCCGGGTTCGCATTGAACTGGATGAACACAAGGTTCCATATCTCGATGCACTGGCTTGAGCCTGCATTAACAAGCTTGCCCTGTGAATCTCCCCGCGGAGTCATGTCCACGTGAATTTCGCTGCATGGCCCGCATGGACCGGTGTCGCCCATCATCCAAAAATTGTCTTTTAAACCACCGAATTGGATGTGCACCGCTGGATCAAGACCGGCACGTCTGAAAATCTCAGTCCACACATCGTAGGCTTCTTGGTCAAACTCGCTCGGTTCATCCGGACCGGGCTTATAAACCGTTGCATAAAGCCGCTCAGGCGGAAATTTCCATTTCTCAACCACAAGCTCCCACGCCCATTGAATAGCTTCGCGCTTGAAATAATCACCAAACGACCAATTACCCAGCATCTCGAAAAACGTATGGTGATACGTGTCGAGTCCTACGTCTTCAAGGTCGTTGTGTTTACCGCCGGCCCGGATGCATTTCTGCGTGTTGGCTGCGCGTGTGTCCAAGCCGGGGATGGCACCCAGCCATTTCGACACGTCGGGTTTGCGTTGACCCAGGAAAATGGGCACGAACTGGTTCATGCCGGCGTTGGTGAACAG
>FMSI01021066.1_pt1 | contig 10635 bp, 13 predicted proteins | sample 1504471 | NCBI WGS metagenome assembly FMSI01 (sample SAMEA4475357, study PRJEB15587) | soil metagenome | biome: Soil; feature: Field | place: India | collected 2015-03-11 | depth 0 m
AAAATGATTACTGTTACTGTGAGACCCAGCTCTATATTTCAGGGTGAATCGTATGTATTAAAGTTTGTGAAGGGTAATTACTGATGAACAAAAGGTCTTTTACCCTCATTGAATTGATAATAGTAATAGTGCTTTTAGGAGTTGTGAGCAGTCTCGGTGTGGGATTGTTGAAGATAGTATTCGACGGGTATATAGATGCAAAAAATCTATTTCAACTTTTCTATGAAGCCAAGTTTGGTTCCGAAAGGATAGCAAGGGAACTCAGAGAAGCTGTGCCTAATAGTATTGTGGTGGATAATGATACGATCACATTTACAAAATTTTCAAAGGGTGGATATTATTACAAAATTTATGGTGCAGACCCATCTAAAGATAAAATAGGTATTACAGATAATATTTCTCTAAATATTGGTGATAACATCTCAATTTACAACACTTCCGCGTATCAGATCTACAATAATAATAGTTGCGATCCCATAAACGATAACTCCTCTATCTACAAAATTGACAATATCTCCGATGGATATATTCTGTGTAAGAGAATTTTTCAGGACTCTCCTATTTCGAAATTTTATATACTCGAAGAGGTTGTTACTTTCAAGATACTTAACGATCAGATCTTAAGATGTAGCAGTGCAAATTTCAGCAGTTATCCTGTAAACTCAAATTGTTTTGCCCTTGTGAATCATGTTAAAAGCTTGAAGTTCACTTATAATCTTGGAATGTATACTATAAATGACCAAGTTGTTGACATTTACTTAGAAATGAGTAAAAATAACACAAACTTAAATTACAAACATAAGGTACATATTAGAAATACACCTTGATGGCGGAGATGAAGATAGATATCGTTTATTCATCAGTGAATAAAAAAGGTTCAACATTGATTTATGCAGTTTTTCTTCTGCTTGTATTCTCGTTTATTGGGGTTACCCTTGTTAATATGCTATCGGGTCAAAATATTAGTTCTGCAGAAGAGCTTCATTCCACAAAGGCTTTTTTCTTGGCTGAGAGTGGGTTAGAAATAGCAATGATAAAACAGCAAAGTGGTACATATACCTTGGATAATGCTACGATAACAGTTGTATATACCTCTGTTTTGGATAATAGTTCTTACCCCCCTTCCCGCCTTGTAGAGATAACATCTACTGGACAATCCCACGATATGAAGAGAAGGGTGCAGGCAAAATACAGGGTGTTTGAATAATGTATAATGATTTTTTTGGTTTTAACGAAGAACCTTTCAAAATTACGCCAGACCCTGACTATATGTATCTCTCCTCGAAACATGAGGAGGCTTTGGAGCTTATAGAGTTTGGAATAAAAAATCGTAAAGGTTTTTTGACCCTTGTAGGTGAAGTTGGAACAGGAAAATCTACTTTGATCAGGTATCTTGTAAAAAAATTACCCGATCTACACATATCCCTTATCCTAAATCCATTTCTATCAACAGATGAATTGTTGTATAGTATTGCAAAAGATTTCGGTATAGATACTACACTTTGCTTGAATAAAGGAGATGTTTACTCAGAATTAACAAAATTTCTTGTTTCAACTTATAAAAATGGCAAGAATGCAGTGGTTATTATAGATGAATCCCAAAATCTCTCCTTTGAGTCTTTTGAGATGATAAGGCAGATCTCCAATATAGAATTGGAAAACGATAAGTTATTGCAGATACTACTATCTGGTCAGCCGGAATTGGAAACGATCCTTCAGAAGGAAGAACTTCGTCAGTTAAACCAGAGAATTTCTATAAGAGCAACTCTAAAGAATTTCGATTTCGAGGACACTGAAAACTATATTATTCACAGGATTAATGTGGCTGCTGGAATAAGAAAATATATTTTCGATAAATCGGCAGTGAAAAAGATTCATTCTTATACAAAGGGTAATCCACGAGAGATCAATCAGTTGTGCGATAAATCGTTGCTAATTGCTTTTTCGGAAAATAAGAAAAAAGTTAACGATGAGATTGTAGAAAGAGCTGCAAGGGATTATTATCTGAACATTAGAAAAAAAAATAACGTTAAAAAAATATATTCTTATATATCATTGATATTTATCATCTTTGTTTTAGTGGGAGTTTACTTTTTGGTGTTTAGTAAGAATAACTCCTACTCAAGTAAGAATAGCAACTTTGCATTAGATAATTCAACCTTTAAGAGAGATAATTCTACTAATGATAATGTATCAAAAGGGAATATCTCACCTTTTCATTTAGATAATTCGACAAATTATGATAATGCTACAACAGAGAAGGTGTCAGTAAAAGAAAAATCTGAAACAGAAAAATTGTGTCTTTTTGTGAAGAAAAACTTAAATTTAAGAGAGAAACCATCTTTGGATAGTAAAGTTAATTTATTATTGAAAAAAAATGAAAAATATGTTATTGATAATCATAGTGTCAATGGTAAATGGGTTTTTGTATCATTTAATAATAAGGAAGGGTATATTTATAATGAACTTGAACTTTTTGAAATAAAAGGTTGCCAAGCCGATGAGTGAAATTGCCAATGCCCTGAAAAAAATTAAGCAAACGGATAAAAAGGTAAGATATTCTTATGGTGCTGTTAGCAAAGTATCGGCATTTTCAATAAACAAGGCATATTTTTTTATTTTTCTAATCTCCATTGTTTTGGTTGTGGGTTATTTTTACCTGAAAAGTCCATCTACTAATAAGATGGTAAAAGATCATGTAAGTATTGATGAAAATACAGCAATATTTAACTCAAAGATTGCCCAATATGAAAAGATGAAAAAAACTGATGTAGCCAGCCCTTTTTATAGTGCATTGGTCAAAAAGGATTATGATTTAGCATCGAAAATCATAAGTCAGATACCCAGCGGAGATATCAAAAGGAAAAAGTTTGAGGGGGTATTCTATTTTGCTAAAAATGATTATTCCACTGCAAAAGCAATGCTTGAGGATTACACAAAATTTGAAAGAGATATTACAGTGATAAATCTTTTATCATACATCTATTATAGCTATGGTGACTATGTAAAGGCAGGTAACCTACTTTTTAAAGAGGATATACAAGATGGCAATGTGTTCATAAACAAAGCTATTCTTTATGAAAAAACAGGAAATATCAAAGAAGCACTCGATTATTATGAGAAAGGGCTACCTCTTTTGAGTAGCGATCTTTTAAAATTTAAAGTGAAGATCAAGATAAAATCGATAAAATTATCGATGGGTATTCAATGATAGATATAAAGGTGATTAATACCATTGCTGTTGGAGAAAATAATATAAACCATGCGGTTCTTAGACGAGAAAAAGGTCATCTAAAATTGTTAAACTACTCATATTTTGATATCGATACCAATGACATGGATAGCTTTAAATTAATTGCTAAAGAGATAAAGTCTTTTGCAGATAGAGATCTCTTTACACATATTACTTTTGCTGCAAGGGATATTATCAAGGAGATTTTTCCGATAAAAGGTAATCCCAAAGATTTTAAACTTGAAGTTATAGAACATATAAAAAATACATATATGGTCGATTTGGTTGATTTTAATTTCGACTATACAATATCTCAGGTGGATGATTTTTTTGTATGTTATACCGCTTTGGCACCAAAGAAGATAAGTGAAGTGATATTCAGAGACCTATCTAAGGAGGGTTTTAAGTTAATTTCAGCTGAAACTGACTGTGACTCATACAAAAGAGGGATCTTGAAATTAACAAATGAATCGCACTTTATGCAACTTCATATTAGGATGTTTGATAGCGTATTTATGATCTTTAAAAATGGTGTGTTGATGCTTGAAAGGCAGATCATAAATGGTTTGAGCGACCTCGTTGAAAACCTATCATTACAAAAGGGTGTAAGTATCGACGAGGCTGAAGAGACTCTGTTAAAAATAGGTGTTGACAAAAATAGATTGTCTGAAGAGGATCTCAATATTATCACATCAGTTATTGATCGATTATCGATGCAGGTCCAAAGAACATTGGATCTATATTTTCAAACCTATAGAGGCGAACCACCATCAAGTATCATTGTCACAGGTTATGGATCGAGGATCCCAGAATTTGATAGATATATTTCAGAACTATTTGCTATGCCTGTTTACAAAGAATCCTTTACCAAATTGATGGAAACAGATATTGAGATAGATTTTAAGAAGTTGAACCTTTTAGAAGCGATGATCTGTGCGGGGCTTGAGGAATGACGAAAAGATATCTTAATCTTTTACCCGATCAGTACAAGTTTGATATAAGGAAATATGCTGCAATCAAAATATTCACTGCGTTTCTTATAGCAAATCTTATTATTTTGGTTATATTTTTCTCAATAGATAAATATAATCAAATGTCGTTGGTGAAACTGAAAGCAGAAAAGGAGCAGAAACTCCAGCAGGTTCAGAAACTTAACCAATCTATACTTGTATACGAAACAGAAAAGAATCGTTTGGAATCTATCATACAGCAGCTTAATACAACAGAAAAAACATATTCATCTCTATTTAATACAAATATATCCTACCTTATAGATCTTTCGAGAACATTAGATTTGATAACGGATGGTATTTTTATAAACAGTATATCATATTCAAATGGTACTGCGAATATTACAGCTGTTGCTTCGAATGCTAAAAATTTTTACCATTTCTACAATAACATAGAAAAAAGAAGAGATATTAAGGATAAAAGATTTTATAATTTAACAGAAGTTGGTAATGGGGCTTATAGTTTCAGTGCAACATTGACATTTAGAGGTTTGAATGAATAACATCAAATTAAGGGAGTTAACACTACTATTTTTGGTGATTATAGTTTTTGTAAATTTCTTTTATTACAGATATGGTTATAAAACTAATCAAAATAAATTAGTTAAATTAACAAATGAACTTGTTGATATAAATAATAAATTACAATTAGAACAGGAGATGTTTTTAAATAATCTTAAGCTGTTTGACAAGATGATGGAGTATCATAATTCAATAGGTGGAAAAGAGATCTCTATTTGGTACTTAGAAAAAAATATAGATCTTAAAGATCAGATCTCTGATGTTATAAAACAACTATTTATCGATTCAGGTATAAAATTTTCTTCGCTGAACCTTGCTGATACTGCTAAAGATGGAAATAAGAAGTTTTACACCTTCGATATAAAGTTTACCACTACGATTTCGAATCTTCTTCATCTGATAGATACCATCGAAAACCACAAAAAACCGATGCAGATTACAAACATAAATATCACCAATAATGAGAAAAATATTAATGTGGATATGACTTTGAAATTGATCACCCTGGAGAATTTATGAAAAAGATCATTCTTTTTCTACTCATTTCAAAGTATTGTTTAGCTTCCGACTTTATCGTACTCTTTGACATGCCAGACAATAAAAAATATATAAAACACAAAATAGTACCATTTAAAACGGAACCCAAAAAGGAACTTCCCCCCCTTTCTAATATTGTTCCTATACCAAAAGGTGATAATATCAGTAAATGGAATCTCGACGGTGTGGTAAAGGCAGACGATAAGCTCATTGCTATAATTAATGGAAATATATACAAGAAAGGTGATAGACTTGAGAATTATATCATTAGCGATATTGCTATAAATTATGTAGAATTAGATATGAAAGGGAAAAAAGAGAAGATTTTTATCAAATAGGTGGTGGACATGAGGATTTTAAATGTCTTTTTTATACTTTTTAGTTTAGTTTCTCTGACATTTGCAAATATAAACAAAAGTGTATCGATTAACATGAAGAATGCCGATGTGAAAGATGTTTTCAATGCACTTTCACTCATTTCTAATACTAATATCGTTATTGGAAAAGGTGTCGAAGGGAAGATATCCGTCTTTTTGGATAATGTTTCACTAATTGATGCTGTAAAAAGCATTACTGCCAATGCAGATCTGAGTTATAGGTTGGAAAATAATATCATCTATATAGTCAAATCTGAACCGATGAGTCAAACAGCAATAACCTCCGATAATGTGGAAAGCTACTTTTTTAAACCGAAATATATGAGATTGAGTCAGATCGAAGGTCTTATAAACAACTTTGTTTCTTCTACAGGTGGCAAGGTAGTATTGGATAATTCTACAGGTACAATCATTGTGACTGATACTAAATCTAATCTCAAATACATCAAAGAGCTACTAAACAAGATCGATCAACCATCCCAACAGATTATGATAGAGGCCAAGATCGTAAGAACAACGAAGAATGGAGGCAGGGATTTAGGCATCCAATGGGGGGCTTCCATAAACGACAAAACAAGGTACAACTTCCCCTACTCTGTTCAAGTGGGTGCTGGTGCTGATACAAATAGAAATTTCATCGTAAATCTTCCTATTGCCGATGCCACAAGAGCTGGATTGGGTGCGGGTATTGGGCTCACATTGGGAAGTTTCAATAATAACTTCATCTTGAATGCAAAGCTCAACGCTCTTGAAACGAAGGGTGAAGCAAAGATCATGCACAGCCCAAAAATTCTTACTATGAACAATCAAAAAGCAAAATTGGAAAGTGGTGAGGAGATAAGATTTAGAGAAACAAAAACAAGTACTACCTCTACCACTCAGGAGACAACTATCCAGAAAGAGGAAGCAAAGACAATTCTTGAGATAACACCACAGGTTTTGAGTAATGGGAATATATTGCTAAATCTCTCTTTGGAATTAAGTGAGTTTGATAGATCAAAAGAGAAAGAGGTAGATGGTATCCCATCAAAAAATACAAACAAAGCCGAGACTCAAGTTACATTAAAAGATGGTGAGACATTGATCATTGCTGGTTTGAAAAAGGAAACGATGTTTAAAAACGAATCCTCTGTTCCTTTATTGAGCAAAATACCTCTTTTGGGGGCTCTTTTTAGAAATAAATCCGCTGGTGAAGACCTAAGTGAACTTTTGATATTTGTTACTCCTAAAATTATGGAGGTCAGTAAAAACAATTAGGAGGGTTCCAATGAAAGATTTATCTTTGGAAGCTAAAAAGGTTTTATTAGGAATAGCAAGAAAGACATTGGAAAACCTTTTTAAGGATAAAAGCAAGACGGTAAATATGCTCAGCAATCTCAAAAGTGAACTATCGAGTGTAGTTTATGACGAGATATCGGTAAAATGTGGGGCTTTTGTCACTTTGCATAAATTTGGAGAACTGAGAGGTTGTATCGGTACATTTAGAAATGATAAAAAGCTTTATGAAGTAGTTTCAGATATGGCTGTTCAGGCTGCTCTGTATGATCCCCGATTCTCTCCCGTCACGGAGGATGAGCTAAAAAATATCGATATCGAGATCTCGGTATTAACCCCAATGGAGAGATTGGAAAATTTAGAAGATATCGTCGTCGGTAGAGACGGTTTGTATGTAAAAAAGGGTTTTTATTCAGGTGTTTTACTTCCTCAGGTAGCAACGGAGCATGGCTGGGACAAATACCAATTTCTTTCTTATACATGTATGAAGGCTGGACTACCTTCCGATACATGGAGAAAAGACAAGATAGAAGTTTACAGATTCAGTGCAATTGTTTTCAGTGAAAAGGAGTTTTTAGGCTGATCTGAAATTTTTGAGTTCTGCTTCTTTTTTCTGTTCTATTAAATATCCTGTTACAAAAGCGGTAGAAAGATCATCGATTCTTCTAAAAATATGCCCGAAGATATACCAGTAGTGTAGAGAATTTTTGTCTATATTTATCATAAGCTTTGATGGGGAGTAATCCTTTTGTTCTATGTCTATCACATCATCAAAATCTACGATTACCTCATGAAAAGAATTTTTTTCGCTACCTTTTAGCAAAATAGTGTAGTAGTGGGGTTCAAAGATATTTTCAGGTAGTTTACTTTCTATCTTTATCGCATAATCGGCTTCCTTTGCACTAACAATGAAGAGTTTTACTACCAAATTTAACACTTCTGTATTATGTCCAGCTAATACTACTTTATAGTTCATCTAATTGCTCCATAAGGGCATGATAATTCACACAACTTACATCCAACACAGATATTTTCATTTATAGTCATTGTACCATTATTTTCAAATAACGCAGGACAACAAGATCCTTTTATACAATGTAGTTCTTCTTTCTTTTTGATACAGATACATTTTTTGATATTAACCTTCAAAGAAGAATATTTTGGCACATTTTCACAACTATAAGGAAATACGCTGTTAACTTCCTTGAATCTGTAAGGTTTAGATATCGATGGTAATCCGAAATTGCTTTTTATACCATTGTTTAGAAAGATAAATTCGAAATTTTTCATAAATCCGACGAGGTTTTGATTGAGATTGGATAAGTTTCCTATGAAGAGAACCCCTGAGGAAGGCTTATTCATGGTTAGACCGATCACATTTTCTAAGGTATTCTGGGTAAATCCGAAATACCTTCTGATAGTTGGACAATTGATATCAGTAATGAGAATCTTATTGGTGAAACTAATATTTTTAGATATCATTAAAAATGGACAACCTGGACAGAGGTAGTTTTTTAAATTCCTTTTTGATTCTCTATTTATCTTGACAATCTTTATTTCTGAATATGCATACTTAGTAATAGATTCCCAGAAATGGTAATCATTTTCATCAACTTCAATGGTATCAGAATTTAATCCGAGTTGCATTACTATGGGTACATAAAAGTTTAAAAATCTACAATTGCTATTGTTGAAAGATAGTTCACCGTCTTCAGAATAAATAGTTTTGACCTGAGAAAGAAGAAAATCAAATATTTTCTGATAGTATCTTATTGTGTGGTTGGTATCCAATCGTTTAAAGGTTTCTTTTGATACAAAAGGTGAAATCCTTTCCACTGAGTGTTCTATGTTTGAAATTTCTGCGAAATTATTTAATGCATTACCATTAACACAGAAAATAACAGGTATTTTGAAATCTTCTGATACTTTTACTGCCAAATTGAACCTTTCCACAAGTTGATCGATATCTCTACAGAAAATTACAGGAACTTGGGGATCTATAGGTAATGCAGTAGTAATAAAGATCGCTACCCCTCTTAATTCTACATTTGATCGTGGTGATAAAGAGGAATGATAGATCCCTAAGGTATTGCTGCCTGCAACGGCTGAGGATATCAAAATATCCTGTGATTGTGTCAAACTGAGTTGTTTGGGTACACCTTTTGTCTGGAACGGTAAAGGAAAGTTTTGTTCTACATATATAATACTGTAGTGTCCTCTACCCAGCAAATCAGATAAAATCTCAAAACCTGTCTTAATCTTCATCATTATGTTTTTTTAGTATATTTTTAACTTTTTTTCAACTGTTTTATTTTAAGTCAATTTAAAGTTTATTGATTTTTTGTATAAAATGGGTAATATGTTTGATATGAGTAATGAGATATTTTCGAAAGATAAATTGTTTGAAGATTCCTCCAATCCACATATAAGACCCAAAAGATTTTCAGAATATGTAGGTCAGTCAAAAATAATTGAAAATTTAAAGATATTTGTAGAAGCGGCAAAACTCAGAAATGAACCTCTCGATCACACATTATTCTATGGACCACCAGGGCTTGGCAAAACAACCCTTGCGAATATAATATCCAACGAGATGAATGTGAATATAAAATCCACAAGTGGACCCGTCATCGAAAAACCTGGGGATCTAGCAGCAATCCTCACTAATCTTTCTGAGGGTGATGTATTATTCATCGATGAGATTCATCGATTACATTCCTCAGTGGAAGAGATTTTATACCCTGCAATGGAGGATTTTCAACTTGATATCGTCATTGGTCAAGGACCATCTGCAAGGACGATAAAGATAGATCTACCCAAATTTACCCTCGTAGGAGCCACCACCAGAATTGGGCTACTCACCTCCCCTTTGAGGGATAGGTTTGGAATGGTTTTCAAGTTGGACTTCTATTCAGAGGATGAATTGATAAAAATCATAAAAAGAGGGGCAAGCATTCTAAACTGTACCATAGATGATGATGCTTCAATAGAGATTGCCAGAAGAAGTAGAGGAACGCCGAGAATTGCCCACAGGATTTTAAGAAGAGTCAGAGATTTTGCCCAAGTAATGAACAATGGATTTATAAGTAAAGAAATAGCAAAATTCGGTCTTGAAAGATTGGAAATCGATGAGGAAGGATTGGACAAGTCTGATAGAGCTTATCTCAAAACTATTATAGAAAAATATGAAGGTGGTCCTGTCGGTTTGGATACTCTATCAGCCACATTATCCGAAGAGAGGGATACCCTTGAGGATGTCACTGAGCCTTATCTTATATTTAGGGGATTTATTAAAAAGACCCCAAGGGGTAGAATTGCCACTAAATTGGCTTACGAACATCTAAATATTAAGTATTATCCAAAAGCCCTTGATATTACAGATTTTTTAGAGGAAATAGATGGCGAAGATTAAAAGCCAATTTATTTGTAATCAATGTGGAGCTGTCTCTCCGAAATGGGTGGGGAAATGCCCCGAATGTGGAAGTTGGAACAGTTTTACCGAAGAAGTTGTAGAACCCAAAGACAGTAAAAAGCAAAATACCATAAACACAGTTTCTCAAATCAAAAAGCTCTCTTCCATCAGTGGTGTGGAAGTGGATAGATTTATTACAGGTATAAAAGAGTTTGATCAGGTTTTGGGTGGTGGATTGGTAAAGGGTTCGGTAATTCTTATAGGTGGTGA
>FMSI01047678.1_pt1 | contig 10620 bp, 10 predicted proteins | sample 1504471 | NCBI WGS metagenome assembly FMSI01 (sample SAMEA4475357, study PRJEB15587) | soil metagenome | biome: Soil; feature: Field | place: India | collected 2015-03-11 | depth 0 m
CTTGCAGGTGAGCCTGTTGACTTGCTTGTTAATGGCAAGCTTATTGCCCGTGGTGAGGTTGTAGTTATAGATGAAAATTTTGGAGTTCGAGTGACGGATATTGTCAGCCCGGCTGAACGTATTGCTAAGATGCAGTCATAACTGACAGAATTTTATTTTTAAGTAAAGGTATGTGATGGTCCGTGAAGTAACATTTAATGATGCATGCAGGAGTATTATGAATAAATTTTTTTACCATGGATTTTTATTATGTCTCATTTTTGTATTATGTCCCATTACTATGAGCTATCGCCAAAATTATATGCTATATGCAAAAGAAAATAAAATTGTTAAAGTAGTAAAAAGCGAAAAAGAAAGCAGTAAGCTTGAAAAAAAGAATGCTATTGCGGAAGTACCTGAAAGCCAAACTGAACCAGTAGTATCAGAAACTGAAAAGAAAGAAACCGAACCACAAAAGGGTGATTACCTGTATAATTATGAGCAACCTCAAGTTGAGGAAGAGTCATATGTTTGGCTCATTTTCAAGACTATATTTGTGATGGGTGTGCTCATTGCAGGATTTTACTATTTCTTTAAATTCATTACACAAAAAGTTGCAATCACTGCAATAGGGCAGGAGGTTATAACGATATTGTCAGTTGTGCCACTTGGGCAGAATAAATTTTTACAGGTAGTGGATATCGCAGGAAGGGTATACGTGCTTGGTGTATCAGATAATAATATAAATCTTATTACAGAAATAAAAGAAAAAGATGATATCGATAGGATACGGCTCTTGAGTTCAAAATCAACACCACCTAAACAGGGTGGATTTCAGGAGTATCTTTCAACTCAGTTAGGAAAAGTTCTGGATAAGATGAAACATCAGGGAAGGAATTCGCAGCGTTTTCATGGTGAAGAAACAACAATACATGATGATGTGCTTCTTGCGTACAGACGACGTTTGAAGAAATTAAACGGTGATGATGTGTAAAGCGTTATGAAAAAAGTTTCAGGCAAACATATAATTATACTGCTTATGATATGTGTTATAGTGTGTGGCATTGGTGCTGCCTGTATTGATGTTGCGTATGCTCAAAAAGCCGGTAATGTACGTATGCCTATTCCAAAAATTGGCTTTGATATTGAAGAGGCAAAAACACCAAAGGATGTGTCGCTCAGCCTGCAGATTCTGTTCTTACTGACTATCCTGACACTGGCGCCATCAATAATTATGATGATGACGTCGTTTACGCGGGTTGTCATTGTACTGGATTTTGTTCGCCGTGCACTATCTTTGCAGCAGATGCCACCAACTCAGGTTATTGTGGGTCTTGCAATTTTTCTTACAATATTTATTATGTCACCTACGCTGACAGAGATTAATGATAAAGCATTGCAACCGTACTTAAAGGGGCAGATCAGTAACGAAGAGTTTTATAACAGGGGGATGGAGCCGTTAAGAAAGTTTATGTTAAAGCAAACCCGTAAAAAAGACATTGCACTGTTTATCGAACTGGCAAAGTTAGAGCGGCCAAAAACTGAAGATGATGTTCCAACCTATTGTCTCATCCCTGCGTTTATGATAAGTGAACTGAAGCGTGCGTTTGAAATGGGTGTGTATATTTTCATTCCGTTTATTGTTATTGATATGATTGTAGCCAGTGCCCTTATGGCAATGGGCATGATTATGCTGCCGCCTATTATGATTTCGTTGCCGTTTAAAATTGTACTTTTTGTGCTGGTGGACGGTTGGAACCTGCTCACCTATGAACTTGTTAAGTCGTTCATGTAGGAGATTATTATGACTGATGTTGAAGTAATAAAAATTTTGCGCGAAGCATTGATGGTAACCATGGTTGTTTCTGCACCAATACTGGGGATTGGAATGTTTGTGGGATTAATAATCTCAATTTTTCAGACCACAACATCCATTCAGGAGCAGACACTAACATTTGTACCAAAGATTATTGCTATCTTTGCTGCCCTGATTCTTTTTGCAGCGTGGATTCTTCATACACTGGTAGCGTATACAAAAGGATTATTCATGATGATCTCTAAATTGGGTGCCGGATAATGGAATATTTTGTATATCAGTTTCAAGCGTTCTTTCTGGTGCTGGTGCGTATGACAGCAATGATGGTGATTGCTCCATTTTTTTCAAGTGGGGCTATTCCTTTACTTATGAGGGGCGCACTTTCATTCTTTGTTTCACTTGTTATCTTCCCGGTTCTGTCAATAAGCAATGCAGCTCTCACAGGCAATATGGGAGTGTATTATCTGATGGTTGTACAAGAAATAATAATAGGATTATACATTGGATTTCTTGTCAGCGTCATTTTTTCTGCGTTCCAATTGTCGGGACAGTATTTTGCGGTGCAGATAGGCTTTGGTATCAATGAAGTAATAGATCCTCTTGCGCAGATTTCTATACCGCTTGTGGGTCAGCTAAAAAATATTATTGGGCTGTTAGTATTTCTTGCAATTAACGGCCATCATTTCATGATTAAAGCCATTTTCAGGTCGTATGAATTAGCTCCCGCCTTTGCGCTTAAAGGAGAAAGTATTCAAGCATTTTTGAAATTTTTAGCTCATGCATTCAGCGGCATGTTTGTGATAGCGCTTAAAATTGCACTTCCGGTTATTGCAGCAGTGTTTCTAGTTACCGTAAGTTTGGGAATACTTGCAAAAGCTGCACCACAGATGAACATTATGATGTTGGGATTCCCGTTTAAGATAGCTGTTGCATTTGGGATGATGATTCTTGTTTCACCATTAATTGTTAGGGTGATGAATGTTTCACTTGAGCGGACATTTCAATTCATTGTGAAGGTAATAAAATACTGGCCGGTATGAAATGGTATAATGACATATTTGATAATGAACTATCGCTTAATTGTAAAAGTGCGATAGTATTTGACCTGCAGCTTTTTGCTGCTGAGGATGAAGGCAGAACTGAAGAGCCTACCGAGAAAAAGCTTCGCGAAGCCCGTGAGAAAGGTCAGGTTGCCAGAACCGAAGAACTGCCGCAGGCTCTTGTAGTTATCTTTGCAATGATTACTATTGTGGTATTTTGCGGTTTTATCTTTGAAACAATTATCAGAATGATGCGGTACTATCTTACAAGCTTTTCGCACTTTCAGCTAACTGAACGCAGTTTATTTCATGAAGCGATAGCAACCGGCGTTGAATCACTCAAAATACTGTTGCCAATATTTGTAGCAACCGTGGTTGCCGCATTGCTGGGTAATATTGCACAGGTAGGTTTTCAAATATCAACACATCCATTGAAGTTTGACCTTTCAAAGATAAAATTTGATCCAGCAACAATGGCACGCAAGATGTTTTTTTCGCGACAGGTTGCCATGAATCTTTTTAAATCAATTTTCAAGGTGGTTGTCATTGGCTTTATCTGTTATCTGGTTATAAGTAGTGATTTTGAAGAATTGATAAAAACACCTGATATAAGTGTTGGGCTTGCATTTCAGAATATTTCAATAATTGCCCTGAAGATAATCATCTGGTCAACGGTGTGCCTGCTTATACTTTCCATCCCTGATTATATTTTCCAGAAACGTGAATACATTGAGTCGTTGAAAATGACCAAACAGGAATTGAAAGAAGAATGGAAGGAAACCGTTGGTGATCCGCATGTAAGGGCGCGGTTGCAGGAAATGCAACGGGAATTGATTATGCGTAACATGATACGCGAAGTGCCAAAAGCAGATGTGGTGGTGACAAACCCAACCCATTTTGCCATAGCTATGCGGTATGAACCTGACGCAATGTATGCACCTATGGTAATTGCAAAGGGTGTCGATGCAATGGCCTTAAAAATACGGCAGATAGCGCAAGATAACAATATACTTATAATTGAAAACAGGCCACTTGCGCAGGAATTATATAAACGGGTAGAAGTAGGGGATATAATCCCTGAGGATTTATTCTATGCCGTGTCATTGATATATGCTGAAGTATATAAGAAACGAAATTACAAAGCCGCAATATAAATTTTTGAGGTAGCGTATGGCAGAACAAACATACGATCTTTCGTGGATGCAAAAGAGCGATATTTTGCTTGGCATAGGTGTTATTGCTGTTGTTACTATGCTGGTTATTCCTCTGCCAACTTTCTTGCTGGACTTCCTCATGGCAATAAGTATTATGCTGGGTATTCTGATACTGCTGGTAGTAATGTATGTGCCCCGCTCTTTTGATTTTTCTGTGTTTCCTGCCTTGCTACTCATTACCACTGTCTACAGGCTGGCACTTAATGTATCATCAACCCGATTAATTCTTCTACAAGGTGCTGCCTTTGATGGAAAGATTATACGGACATTTGGCGAGTTTGTTGTTGGTGGCAATTATGTCATTGGATTCATTGTGTTTGTCATCCTTGTCGCAGTACAGTTTATTGTCATCACTAAAGGTGCTACACGAACAGCTGAAGTTGCAGCCCGTTTCACATTGGATGCTATGCCTGCTAAATTGATGAGTATAGATTCTGACCTGTCCAATGGCATCATCAACGAAGAGGAAGCATTACGTCGTAGGCGCGAGGTGCGCAAAGAAGCTGACTTTTACGGTGCCATGGATGGTGCGTCAAAGTTTGTTCAAGGGGATGTTAAAGTTGGTATCATCATAACAATAGTTAATATTATTGGTGGGTTTATCATAGGTATGGTAATGCGCGGTGAAAGTTTTGATGTTGCAGTGCGTACCTATACATTGTTGTCGATAGGCGATGGCCTCGTTGCCCAGATCCCATCTTTGCTGATTACAACGGCAACCGGTATTATCGTTACCCGTGCAGTATCAGAGGATAGCCTTGGAAAGGATCTCTCAGCACAGCTGGGTTCGCAGCCACGCGCATTGATGCTTACCGCTGCAGCATTAGGGCTGTCAGCAATTATTCCTGGTTTTCCAAAGATTACACTCATATTGCTTGCGTTAGGTATTGGAGCATTAGGGTATCTGTTAAAACAGACCGAAGAAGAACAGATGGAAAAAACAAAAATTGAACAGAAAGAGGCAGCGTTAAAAACACATAAACCAGAATCAGTTATACCCCTTATTCAGGTTGATCCACTTGAGGTTGAAATAGGGTATAGCCTTATACCGCTTGCTGACCCTGACCAGGGTGGGACGCTCCTGGACAGGATTACAAATATACGCAGGCGCAGTGCACTTGAAATGGGGCTTATAGTACCACCCATTCGCATCCGGGACAATATGGAACTGGCTCCACAGGATTATTCAATTTTAATTAAAGGTGTTGAGGTGGGGCATGGTAGCCTGCAGGTGGGCAAGCTTATGGCAATGGATCCCGGTACTGTAGAGGAAAAAATTGAAGGTGTAGAGTTTACCGAACCAGTATTCAACCTTAAAGCAATATGGATTGATCCTGATAATAGGGATTTAGCTGAACGAAGAGGCTATACCGTTGTTGATTGCCCAACCATTATTGCAACGCATCTAACCGAAATAATACGAAGACATGCAGATGAAATATTAGGACGGCAGGAGGTTCAGCAACTTATAGATACTATAAAGAATGATTATCCAGCTGTTGTGAATGAGCTAGTTGGGGACAAGAAGCTCAGTATAGGTGAGATACAGAAAGTATTGCAGAATCTTCTTCGTGAACGTGTCTCAATTCGCAATATGGTTACTATCCTTGAAACGCTTGCAAGCTATTCAGATTATACCAAGGATATTGGACTTTTAACTGAATATGTTCGAGTTGCCCTAGCGCGCCAGATATGCAGGGAATATGCTGATAAAAATAATACGCTGTCGGTTATTACAGTAGATCCAGAGATAGAAACTATAATACGCTCATCAATTCATGAAGACCCTGTTGAAGGAAGAATAGTAAGCCTGGATCCTGATACGCACAGAGAGGTGCTTGATAGCTTATTAGGCTCATATGCTAAAGCACGCAGTGCAGGGTTTGCACCTGTGTATCTTGTTTCACCGCATATTCGCAGTGTATTGTTCACATTACTGGAAAGGGAGGTGCCTGATCCCGTTGTTCTTTCATACAATGAAATTGTGCCCGAAATCAGAGTCAATGTTATAGGTACAGCGTTGTTACGGGCAGCATGATATACTAAAAAATTTAAGATGTGAGGTATAACACAATGAGGTATGTAAAAATTAAAGCACGCACCTATAATGAAGCAATGATGAAACTAAAAATGGAGCATGGTGATGATGCGATACCTATCAGCCATAAGAATGTGAAAGAAGGCGGTTTGTTTAATACAGGGTTGTTTGCACGGGATTTTGTTGAATTGACTGCAGCAATACCTGATGTCAAGCCTGCCAGGTTAAAACCAAAGAAGAATATTGATTTAACAGTTGGCGCTAATGATAATGTAAATGAGCTTTTAAAACAGGTTATAGAAAAACCTGAAAATGAACACCATAAAAAGCAAAACACAGGACTGGAACAACTTATAACTCAGAGTATACTACAGTCAAAGAATCAACAGGAAGAAGTGAAGCCCGTAGTAAAACCAGTTGAAGAACAAAAAGTTGAAACAATTGATCCTTCTTATGTAAAACTGGAAAAGGAATTCAACGAATTAAAAGCATTACTAAAAAATCTGGTTGAGGCCAAACAAGAAAGGGTTTCAACTGATTTATGCTTTGATAGTGGTGATAGCTATTTTAAGCCATTTAAGGAAATTTTGCGCAAAAATGATCTTGAGGATGAGGAGTGTAATAAGCTTTTAGATGAGGTTAAGCGTAATGTTAGTACTGAAGACATGAAAGATAAATATAAGATAGAAAAAACGTTGCGTGAACTCATTAAAAGCAGGATAGTAGTAAGTGGTCCTATTGACAGGGGTAAGCGAAAGAAGGTACTGATGTTTGTGGGCCCAACCGGAGTGGGGAAAACAACCACAATGGCAAAGTTAGGCGCAATTATGTCATTGAGGCAGGGTTTAAAAGTATCTTTTATTACTATTGACAATTACCGGATTGCAGCCACTGAGCAGCTTAAAAAGTATGCCGAAATAATGCGTATTCCAATACATGTGGTTGCCGACCCGGCTGAGTTTAAAGAAATAGTTGAAAATGAAAAGGCTGACATTATAATGGTAGACACATCGGGAAGAAGCCACCGAAATGATTTGAAAATCGCAGAGATTAAGAATTTCATTGATAATTGCAGTTGTGAGATTGTAAAAATACTTTGTGTGAGTGCCAACACTAAGCGCAGTGACCTGGTTGAGGTATTTAAAGCGTATGATATTCTTCATATTGATAATGTAATCATTACAAAGGTTGACGAAACTTCATATATTGGTAATGTCATTTCTGTAGCCGATAAATATAATAAGCCTATATCGTATATCACCAATGGGCAGGAAGTTCCAAATGACATAGCTATCGCTGAACCTGATATGATGGTGAATATGATACTGGAAACAACAATGCGTTAAGGAGGGGAACCTTGGATCAGGCTGCAAATTTACGGCGTTTAGTGGTTGAAAACAAGGCTGCACGCAGGACTAAAACAATAGCCATAACCAGCGGCAAAGGTGGTGTGGGTAAAACAAGTGTAGCGGTTAGCCTTGCAATAGCTCTGGCAAAGCGTAATTATTCTGTAACACTGTTAGATGCTGACCTTGGGCTGGCAAATGTAAATGTTGTATTGGGCATCATACCAAAGTACAATCTGTACCATGTTATTAAAGGGAAGAAAAAATTAGAGGAGATAATTATCGATGTTCCTGAAGGGATAAAGATAATTGCAGGTGCTTCGGGATTCCATCAACTTGCAAATTTAGATGTTAAACAGCGTGAATATTTTATCAAGGCACTATCAGAACTAAATGATGATGATTACATGATAATTGATACCGGTGCAGGTATATCGCAGAATGTCTTGAGCTTTTTAGTTGCATCTGATGAAGTGGTGGTTGTTACTACACCAGAGCCAACAGCAATAACTGATGCGTATGGAACAATAAAGGCAATTGCGGCCAATGATCCTGATAAAACGGTTAAACTGCTGGTAAATAGAGCTCAAACGGTTACCGAAGCAAAAAAAGTAGCACAGAGAGTAATTAATATTGCAGGACAATTTTTAAACATCAAAGTAGATAATCTTGGATTTATTTTTGATGATATGTATGTGGCAAAATCAATTCGTAATCAGAAGCCATTTATTGTTAGCTATCCAAAATCAAAAGCTTCAACCTGTATAGAAATTATAGCTGACAGGATAGCAAATATTGAATCAGATACTGGAAAAGGTACAGGGATGTTAAGCTTTTTTAGAAGATTTTTTGGGCATTATGAATCTGACAATGAGGATACACTATAGTGTATGCACATGAGCAATGGAATTATTACTTGAATTAATACTGACTTGGCACTATTATTTAAGTAGTAAGAGTTGACTGTTCAGAAATTACAAGGTTAAGTTGGTAAAATGATTCTAAATGAAAAAATATTAAGAATTTCTTTAGAAGGGAGGGTTGCAATAATTTTTGGCATACTTGCATTTTTTGTTTCTTTGTCATTTGGCATTATGGTAGGTAATAAAATTGGCATTTTATTTAGCAGAGTGCTTTTTTTTACGGTTTTGTATGCAGTAATTGGATATGGTTCACTATTAATAATAAAACGTCTTGTACCGGAAGTATACGAAATATTGGATCAATCTTTTGAATTATCAAAAAAAAGTTTGAACCAGGAAGAATCCATTGTTGTAAAGCCTGATGAAAGCAGTGGAATTCGGGAAAAAAGCACCATTCGGGGCGATAGCTCAGCAGTAGATGAAGTATATGCAACAGGATCTGCTGTTTCAGGAACATCTGATGCAACGTATAATGAAGTTTTTACACCACTTGGAGTAAAAGATTTTACCAATTTAAGTACCAGGGATAGTAAACCAAAAAAGATGGGAAAACACATTGTACTGGATGATAAGAAGATTCAGTATGAACCAAAGATAATGGCAGAAGCTATACGAACTATGCTCAAGCGTGATAAGGATTAATTTAAAAAAGAGGTTGTATGGCAAATAAAAAATTTCAGGAATTTGATGCAATTGATGAAGATGAACTCTGGAAGCGCTATGCCAAAACACATGATCAGGCAATAAGAGACTATTTTGTGGTTAAATATGCTCCATTGGTTAAGTATGTTGCAGGGAAAATTGCTATGGGAATGCCCAGTTCAATAGAGTTTGATGACCTGGTATCGTATGGTGTGTTTGGATTAATTGATGCAATAACAAAATTTGACCCAGAACGAGGAATAAAATTTAAAACATATGCAATGACGCGAATTCGCGGTGCTATTTTTGATGAACTTCGTTCCATAGACTGGATACCCAGATCAATACGGCAGAAAGCAAAGCAGATAGAACAGGCAATAGCCGACCTGGAAAACAAGTTAGGGAGAACTGTTGAAGATGAAGAGATAGCAAAGGAATTAGGAATAACTGTTGAAGAATTTCAATCACTGCTTAGTAAGCTCAGTGGTACAGCGATGTTATCGTTAAATGATATATGGTATGTTGGAGATGAAAATGATGAGCTATCGATACTGGAAACACTGGAAGCACCAGATACGCTTAATCCAGATGTTATGATTGAAAAAGAAGAAATACGTGATTATATTGTGGATGCTATAAAGAAATTGCCAGATAAAGAAAAAAAGGTTATTGTTCTTTATTACTATGAGGATCTGACATTAAAGGAAATTGGTGAGGTGTTAGAAGTTACAGAAAGCAGAGTATCACAGTTGCATACAAAAGCAATCATGAGGTTGAGAGGAAGATTGGGAAGGATTAAGTCAAATATAGTTGGATAAAATTTTTAAAAGGAATAGTATTTAATTTAAAATGAATTTTTGGCTGTTACAAGAATGAAAAATTTAAAAGATTTACTGAAATCCATAAAGGATGAAGAATCATCTGAAAATGAAATAGAAATATATGCTGATTCAGTAAAACAGGCTTTAGAATTGGCTGCTACTGAATTGGGTGTTGATATTTCAGAGCTGGATTATCAGATTCTGGAAAAAGGCACCTCCGGTTTTCTGGGTATAGGAAGACAGCCTTACCGTGTACTTGTGAGACCAATAATTACAGAAAAAGAAGAGGAGGAAGATTTTACTGCACTAGAACAAAAGCTTCATTCTATGCCTGAGGTTGACCTCAGAGTAAAAGATGTTCCAAAAAATGTTGATGGATCCGCAAAAATACGTGTAACAAAAACAGGTATTTGGTTGACGATAACACCACCAAAAGGGAATGGGAGACGAGTAGATTTGTCGGATATTTCCAATAAAATTTATGCGTTACGCATCCAAAATGCGGATATGTCCAGAATAGAAAAAGAGGTGCGTAATCCATCAGGTAAGCCTGTTAAAATTGGTGATTGGATACCAAATCCTGAATATGATGGTACAATGACTGTTGAAGTTACCGATGATGAAATGAAAGCATTTGTTCATTTCGTACCACCACGGTTTTGTGGGAGGCATATGGATGTTGAAGATGTTATTGAGGCATTAAAACGTGCGGGTGTTGTTACGGGTATAAAGGAAGAGAGAATTGCAGAGTATCTGGATCGAATGGATTATGGCCAGCCGCTTTTAGCAGCTGAAGGAACA
>FMSI01027359.1_pt1 | contig 10619 bp, 9 predicted proteins | sample 1504471 | NCBI WGS metagenome assembly FMSI01 (sample SAMEA4475357, study PRJEB15587) | soil metagenome | biome: Soil; feature: Field | place: India | collected 2015-03-11 | depth 0 m
TCAAGGGATCCTTGAGATGAGCAATGTAAATGTGGCAGAAGAGATGGTGAATATGATCACTGGGCAGAGGGCATACGAACTTAATTCTAAAGCGATTCAGACCAGTGATGAGATGCTTCAGGTGGTCAATAATTTGAAAAGGTAATAGGGATGTTTAGATTAATTGTATTATTCCTATTGCTTTTTGGGATTGCACATGCAGAGACACAGTTTGAGATAGAAAAGGAATGTTTTAATTTGAAGGATATAAACTCATCATATCCCGATAAGAACTTGATCTGTGGATTGAATTTTGGTGAGGAGAGGAAGGTTTCTTTGCAGGTGATAAGAGGTTATCTGAGCAAAGAACAAGCGAATAGTTTGCCATCATCTAATTTCATATTAGTGAAAAGAAAGGGGGTAGAGGTTGGTGAGGCTATTTTAAAAGATATGGTCATTCAGGAGTTAGGAAAAAAATTCCCATCGATAAAGTATGAAGTGGTAAAGATCAATGTTGGTGGAAAGGTAACTGCATCAAAGATAGAAAATATAAAGTTGAACCTTCCAGATAAACCGTATGGTACGACATACATAGAAGTTGATAATGGTGTCAAAAAATACAATGTTTACGCTTATATAAAAGCATTTTCAAAGGGATTTGTGGCTGAGGAGAGGATAAATAAGGGTGAATCTTTGGCGGGGAAGGTCAAAGAGGTTGAGGTAGATATCACCAATCTTAAAGACGATCTATTTCTAAACGATTTTGGTGCTGTTGCTATTCAGAATATACCCAAAAATAGGGTGATCACCAGCAAAATGATAAAACAGATGCCAGAAAAGTTAAAAGGTGAAAAAGTGAAAGTGATTTACAAAAGTGATAATATAGTGTTGGAGTTTGATGGAGTGATGATGGAGGACGCATATCAAAATCAGAGGGTATCTGTGAAAAATACTGTTTCCGATAAGGTCTTGACGGGGGTTTACAGTAATGGTATGGTGTATGTGGGGGAATGAGGGGATGAAGTTATGAAGATATGATGATATGATGTTATGAAGGGATGAAGGGATGAAGGAATGAAGGAATGAAGGAATGAGGGGGAAGGGTTAGAGGTTGTAGAGGGGATAGAGGGGGTAAGGGGTAGATGGGATAAAAGGGATAGAAGGGATAAAAGGGATAAAAGGGATAGAAGGGTTAGAAGGGTTAGAAGGGGTAAAGGGGGTAGAAGAGGGCCAGTGCTTATATTATTATTTAGAAAGGATGAGTAGGTTATGAGAAATTATGTGAATGTTAGGACGGAGCATCTGAATCATCATGGGTACCTCTTTGGTGGGATTTTGCTCAAATGGGTTGATGAATTTGCATGGATGACGGCTTCTTTGGATTTCCCCCATTGTACGATGGTCACTGTGGCAATGAATGATATTGAGTTCAAACGGAGAGTGAAAAATGGTGCTATCTTGAGGTTTGACATAAAACCAGCGAGGATAGGGAACAGCTCTGCAATGTACGATGTAAAAGTATTTGCCGATGAACCTGGTGCAGATGAAGAGGTTGAGGTCTTTGCCACAAAGATCACCTTTGTAAGAATCGATGAAAATGGAAAAGCGATACCACTCCCCAAAAAAGGGAAGCTCAGAAGCGAAACCGAGTAAAAAGATCTTTATTTGAAATATTTATCATTGTTCTAATACTATATTAAATCGGTCAAAAAAATAATAAATTTCTTGACATTTTTATTTCAAGGTATAGTTTAAACTCTTTGTGGAGGACATGATGAAGACTGTAAAACTTTCTATATCTGGGATGACATGCGCTGCCTGTTCGGGAAGGATAGAAAAGAAGTTGAAAAAAACGGAAGGTGTTTTACAAGTTGCAGTAAATCTTCCTTTGCATACAGGGGAAGTTTCCTTTGATGAGAATAAAATCGATACCGACAAGATTATAAAGATCATAGAAGATCTGGGATATGGTGCAGAGATATTCGCTAAAAGTCGAGATGAAAATGAAGAAGAGAAAAAGATCCTTATTAAAATAATAATTGGTTTCGTTTTCAGTACCCCATTGTTTCTTGGAATGGTATTTCATCTTTTGCAAGTCAAATGGGCGGAATTTTTAATGAATCCTTATTTTCAATTACTAATGGCTACCCCTGTCCAGTTTTACTGTGGATACCAATTTTATAAAGGTGCCTACCACAATTTGAAAACAGGTGGCGCAAATATGGATTTGTTGGTGGCGTTAGGTACTACCGCTGCTTACCTGTTTAGTGTTTTTAATATGTTTCGTGGTGGAGATATCTATTTTGAGACATCTTCGATACTGATTACCCTCGTGTTATTCGGAAAGTACATGGAGAAAAAGGCCACAGGTAAGGCCTCAGATGCCATAAAGAAGTTGATCGATTATGCTCCTAAAAAGGCGAAGATTGTAAAAGATGGCAGTATCTTTGAGGTTGATATAAAAGAAATTGTAGTTGGTGATATTTTGGTGGTGGGAAGTGGTGATAAAGTACCTGTGGATGGTGAGATTGTAGAAGGCAAGGGGTTGCTCGATGAGTCGATGATTACAGGTGAATCGTTACCTGTGGATAAAACTATTGGGGATAAAGTGATAGGAGGGACTATCAATAGTCATTATATTTTTAAGATGAAGGCTACAGCCACTGCTCAAAATACAATTTTAAGCCAGATAATAAGACTTATAGAGAATGTTCAGACTTCAAAGGCTCCGATCCAGAGGTTTGCGGATAAGGTATCGGGTTATTTTGTACCATCTGTTATTTTTCTGTCATTTATCACTTTTTTAGGATGGTATCTTTATTCACAAAATCTAAATTTGTCTGTGATCAACGCTGTTGCGGTGCTTGTGATTTCATGCCCCTGTGCTTTGGGGCTTGCTACCCCTACCTCTATAATGGTGTCGAGTGGTGTAAGTGCTAAAAAAGGGGTTCTTTTTAAAGATGCAGCAGCTATAGAGAATATTAACCAAGTAAAATCGATTGTTTTCGACAAGACCGGCACTATAACAACGGGAAAAATCTCGGTAAAAAAGTATGTGCATGTTGGTAATTTTGAAAAATCGATTATTTACGATCTTGTAAAATCGATAGAGTCTCATTCTTCACATCCTTTAGCAAAATCTATTGTTGAATATATCAATTCTGGGAATGAGGTAAAGTTTGATGAAATTTTTGAGATTAGTGGTCAGGGTATGAAAGGTATTTGGGATGGTAAAGAGATATTTGTGGGGAAACCTTTGAATAAAATAGATGAAGACCCTGGTAGTATTGTAGCAATATATATAGATGGGAATTTAGAAGGGTATTTCCTCTTGCAAGACGAATTAAAAGGTGATGCTGCTGAGGTGATAAAGAGGTTTTACGATGATGGGATCGAGGTATTCTTACTCACTGGAGACAACAGAAAAACTGCTGAGTATTTCGCTGAAAAGGTGGGGATTAGGAAAGAAAATATCTTTAGTGAAGTACTACCATCGGAAAAAGCTGAATGTGTGATGAAGATCAAAGAGCAGAAGGGTTTTGTGGCAATGGTGGGTGATGGGATCAATGATGCCCCTGCGTTGGCCACAGCTGATATAGCAATTGCTATGGGGAATGGTACAGATATAGCTATCGAATCTGCATCTGTGGTGATAATGCGAGGGGATTTAAAAGCTGTTTACAATGCATTTAAAATAGGTGAAAATACATTAAAGAACATCAAGCAAAATCTATTTTGGGCACTTTTTTATAATTCTCTGGGTATTCCATTGGCGGCCTTTGGGTTTTTAAACCCCATAATAGCTGGGACTGCCATGGCGTTTAGTTCTGTGTCTGTTGTTTCAAATGCGTTGAGATTAAAGAAGATGAGACTTCCATATTAAGATAAAAGGAGTTTGTTATGAAAAAAGAGCTTAAAGTTACAGGTATGTCCTGCCATCACTGCAAAATGGCGGTGGAAAAAGAGGTGGGGAAGATCGACGGTGTGTTGTCTGTTGCCGCATTCCCAAAAGAGAATAGGGTAGAGGTGGAATTTGACGAATCTAAAACTACCCTCGAGCAGATTAAAGAAGCTATCGATGATGCGGGGTATAGTGTGATAGAGTGATATATGCCAAAAGTTTTGTGGTGGGTTAACCCCACCCTCAAATTTTATTAATCACCTTTCGAATATTTAGGCAGATAGATTCTTACGGTTGTTCCGTGATTCTCCTCAGATTCCAATTCTATAAAGCCGTTGTGCTGTTCGATGATGCCCAATGTTTCAGAAAGGCCGAGTCCTTTAGCATTTTTATAAGATTTGGTTGTAAAAAATGGTTCGAAAACCTCAGCCTTTATATTGTTTGGAATACCTATACCGGTGTCTTGAATTTCAAGAACAATGTATTGTTTGCTATTTTTGTTTATTAAAAATGAATTGATCGTTATCTTACCTCCGTGGGGCATCGCTTCGATAGAGTTTTCCACTACATTCATTATCGCTCGCTCCATCATATCTACATCCACAGATACTTTAACCCCTTCTATCGACTCAATATTGGTAGATAATTGAATATTATCTTTCGAGATATTTTTCGAAATTTCGATTATAGTTTTCAAAAAGGTATTAAAATTTATTATCTTCATGGACATAATACTATTCTTGCTGTATGTCCTTATGGAGTTTATCAAATTTGTTGCTCTGCACACAGAGTCCATCATTATGTTTAGCATCTTTTTGTATTCCGGTTCATCTTTGAGCTTGTTAGCCAAGTGTTCGGCAATTATCAATAATGGAGTGTTTATGTTATTTAAATGGTGAGCTATGCCTCCAGAGAGATTTATCAATGACTTAGCTTTTGTAAGCATCGCTTCCTTTTCCTGAAGTTTTAACTTTTCGGTGATATCTAATTTTGCTGCCACATAATACTCGATATCTCCAGACTCATTTAATATGGGCAAGACCCTTGTTTCTTCGTAGTAAAGTTCACCATTCTTCTTTTTATTTATGAATACACCTTCCCACATCTGTTTTTTGTTTAGTTTTTCCCACAGAGAGCTATATACAGTTACAGATGTTTTTCCTGATTTTATAAAACCTGGATCTTTTCCTAAAATCTCTTCTTTAGAGTAACCAGAAATGTCAACATAATGCTTATTTACAAAGATGGTTTTATTATTTTTATCCGTAATTAATATTGACACAGGGGCTAATTCTATGATCTCTAAATATCTTTTTAATAGTTCTGAATAGTTTTTTAGTTCAGCATTTTTTATTTTAAGCATATCTTGAAAATTTTTGTTTGCAAGGTGTGTTTTGATTCTTGCCTTTAGTATAGATGGGTGAAAAGGTTTGGTAATATAGTCAACAGCACCCAATTCTAATCCCATCATCTCATCCTCTTCCTCACTTTTGGCAGTGAGAAAAATGACGGGGATTGTTGCTAAGATATCATTTTTTTTGAGTTCTTTTATTATATCATATCCAGAGCAGTCGGGCATCATGACATCGAGCAATACGATATCGGGAAGTGAATTCGGATTTTTGTTTATGAAATCAAGCATGTCAAGACCAGATTTAAACAATGAAACCTCGTAGATATCTTTTAATAAAAGCATTATGTTGGTTAGTACAGTAAGGCTATCATCTACAACATATACTTTTTGCTTAGAATTTACAGGTTTCATAAAATACACCTAAAATTTATTTTAATATCTAAAAATATTATAATCAAATTATAAGTTCTTTTCAAATATCCGCTTCTATCTTATCTATAGCATTAGAAAATAAGTAGTCAAGGAAATTTTTATTCGAAGGTTCAAAATATCTTGTGCGATATATTCGGTTTGTAATCGCATAATTTTTTAGTATAATATAATTGTAGGTTCTAAAAAAGGAGGTTTTTTATGAAAAGGGTACTTAATATCTTAATGCTTGTTCTGTTGGTATTTTCTCTTTCCTATGCTCAAAAGATGAAGTTTCCCATACCTCAATTCGATTTTGAAAATATGGTATGGGTCTTGACAAAGGGGAATGATACCTACAAGGTAAAGTTTTCAAAGGGTGGTTTGATTGAGGGTTATCCTAAATCTGATCTTGTCCGCTGGGATATAAAGGATGAGATGCTCATACTCTTAGGTAGAAACAATAGCCTTGCGGTGAAGTTTGATCAGTTTAGTCTTGACAATGATGGTTGGACTTTCAAAGGTGTCAGTTTGGTTGACGGTTATTCTGTGGCTGTTTTAAAAGAGAGCAGTGGAGAGGTTCAAAGTTTTAAAAAGCAGGATACTTTTCCTGTAAGTCAGCCTTTTGTAAAGACTGCCCAACCCGTCTATGGCGAGTATCAAAAAATTACTGTGGAGTTTTACAATCTATCTGGTAGTCAGTCCGATTGGATAACGATAGTTCCTGTGAGCGATCCAGATAATACCTACAAAGAGTGGTATTATACGAAAGGTGTGAGAAGTGGCAAAATGGAGTTTAACGGATTGCCTGCTGGTAGATACGAGGTAAGGGCATATCTCAACTGGCCTAATGGTGGATTTAATGTGGTTAGCAGGTATCAATTCACTGTGGTGAAATAATATTGAACAGTTGGGGGTGGTAGAACCACTCCCAATTAGATCGTTTGATAAGCGTTTTTTTCTATAAACTGATCTAAGTTATCCGCACTAATGGCAAAACTTACATTTAGTATGTCATCGGTATTGAGGTTTGTAATCACTTTTTCCCTTTCTAAATACATCAAACCTTTGAGGAAGTCGTTGAGGGATAAGCCTACCTTTTCAGCGATCTCCTTTGGGTCAAACTTGATGGGGTTTGGTATTTTTTTTGCGATGTAGTTGTATCTTAGGTATATTGCTATAGAGTTGTAAATCTTGTAATGAGAGAGATTTACAAATTTTTTGTTCATCGAGTAGAGTCTTGTGGTAAGGATATTCATTAGGTTTAGGGTAAATGCTGGTATCTTTGTCAGGGCTTCGAGAAACTGCTTCCGCGACATTTTTAAAACTTCTGTATTTTCCATCGGTCTTATCGATGCCGAACGCTTATTTTTCAGAAAAATACTCATCTCTCCAAAGATACAACCTTTGTCAAGGGTTGCTATCCTTACAAGGGAGCCTTTATAATCGTAAGTGAGGACTTCTACCTGTCCTGAGAGGATAATATAAACATCATCTGAATCCTCATCCTCTTTAAAAATGAATTGAGATGATTGAAAGGTTAGTTTTTCTCCGAATTTTAGCAGATGTTCGATTACTTTCTCATTAATCTTTATATTGACGGGGGTGAGATCGTTATTCTCCATAAATTTATCCCTCGAGATGTATTTATTTTATTTTTTTAATATTTTTTATCCGTAAATGTAAAGTATTTTTTTCGAGTTTTCCATCTTTAAAGAGCATTTTGTTGAAATCTTCTGCAAATCTAATCGATTCTTCTTTGAGAATAGGGTCTTTTATGGTTTCTATATTTTTTAGAATAGGTAGATTGGGATCGACCTTTACACCTTTTCGTGATAGTTCGTTGTAAAATTTACTGAGGATATGTTGGGGTTGCACTTTTCTTATCTTTATGGAAAAAAATATTATAATCATTATAGTCATCAGCGGGATAAACCATAATATCGATGAGACACTTGGTTTAAAAGTAAAGTTTTTGAAATTATGAGTAAGTTTTACAGCGAGTTCTATCTGGGTTTGAAGGTTGTAATTGATTACAAACTTTGTCCAATAGAACGATATGTAGTCAAGGTATATTCTTATCTTCATCATGAAGGATAGCGATTGTCTTTGGGTAAAATTGGAAATTGGTGCTGGGGTGGGGTCTATCCTAATCCACTGATTATCTACAAGGGCTTCTACCCATACATGGGCGTTTTTGTTTGATACTGCATAGTACCCTGCATTTTTGTTGTAATACCCACCTAAAAATCCCCCTACAAGCCTTGCTGGTATATCATTGCTTCTAAGAAGAAGTGCCATAGCTGAGGCGAAATATTCGCAGTTCCCTTTTTTGTTGTTAAATAGGAATTCTTCAACAGGGGATCTCCCTTTGGGGAGGTCTTGTAGTGAGTATGAATAGTTCTTTTTTAGGAATGATTCAATGTTTTGGATCGTTTCGATATCATTACCCTTTTTTAGCTCTTTTGCTAATGTAATTATGTTTTTAGGGATACCATCTTTCTCCATAGCGTTTTCGATATCTGAGTCTGTGTCGGTAAATCTGTCAGCAAGAATAGATTTACCAGAATAGTAGATCTTTTTTGAAATCTCCTTTTGGGTGAGAAATTCTAAGTTTTCTGTTTTTGTTAGATGCTCGTTGTATTTTACAGTTGTGGGTTTGTCCAATAGTATTAGATATTTGTCGAAAGTTGGTTCTAAGTATATCTCGTAGGTTATCTCTTTGGAATTGTCAAATCGAAATTTTACCCGCCCTCTATTGTTTGAAGCATGCCAACTTCCGTCTTTGTATATGTCGAAAACTACGCTTCTCCAATAAAGTTTCTGAGGGTCTATCTCCTGCATCTTTGCTCTAAAGGCTATGGACTCTGTTTCCTGGATGGATGAAACCTGCCCTAAATTAATTTGCGATGTGAACCCTGTTTTTGCTGTATCTCCTCTACCCAAAAAGTCGAACAAAGGGGTGTTTGTTCGTGGTATTACAAAGAATAAGAACATGGCAAAGGGGATTGCTAATAAAGGTATGATCGATGTTTTTATGAAAATCTGTTTTAAGTCATCTTTTTTCAGCATTGTAGCCGATGTATTGTCATAGATTGTAAGCAGTATGATGAGAAAATTTATCAGAAAGATTGCAATGAGAATGTAAAGCAGAAAGATCATACTGATGTCCATCAATCCTGAGGCAGTAATCAAAAAGAGGGCAAGGGTGATGATCTGCATGTAGTCACGATACTTCTTTTCTTCGAGGAGTTTGATGGCGATAAAAATAAGTATGATCTTTATTAGACTACTCACGAGGGTGTTTATCGAAGTGTTTATTGTGATAATGATGGAGATTGAGATTGCAATAAATGTAAGAATGTGTCTATTTAATCTCTTTTCTGTGTATAAATTGAAAATAAGGGCGAATATTACAGGTAATATAAATATGAGATTCGTAAACCTAACGACTGAGATTATTGATAAGACAACAAGAAGTGTTATGACGATGTTTATGACTCTTTTAATCTCCATACAGAGCCAATTCCTTTAGCGCTGATCGTTTTTCAGATTCATTTCTGATATGGAAGATCTTCTCTTTTATGATAAATGTTAGGTTTATTGACGAATTGTAGGCATCGATGATTGTTTTAGTGGCGATTTTCAAGGCATCCTCAAGCTTGTTTTCCCTCACAATATCTTCAAAATGGATCACAAGGGATTGAGTATCTTCTCCTGTGTATTCTTTGGTGTAAAGTTCACCTGTTTTGGCAAACTGCTTCCAGAATATCCTTTTGGCGGGGTCGTTGCTATAACTGCGAATATTACTGAGTTCTTCCAATTTGAGGGTGATCTTCTCATTTCTATTCTCAATCTCTGTGCCATTTTCATCTATGAGGTATAGCAGTGATTTTTCTCCTATTTCAGGGAAAACGATCACCTCTTCGTTTAAAGCATATATCTTGTATCTTATGAAAAAGTTAAAGGGAAAGGGTGAGGATACCGTGAGTTCTTTTATCGTATTTCTTCCTCGTTTATCAAAGTAAAGTGAAAATTCAGTTTTGCTTGCTGATAATGGGTTTATATATATCAACGATGTTTCGTAAGTATTTAATTTTACATTTATTAGGATTGATGGTAAGAATCTTTTTAGATTTTTAACCTCGAGGATGAATCTTGCTCCTCTTTTAGCGTAAATATCCTCAGCGGCGTATATATTAAAAGATAATTTTTCAATATTTCTTTTACCTAAAAATCCCGAGATCCCCATTACTGCGAGCATAAAAGATACCACTATGAAGACGAGATTGTTGTTTGTGTTTATAGCAGAAAACCCCATGAATATTGTAAGAATGATATATATGATACCAGCTTTGGTAAATTTTATCCCCATTCCCACTCCCATCAATTGTAAGGAAGTTTTGTTGATTTTATGAGGGTAGTGATTATATCTAATTTTTCATTGTTATTTAATTTCTCCTTAAATACGATTCTGTGGAGCATTGTGTATTGATAGTATTCGAGGATATCTTCAGGGATCACATAATCTCTTCCGCTTATAAATGCAGAACTTTTTGCAGCATTTACAATGGAGAGAGCCGCCCGTGTTGACAAACCTATGGATATCTTTGGGTGATTTCTCGTTTTGTCCACCAATTCCATTATGTACTCTAAGATGCTGTCCTTTATGACAATATTTTCTTTGATATGTTTCATAATGTCTAAGACCTCTTGATTGCTGATTACAGGTTCTGATTCGTAGATCCCTTTACGGGAACTGCCACCTTTGAGGATTTCAAGCTCTTCCTCTTTCTTGGGATAACCGATACTTATTTTCATTAGGAAACGGTCGAGTTGGGACTCTGGAAGTGGGAATGTGCCGAATGACTCTGAGGGGTTTTGGGTGGCTATGACAAAAAATGGTTGGGGGAGTTTGTAAGTATTACCCTCTACAGTGACCTGTTTTTCACCCATTGCTTCTAATAATGCACTTTG
>FMSI01017575.1_pt1 | contig 10613 bp, 9 predicted proteins | sample 1504471 | NCBI WGS metagenome assembly FMSI01 (sample SAMEA4475357, study PRJEB15587) | soil metagenome | biome: Soil; feature: Field | place: India | collected 2015-03-11 | depth 0 m
TATGTTTTTGAATCAGGTGCGCAAGGAAGGTATTGGCGTGACGGTGTACCTGAGCGGTGGGCTACAGTTGCGCGGCGTGGTGCGCGGCTTCGATGCGTTCACCATCCTTCTGGAAAGCCCCGGCAAGCCGGTGCAGCTGGTCTACAAGCACGCGGTAACCTCGATTGTGCCCTCGCGTCCTGTGCCGGGCTACGGACCCAGCCGCGCCCCACAAGAGGGTGAGTTTGAGGAGTGAACCGCCTCGCCTTCGTGAAGGTTCAGGGCAACGGCAACGACTTCATTCTGCTGGACGGGATTGGCGAGGCGTTGCCTGCGCTGGATTGGGGCGCTTTAGCGCGCGTGTGGTGCCAGCGGCGCTATGTTATTGGCGCGGACGGGCTTCTCCTGGCGCTCCCTTCGGAAGTCGCAGACTACCGCATGCGCCTGTTTAATGCCGATGGCTCCGAAGCGGAGATGTGCGGCAACGGCATCCGCTGTCTGGCGCACTTTCTGTTTAACCGCTACGCGCCCGACGCGGAAGCGTTGCGCATCGAAACGGGGGCAGGCGTTCGGGAGGTGTTTCGCGCCTGCCCCGACGCCTCGCAGATTCGGGTTGCGATGGGCGCGCCGCGACTCGCGCGTGCCGAAATTCCAGCCGCCGGCACACCCCCTGACCAGCCGATTCTCGAGCAACCGCTCACCCTGCCGTCGGGCGAGACGCTCTGCATCTCCGCCGTCAACACGGGCACGCCCCACGCCGTGCTGTTCACCGAACGCCCCCTGAACGAGTTCCCGCTCGAACAGATCGGTCCGCAGGTGGAGAACCACCCCCTCTTTCCCCAGCGCACGAACTTTCAGGTGGCGCGAGTACACGCACGCAACGAGGTGGAAGTGCGCACATGGGAGCGCGGGGCAGGCGCCACGCTCGCCTGCGGCACAGGCGCATGCGCCGTGGTGGTGATCGGCGTGCTGACCGGGCGGCTGGAACCCCAGACCGTCGTGCATATGCCCGACGGCGATCTGCTCATTCACTGGGAAAACCCCGAAACCCTCTGGATGACAGGACCCGCGCAGATTGCTTTTGAGGGCACGGCACCTTTGCCCCCTTCCCCCGTCTAATTGCTCAGGCGGCACCCATCAAGAACCCCAGAGCGTCAAATAGCGTATAATTACACAGGAGCCACTGAATATGCGTTTACGAAGCCGAATACGACACGGGTGGGGATTGGTCTTCGTGCTGGCGCTCTCCCTGACGGGGGTGTTCGCCCGCGCGCAGGAGCCTGCCCATCCCGAACTCAGCCCCAGAGACAAGGAAGAGATTGAACTGGGCAAGCAGATTGTCGCCGAAATTGAGAAAGAGGTCAAGTTCGTCAACGACGCCGCTCTGGCAGAGCGCGTGAACCGAATTGGGCAAACGCTTGCCGAGATTGCACGCCGCACCAAAACAAAAGCGCTCTGGGGTGAGGAAGGTCCCGCGCCGTTTGAATACACCTTCCGAATCATCGATGAGAAAGAGGTCAACGCTTTCTCCGTCCCGGGCGGTTTCATCTTTATCTATAAAGGCTTGCTGGACTTTGTGAGCAGCGACGACGAGCTGGCGGGCGTGATCGCCCACGAAATTGCTCACGCCGACCATCGCCATGTGATTCACCTCCTGCGCCGCGACGCCAAAATTCAGGAGCGTGTGCTACTGCCTGCGATTCTGGTGGGCATTCTGGGGCGGCTGCCCTCGGAAGATATGGCGAATGTGATTGCGGGCACGCAGTTTTATCGGATTGCCCGCATGAGCAGCTTCAGCCAGGAAGCCGAGACCGACGCCGACCTCACCGCCCTGGAATACCTGCGCCAGTCGCCCTATAACCCTGTGGGATTGCTGGTGTTTATGGAGCGACTGGAGGCGGAAGAGCGCAAGCGCCCTCAGATTGATTGGGGCATCTTCCGCACGCACCCCATTACGCGCGAGCGCGTGGCGAAGATTCGTCAGGCGCTGACCGAAATGGGCATCCCCATCCGCCGTCGGGAGGTCAGCCCTGCCCTGCAGGTCAAGGCGCTCCCTGTGGATGCCGAAAAGCCGGAGGGGCTGTACCGCGTGGTGTACGACCAGATAGAGATTTTCACGCCTGCGAACGACTCCCAGCAACGAGCGCAACAGATTGCGAAGGCGCTCAACCGCCTGCTGGACGACGGCTTGCAACTCTACGAAGTGCAGCTCGCTCCCGATAAGCAAGGCGTTGTGATTCGCGGGCAGGAGCTGGTGCGCATCACCCCCGAAGACGCCCAGCTGCGCAATAAGACCCCCGAAGAGGTGGCGCAGGCAGTCCGTGAGGCGATTCGGCGCGTACTCTGGACCGACTCCGTGCGGATTGGCTACTAACCGGGCACCGGCTCGCGCTTGCCCGCAAAAATATCGCGAATAATCTCGTCGATATCCACCTCTTCAATCGTGATGTCGTGAATGGGGAACGCCTGCAGCAGCGCACTGGCGACCCGACTCACCTGCTCGCGCGGCACCTCCAGCACCGCCGAGAGCGGCTCCAAGCGCACAATCCGCCCATAACCCTCCAGGTCCGCCGCCGAAACGGGGCGCTCAAACTGCAGATGGAGCGCGCGCGAGGGGCTGTAGCGTTCCACCAGCGCACGGAGCGTGTCGTCAAAAATCAGCTGCCCGTGATGGATAATCAACACGCGCTGTGCCAGCTCCTGAACATCTTGCATGTAGTGGCTGGTAAGCAGAATCGTGGTGCGTTCGCGCTGGTTATATTCTTTCAGGAACTCACGGATGCGTTTCTGTGAGACCACATCCAGCCCGATTGTCGGCTCGTCCAGAAACAGCACGCGCGGACGATGCAACAACGCCGCCAGCAGCTCGCACTTCATCCGTTCCCCCAGCGAGAGGCGGCGTACCTGAGTGTGCAACACATGCCGAATCTCCAGCATCTCCGCCAGCTCGTGAACCCGGCGCTCAAACACATCATCGGGGATCTCATAGAGCGCCTTGAGCAGAATGTAAGACTCATATGGGGGCAAATCCCACCACAGTTGCATCTTCTGCCCCATCACCAGCGCAATCTGGCGTTGCATTTCAGGACGGCGCTCCCAGGGGACAAACCCCAGCACCCGCGCCGTGCCCGATGTGGGAAAGATGATTCCGGAAAGCATCTTCAGCGTAGTGGTCTTGCCTGCCCCGTTCGGTCCCAGAAAGCCCACCAGCTCGCCTTCTTCAATACGGAACGAAATATCGCGCACCGCCTGCACCTCGTGGCGCTCGCGATGAAACAGGCTCTTAATCGCGCCCCACAATCCGGGCGGGCGCTTGTAGGAAATATAGGTCTTGCTGAGGCGTTCCGCTTCGATAACGGGCATGGGTATCAAGTATACCCTGCTCAGAGGTATACTTAAGCCTGTGAAGACACCTGTACCGATGGAGTCGCTCACGCCGCGCCAGATTGTGGCGGAGCTGGATAAGTATATCGTAGGTCAGAACCGTGCGAAACGCGCCGTCGCGATTGCCCTGCGCAACCGCTATCGCCGCCAGTTGCTACCTCCACACCTGCGGGATGAGGTACTGCCTAAAAACATCCTGATGATTGGTCCCACAGGAGTGGGTAAGACCGAGATTGCGCGCCGACTGGCGCTGCTGGTGCGTGCCCCCTTCATCAAGGTGGAAGCCACCAAGTTCACCGAAGTTGGCTATGTGGGACGCAATGTGGACTCGATGATTCGCGACCTCACAAATGTCGCTGTTCGCATGGTGGAACAGGAGAAGATGGAGGAGGTGCGCCCCAAAGCGCGCGAGCGCGCGATAGAACGAATCGCCAGCCAGCTGGTGGAGATCGAAATGCCCCGACGCCGACGAAGCACCCCGCCCCCCTTCCCGTTCGCCGCGCTTCTGGAAGCTTTTGAAGAAGAGGAGGAACTGCCGCGCGAGCCAAAAGAGCGCGCCGCGAAACGGCGCCAGCGCAAGCGGGAAATTATCAAGCAGCTCAAAAACGGCGAACTGATGGATGAAACACTCACCGTTGAGGTGGAGGAAAGCGCGTCCCCGTTCGTGCAAATCTTCTCCCCCCAGGGGATTGAGGAGATGGGCATCGATATAGAAATGTTCTCTCCCTTTGGACCCCGCTCGCAAACAGAGCGCACGGTCTCCGTGGCAGAAGCGATAGAAATCTACACTCAGCAGGAGGCACGCAAGATGCTGGACCGCGGCGCCCTGATTCGCGAAGCCATCCAGCGTGTGGAGCAGACAGGAATCGTGTTTCTGGACGAGATAGATAAAATCGCCGGCGCACGCAGTACCGTCGGACCCGATGTGAGCCGCGAAGGGGTACAGCGCGACCTGCTGCCAATTATCGAAGGCTCCACCGTCGCCACCAAATACGGACCCGTGCGCACCGACCACATCCTGTTTATTGCGGCAGGCGCGTTTCATATGTCCAAGCCCTCAGACCTGATCCCAGAGCTGCAGGGACGCCTGCCCATCCGTGTGGAGCTGGACCCGCTTGGCTCCGAAGATTTTCGGCGCATCCTCGCTGAGCCAGAAAACGCGCTCATCAAGCAATATCAGCACCTGATGGCGACTGAAGGTGTTACGGTAGAGTTCACCGAAGACGCCATCGATGAGATTGCCCGGATTGCCCATGAGGTCAACACCCGCACAGAGAATATCGGCGCACGGCGCCTGCACACCGTGATGGAGCGCCTGATGGAAGACCTCTCGTTTGAGGCGCCAGAGCGCAGGGGTGAGCATGTGGTCATCGATGCGGCGTATGTGCGGGCGCGTCTGGCGGATATTGTGCAGGATGTGGACCTGAGCCGTTATATTCTGTAGGATGACGCTCACGCCACTGGCGCACCAGTCGGTTTGGCATCCAGGGAGCGCGTAAAAATAGCGTGCCGATGCTGAACGCGCGCGCTCCCAGTGCCCATAGCTCTTCCAGGTCCTGAAGCGTGTAAATCCCGCCCCCTGCAATCAGGGGCAGATGAGTTGTCTCGCGGAGTCTGCGAATCGCCTCGCGCACCATCGGACGAATCGGTTCGCCAGAAACGCCCCCGCCTCCCAGATTCGCCAGCGGCGAAGGCTTGTCAGGAAACACCATCCGCCACGGCACGGCGTTAATCGCATGAATCGCCTCCGCAACCCCCTCTACAGCGCGCGCAATCTCTGTGTAAGGCTGGTCATAGCCGACCTTGACAATCAGGGGGTGCCCCGACTCAGCCAGCGCTTCAGCGAGGGCGCGCACATGGGCGACCGCGCTCTCATGGGGCACATTCGGACAGGAGGCGTTGAGCTCAATCGCCGCAATCTCCAGAGGCTTGAGTTTACCAGCGAACGCCTGCGCCTCGGCAGCGTTTTCGGCGAACACCGAGACCACTATCTGCAGGCGCATCCGCTTCATACGGGGGTAGCAGGTGCGAATCCACCAGTCCACTCCCGGATTGGTTAGCCCAACGGCGTTAACTGTCCCTCCCGGGATGAGGCGCACACACCGCCACGGCGCATACCAGCGCAGGTTCCCCCGACGGGGCTTCAGGGTGAGCGTTTTGACCACAATCGCGAAGTCATGAGGGTTCAGGATACCGAGCCACCGGAGAGGATACTCCCACCACCAGCCGCGCCCGTCAAAACCCAGCGCCCCACTCCCCGTGAGGAACTCCAGCCGCTCGCCGTTTGAAAGCGTTATCACAACCTATGTTGTACCCGATTGGCTCCAGTCCTGCCCATACCCAGCGGGTACAATTGAAACATGCCCATCACGGTACGTGAGGTGCTGAACGCGCTGAACCAGATTGCGCCGCCCCAGTGGGCGCTCCGCGACGACCCAATCGGTCTGCAGATTGGCTCGCCCGGCCAGAGCGTGGAGCGCATTCTGGTGGCGTTAGACCCTGACCCCAGAACGGCGGTTCAGGCGCACTATCGCGGCTGCCAGCTGCTGATTACGCACCACCCCCTGATTTATCGCCCCCTGCGCACAATTCGCTTTGACGACCCCGTGGGTCAGGCGGTTCAGACCCTCTGCGCTCACCAGATTGCCCATATCGCCGTGCATACCAACTGGGACACCGCACCGGGGGGCATCAACGACGCGCTGGCGCAAACGGTGGGATTAGAAGAAGTGCGCCCCTTCGGCGAGGGCGCATGTGTACCCCAGTTCAAGCTGGTGGTGTTCGTGCCCACCGCCTACCTGGACCCTGTTCTGGACGCGATGGCGGATGCGGGCGCAGGGGTGATCGGGCTGTACCGACGATGCGCCTTCTATCATCCCGGTACAGGCACCTATGAGCCGATGGAGGGCGCGAACCCGTTTCAGGGCGCAGTCGGACAGCGTGAGTATGCCGAAGAGATGCGCCTCGAAGTGCTTGTGCCTGCCGACCGGCTGGAAACGGTGATTGCCGAAATGAAGCGGGTTCACCCCTACGAGGAGGTGGCATACGATGTGTATCCGCTCCATACGCCGCAGGTCTACCCGCTGGGACGGGTAGGACGCCTGCCACGCGCGATGCTCGCCAGCGAACTACGCGATTACCTCGCCGAGAAGCTGGGCAACCCCTATGTGCGCGTGTACGGTAAGCCGAACGCGATTATTCGCACACTGGCGGTGGTGGGTGGCTCTGGCGGCGACTATCTGGCTCAGGCGAAAGCCGCGCTCGCCGACGCCCTGCTCACAGGTGAAGTACGCCACCACCACACATGGGAAGCGTGGGCGCGCGATATCGTGCTGTTTGAAGGCGGGCACGCCGAAACCGAAATGCCGGGCGTCTACGCGCTCGCTGAACGCCTGCGCCCGATGCTGGAACCCTACGGCGTGGAAATCCTCACACAGGGAGGGCATTCATGAACACCTACCGCGTGCTGATTGTGGACGACGAACCCGTGATCCGGATGGATCTGCGTGCCATGCTGGAATCGATGGGGCACACTGTTGTGGGCGAGGCGGATAACGGAGAGACCGCCCTCGCGCTGGCACGCACCCTGCAACCCGACCTCGTTATCGTGGACATCATGATGCCCGGCATGGACGGGATTGAACTCTCCCGCCGTCTGGCAAAGGAGCGGATTGCCCCCGTGCTGATCCTGACCGCCTACAGCGAGCAGGCGATGATTGAAGGAGCCGATAAGGCAGGCGTGTTGGGCTACCTTGTAAAACCGTTTCGCGAGGCGGATTTAGCCCCCGCCATTCAGGTGGCGGTCAGCCGCTACCGCGAGATGCGGGCGATTGAGGCGCAAATGCTGAATCTGGAGCGCGAGATGAAGGCGCGCAAAACGATTGGGCGCGCCCGCCGCGTGCTGGCACAGAAACTCGGCATCTCCGAAGACGAGGCGTTCCGACGCATGGTCAACACTGCGGAAAGCACAGGTAAGCCGCTGGTGGAGGTCGCCGAAGCCGTGCTGCTGGCACATCAGGTGGAGCCAGAGCAAGACTAATCGCGCTCCAGCCGCTCAGCGCCCTGAATTTGAGAATCGGTCATCAACACGACCCCCTCCGCTTCTGCCAGAGACTGGGCTTCAGGCGTTATATAGTTGCCAACCGCAACGGGATAGGCTGGCAGCCCCTGCTCCCGTAGAATCTGCGCCCGATCCCGAGCGCGGATCACATCCGTAACACCAACACCCCACGATACCTCCACAGCCAGATACACTTCGCGCCCATCAGAGCGCCGCAAACCACGCACAATATAATCCAGCTCCAGCAGCTGGGAACGCTGGGGTTCAGGAATCTCCGCCTCTTCTTCAATCTCATCACAGATTTCACCTGGCGCGTAGACCCGTACCTTGCGCAAAAGCCGTCCGAAGTACGACCTGGCGCGATGCCCCCACTGCAACTCCAGCACGATGCCCTTGAGCTGACCCACATCGTCCCGAAGCTGCTTAATGTCTCCCTCACGAAGTTGCTTGATCTCCTCCTCACGAATCTGTCTAATGTCTTCCTCGATTCGCTCGAATCGCGCCGTGAACTCTTCGCGCATTTGCTTCATCTCAGCGCGCAGGTCATGGTAGCGTTGCTCAAACTCCTGGCGCATCGCTTGCATCTGCTCCTGGAACTCCTGACGCATTGCCTGCATCTGCTCCTGGAACTCCTGACGCATCGCCTGCATCTGCTCTTGAAACTCTTGGCGCAGCTCTTGCAGGCGCTGCTCGACCTCACGGCGCATCGCTTGCATCTGCTCTTGAAACTCTTGGCGCATTGCCTGCATTTCGCGCTCGAAGTCGGCACGCTGGCGGGCAATCTGCTCTTCAATCGCCGCCATGCGCTCCTCGTGAGCCTGCATGCGCCGCTCGTGCGCCATCAGCATTTCGCGCACTTCTGCGCGGAAATCACGGAACTCCTGAGGCAGTGCAAGCAGGTCTTGTGGCAGCAGCACGCTCAAAAGCGCCTCACGCCACTCGGGGTGCTGGCGAATAATCTGTATCAGGTCTTCGATTGAGCTGATTTGGGGCATCTGCGAAATTATACCACGCGAACTTACTTTTTTGCTGGCACGCGCCCCATCCAGAGCGCGACGCCCAGCAGCAGCAATCCTGCAGAGGCAAAGGGGAGTGTCGTGTCATATTTCAATAAGCCGTTGCCCCAGACGGGTCCGATAATCCGCGCGAGGCTCTCCAGCGAGCCGCTCACGCCCTGCAAACGCCCCTGCTCGTCGTTCTGCACCGACTGGCTCAAGATACTGGTGAAAGTAGGAAGCGCGAGCGCGCCCCCCGCCGCCGCCAGCCCCGCCAGCCCGTAGAATAGCCACACCGAATGGGTCAGCGAGGCGCCCACCAGCCCCGCCACATTCAACCCCATCCCCAGCAGAAACGACGCGCGCTCTCCCAGACGACGCACCACGCCCCCCACCAGCACCGCCTGCGCCCCCGCCGCTACAATCCCCACAAAAGTCAACACATATCCCACCTGCGCAGGGGTGAACTCAAAGCGCTTGTTCAGAAATAGCGGAAAACTCGTCTGATAGACTGAAAAGCCCAGCCACATCAGAAAGTTAAGAATCAGCAGGGTTCCAACAGGCGCACGCTGGAGCATGCGGGGCAACTCGCGCCAGGGGGAAACCTGCACCGCCTGCGTGCGATGTATTGTCTCAGGCAGCTGGTACCATGCCAGAAACGCCGACACCAGCGACAGCCCCACAGCGAACCACGCGGGCGCCGCCAGCCCAAAATGCGCCAGCGCGCCCCCCAGTGCCGGTCCCAGAATGAACCCCAGCCCGAACGCCGCACCAATCAGCCCGAAATTGCGGGAACGCTCATGTGGCTCGCTGATGTCCGCAATATAGGCGCGCGCCGTGGTGATGTTCCCCCCTGTGAACCCGTCCACCAGCCGCGACACAAACAGCCACCCCAGGTTCGGCGCCAGCGCCAGAATCACAAAGCTCAGCGCCGAACCCAGCAAACTCAAAATCAGCACAGGACGCCGACCCCACCGATCCGACCACACCCCCAGCAGCGGCGACGCCAGCAACTGCGCCACCGAAAACGACGCAAACAGAAACCCTATCTCCAGCTCGGACGCATTAAACTGCTGCGCATAAGCAGGCAACAGGGGGATCACAATCCCGAATCCAATCAGACTCACGCAGATGGTGAGGAATACCGCAAACAGCGCACGCTTTTTCAGTCGCGGCTCCGAATCAGGCGTCAGGCGCACCACACGCATGGGCATGAGAATACCCCGACTCCTCCCGATAACTCTGTGAAAAAAGACACAAACTCCCCCCAACCCCTTGACAACACCCCCTCCCTATCGGGTAATATATTCGGCAATATACGGGCGGTAAAGCCAAATTGTCAGCGGAAAAGATGGTTAGTCTGGCTAAGATTGTGATGGTGTTCACAATCTGGGCGAGGATCGATAAGGCTTTGACGCTTTATCCATCCCCGTTCTGCAGGAAGGCGACGCCGCCTCCCGAAAATAAATCATAGACGAGGTGACGAAAATATGCCACAGGTCTTTAAGCGTCATCATAATACAGTAGCGCGAGTGACGATTTTCGGCGGCTTGCTTGCGCTGGTGGGACTGGTGCTGGCAGGTTCCAACATCACCCGCTCGCCGTGGATGACCCGTGCTGGCGAGCCACCCGACCAGCCCGTGCCGTTCAGCCACAAACACCACTACGAGGAGCTGGGCATCGACTGCCGTTACTGCCACTGGTCAGTAACGCAGTCCGCACACGCAGGGGTGCCCTCTACCGAAGTGTGTATGACCTGCCACTCGCAAATCTGGACGAACAGCCCCCTCCTGCAACCTGTGCGCGACAGTTATAACAACGACAAGCCCCTCGTCTGGAACAAAGTCAACAATCTCCCCGAATTTGTTTACTTCAATCACAGCGCCCATGTGAACAAAGGCATCAGCTGTGCGACCTGCCATCAGGGCATCGAGAAGATGCACCTCACGGCGAAGTCGCAACCTTTCTCGATGTGGTGGTGTCTGGACTGCCACCGCAACCCCGAAAAGCACATTCGCCCCAAAGAGGAAGTTTTCAATATGTATTACCAGACCCCGCGCAATCCCGAAGAGATGAAAGCGATGCTGGACAAGTATAACATCCCCTACGACCCCAACGCCATCCCCCGCAACCAGATTGAGTTGGGGCGACTTCTGGTGAAGCACTATAACATTCACAAGGAGCAGCTGAGCGAC
>FMSI01052854.1_pt1 | contig 10605 bp, 9 predicted proteins | sample 1504471 | NCBI WGS metagenome assembly FMSI01 (sample SAMEA4475357, study PRJEB15587) | soil metagenome | biome: Soil; feature: Field | place: India | collected 2015-03-11 | depth 0 m
GTATCATCTGTAGAATTTTTAGAAACCTTTTGCTCTGTCAGCCCAAAAGAAAAAGAACTGCTTCAAAGCAAAGAACGACCCATTGTCCTTGTGAAACTAAAAAATAATATCCTGAGCACTCACGTTGCACCAGGACTTACCTACATTGGCGTAATGCTTCCATATACACCACTACAGTATATGCTGTTTCACAACAACGCTAAAAGCATTTATATAATGACCAGTGCCAACATATCCGATGAACCTATTATCTACAACGACGATGATGCGCTGGAGCGTTTGCACTCAATTGCCGATTATTTTGTCACCTACAATCGCCAGATACTATCGCACACTGACGACTCTGTTATGTATGTCGTTGACCACACACCATACTTTGTACGGCGTTCACGCGGTTTTGTGCCAGCACCCATTTTCATCAAAGCCACACCGGTTCACATCCTTGCAACAGGCGGTGATTTAAAAAATAGCTTTGCACTGGCACGCAATAACTTCACCGTAGTAAGCCAGTATTTAGGAGATCTTTCCACCCCATGGGGCAATGAGTTATACCGAAAGACTATCGCCCACTTTTGTAAAATTTTTGATTTTTATCCCGCACTGGTAGTACACGATTTGCATCTCAATTACTTTACCACTATGATTGCTTCTGAATACCAGCAGCAGGGAATACCGGTAAAAGCAGTACAGCACCATCACGCACACATAGCATCAGTGTGTGAAGAGCATAGAATCTATACACCTGTTATTGGCATTGCATTTGATGGCACAGGATACGGCACTGACCATACACTGTGGGGCAGCGAATTTTTAATAGCTGATACCGCTTCATTTACCCGTGCAGCGCATTTTGACTATTTTGGGCTCCCTGGTGGAGAAAACGCCATCAAAGACCCATGGAAGATAGGCCTGTCATTGCTTTTGGCAGCTGGTATTGATGACACACACTTTTTTCCTGAAAAGCGCGAAAAAGATTTTGTAAAAGAGATAATCCAAAAAAGTGTTAACTGTCCTGTCACCTGCAGCATTGGAAGGCTTTTTGACGGAGTTGCTGCTATTTTGGGAATTGCGCATCACATAAGCACAGAAGCAGAAGCTGCGATGTTACTTGAAGAAAAAGCTTTCAAAGCACCACACACCACAGAAGCATTCCCTGTGCACATAAGGGAAAGCAGCGGTCTCATTATCGATACAGGCCACCTCATACAGGAAATTGTTTCTATGCGCAAGCTACAGGTGCCAGTTTCTACCATAGCGATGCGCTTTCATAAGGCAATAGCTGAAGTAACTATCGCCACAGCAGAAAGGTTAAGAGATTCATTTAAAATTAATACCGTTGTACTATCTGGCGGAGTGTTTCATAACAGGATACTGTTACACCTCATTACAACGGGATTACAAAAAAAATCGTTTGACGTAATTACTCCGCACAAACTACCATGCAACGATGGAGGAATTGCACTGGGCCAGATTGCTATAGGAAGGGACACGTATGGACATTAAAAGGGAAGCAGCATTGCTGTCACACTACATCATTAATAATCACGTTGCCATTATGGAAGTTTGCGGCACTCATACCACCGAATTTTTTCGCACCGGTGTAAAAGATATATTCCCACAAAACCTAAAACTCATTGATGGGCCTGGCTGCCCCGTATGCGTCACCTCCAATGAGTATTTAGATACCGCGATTGCTATTGGCTGGCAGCATAATTGTATTATCGCAACCTTTGGCGATATGATGAAGGTGCCATCTTCGTACAGTTCACTTGCAAAGGAAAAATCAAAGGGATTGCAGGTTGAAGTTGTGTACTCGCCTATGGATGCTGTTGAGATGGCTGATAGAAATCCTGATAAAAAATTTTTGTTCTTAAGCATTGGCTTTGAAACAACCGCACCAGCTGAGGCTGTGTGTATTCTTGAGGCAAAAAAAAGAAATCTTAAAAATTTCTTTTTGCTTCCCGGCAATAAACTCACAGTACCTGCCGTAAAGGCATTGCTTGATTCCGGTGAGGTCAACATAGATGGCTTTATCCTGCCAGGGCACGTGAGTGCAATCATTGGCAAGAAAGCATGGGATTTTATTGCTACCGATTACGGCAAACCAGCGGTGGTTGCTGGCTTTGAAGACCATGACCTTATCCGCGGTACATTAATGTTACTTGAGCTTATACAAAGCGATACGCCAAAGGTTGTAAATGAGTACACCCGTGTTGTGCGCGACGAAGGGAATCCAAAAGCGCTTGAAATACTGTACAGCGTGTTTACAAAAGGCAATGCTCACTGGCGTGGCATAGGGATAATACCTGGAAGTGGCCTTGACCTTAAAGAAGAATTTGCTGACTTTGATGCAGGTATACAATTGAAAGCCGAAGTTCCTCCGCCAAAAGAACACCCTGGATGCCGTTGCGGAGAGCTTTTGCGCGGTGTAATAATACCCACTGAGTGCCCACTGTTTGGCAAAGCATGTACACCAGAACGTGCAGTTGGCCCCTGCATGGTTTCATCAGAGGGCCCATGTTCAGCATACTATAAGTATGGGAGAAAGTAAATGGATATCATAGTTCCTGCTCACGGCAGTGGCGGCAAGCCAATGAATGACCTTATTGCCAATCTTATTACATCTATACTTGGCAGCCAAACCATCCAGTTAGATGACGCTGCCTGTCTTACCCTGCCGGGTAATTCCATTGCCTTTACCACTGACAGCTACACTATTACTCCAATTGAATTTTCAGGCGGCACTATTGGGAGTCTTGCCATTAATGGAACTGTCAATGACTTAGCCGTTATGGGAGCCATTCCTTTATATATCTCATGTGCACTTATCCTTGAAGAAGGCCTTGAAATTGAAACGCTACGGCGCATTCTTGTTTCTATGAAACAGGCAGCAACAAAGGCAGGTGTGGCGATAGTTACCGGTGACACCAAGGTGGTGCCAAAAGGAAAAGGTGACCGTATGTATATAAACACAGCGGGCATCGGAGTATTTAACAATCCACCGCAGCGAAGAACGATACAGCCTGGCGACAGCATCATTATAAACGGAACTATTGGTGACCACGGCACTAGCATAATGGCACTGCGTAACAATCTTACATTCTCAAAAGGTCTTTCGTCTGATTGCGCTGCACTCAATCACCTGATTTCAGATGTTATCGAACACTATCCTGATAGTATTAAATTCATGCGCGATGCAACGCGTGGCGGTGTAGCATCAATACTCAATGAAATTACGAAAAATGCACCATTTGGTGCTAAACTTATTGAAGACAATCTACCCGTAAAAGATGAAGTACGTGGCGTTGCCGAAATTTTAGGTATTGACCCATTATACATAGCAAATGAAGGCAAGGTTGTTATGATAGTTGACAGCCGCTATGCAGATGGTATTGTGAAAGTGCTGAAAAAGCATCCTGAAGGCAAAGATGCTAACGTCATAGGGCAGATAACCAGTGAATTTCACGGTAAAGCATATATAGAGACCAAAATTGGCGGCAAGAGGATATTACCTGTACTAATAGAAGAACAACTGCCCCGTATATGTTAATATAATGAGGAGAGAACCATGTGTCTGGCTATACCAATGACAGTAAAAAAGATAGACGGAACAAAAGCTATCGTTGAGTCAATGGGAGTTGAGAAGCTTGTTGACATTGCTCTGACCCCAGATGTTAAAGTTAACGATAAGGTGATAGTTCATGCCGGTTTTATCATTGAAATTCTTGATCCTGAGGCTGCACGTGAAATAGAAGCAACCTGGGATGAATACACAACACTTCTTAAGCAAGAACACAAATAAATGCGCACAATTTCGCCCGATGAGATTTACACTGCTGTAGCAGACCTTGTGGAACAGGCCAATTTTAATTTACCTGACCACGTGTATCAGGCACTATTAGCAATGCATACCGCTGAACAAAAACCATTAGCAAAAGAAACCCTTGATATACTGCTGCAAAACGCGCATATTGCTGCAACAAAGCACATTCCGCTGTGCCAGGACTGCGGCTCTGTTATAATATTTTTACAGATAGGCACCGGCGTCATTATTAATGGCAACCCTGAAGAGATAATAAACAACGCAGTTGCCAACACCTACAAAAATCATTATTTGCGGCCTTCAATTGTGAAAGATCCCTTATTTGAAAGAACCAATACAGGCACCAACACACCTGCATTTATCCACACCGAAATTGTTGAAGGGGACTCTGTTTCTATTACTGTGTACCTGAAAGGTGGTGGATCTGAAAATATGACCGTATTAAAAATGTTTACACCAACAGCAAACACTGAAGAAATTATTGATTATATAGTCACCACTGTAAAACAGGCTGGTCCCAATCCCTGCCCACCGCTTTTTTTGGGTATTGGTATTGGTGGCACAGCTGACGTTGCCATGCTTAATGCAAAGAAGGCAGTGTTACAAACACAACCCCATCACAACAATGACTATCGTATGCTTGAGGAAGAAATATTACTGCGCTGCAACAAAACCGCTATTGGCCCATTGGGATTTGGTGGGCACCATACAGTTGCCATGGTACGGATAAAAGAGGCCCACACACATATTGCAACGCTTCCCGTTGCTCTCAACCTTAACTGCCATTCTTTACGTTTCAGGTCGGCTACACTATGAATACAATCGATATACACACTCCAATAACTGATTGGCACATTCAGCAATTAAAAACGGGTAATCTTATTACTATTAGTGGTACCATCTATACCGCCCGTGACAGGGCGCACAAAAAAATTGCTGAAATGGTGACGCAGCAACAACCGCTTCCTATAGATTTTTCTAATGCAGTAATCTACTATGCAGGTCCAAGCCCTGCTCCACCAGGGATGCCTGTTGGAGCTATCGGCCCTACAACTTCATACCGGATGGATGTTTATACAGACATAATGCTGTCGCTTGGAGTACGTATCTTTATTGGCAAAGGTTCTCGGAGTGATGAAGTCAAAAAGCTTTTAATGAAGTATAAAGCAGTATACTGCTCATCCTTTGGGGGTGCTGCTGCGTATCTTGCCCAACGTGTAGTGGATGCGCAAATCATTGCCTTTGAAGAATTTGGCCCTGAGGCTATCTATAAACTAACTGTTGAAAAATTTCCAGTTATTGTTATCAATGATATATTTGGCGGTGACCTGTATGCTGACGTTTAATGATTATAACGAATTTTTTGCATTTTGTGACAGGATAAAACACGCATTACATCAGCGTCCACCTCGCGCAATTGAACGCAAAAGCCTGAAAGATGCCGCAGTACTTATTCCCATTCTTTTTAAAGATAACGAGCCTCATGTGCTTGTTACTAAACGCACAAATAATGTTGGCACTCATAAGGGGGAGGTCTCATTGCCTGGTGGAGGGATTGATGAAGATGACGAAACGCCACTTGAGGCCGCACTACGCGAAAGCTATGAGGAAGTAGGCATAAAGCCTGAGGACGTTACTGTTCTAGGCGAGTTTGATCATTTTATTTCAATATATGGCTTTCATGTGTACACCTTTGTGGGAGTTATACCATATCCATATCAGCTTACAATAAACCATGATGAAATTGAATCCTACACTGAGGTTCCCCTTTCTTTGTTTGTAGAAGAAAAATATGACAACCTGGAATATTATACCTACGAGGGTAATCAGTATGCAATTTATTACTATCATTACAATTGCTATACCATCTGGGGTTTGACTGCACGTATTCTTACTGATTTTTCACGAAAGGTGATAAGAAACATAATGTGTTAACCTTTTTTCCATATAAAATAAACATAAAACAGTCTTCAGGTACCACAAATGTGTCATTGGCATTTCAAAAAAATCAGAATAATGCTGTTCTTCAAGTTTGTAAAAATAATTATCCCTATTTTTTCTATATACTGAAAAAACCTTTACCCGCCTATTCTTTTGTATCCTTTACATAATACTATAAATCAATGATGTTGCGTTCACTGTATATTTTTCGTAATATCCCATTTTCATAGTATTCAATTGGATGTTGACATAATACACATACTCTAACTTTTTATGCTCAGGTATGTCTCAGGTTAAGATGTATAGCTAAAAACGAAAGGCTCCAGCAACATTTTAATACATCATCACTATGGCTCACTGTTCTAAATAAAATATTTTTTATATATTATTATCAGATGCCAATTCATCTGTTTTTTTCCATTTCGCATAGTAAAACATACATATTCCTGTTACCATACCAATAACATACCCATACGGTATTGTTACAATTAATCCAGCAACAATCAATGATATCTTTAAATCAATACTATTATGAATAATATCTGAAATAAGTCCTAATAATGTAAGTGCTTCAAAAAATAAAATCACACCCAACAAAGGAAGAGGGAACATTCGCAAAATATAAATCCCATTTGATCCGAAAAATATACCTGTCATGATCATTATTACACCAAACATTATAACTGAACCACCCGTACGAGCACCAAAAGCATAATGGCCGGCCATACCTCCGCTACCATGGCAAACAGGAATGCCACCTATAAATGGATTAACAATATTCATGATGGCATAGGTGAATGCTATTTTATTTGGGTTAACATATTTCCCACCAAATAAATCTCTGCTTAGCTGACTTGTAGCAAAAATTGAATTTCCCAGCGACAGAGGAATTTGCGGCAGTGCAAGTATAACAAAACCTTTTATTATATTTTCTATTTTTAACGAATTGAAAATTGTAGTATTGTGCGATAGCTCATTAACATTACCCTCATTATTAAACACAATACCATAAAAAATGCCAATTGGTATCAATACAAGTGCAGGAGGAATTCGCCTATTTTCTAGTAATACTACAGCAATTGAAAATGCCATAAACACAAGTATATAATCTGAAAACCGCTCTGAAGGAATGTACTCTTTTACTGATAACATAATTAGCTGTAGACCAAGTCCAAATTGAATTCCTCTGATGACCGCTTTTGGGATTATTTTTGAAAAAATATCTATTACACCACATGCTGTTAACACTAACATTAATACACCAATAGCCATGCCACCACATAACATTATATCAGCACTTAATTTTTGTGTTATCACAATCAATGCAACTGCCTTTAACGGCTGGACAGGCATCGGAATGCGATATATAAACCCTGTCATTATCTGCAACAGTCCATATGCAATAAATACCATAACGGCATCCATCCCGGTTGTCGCCAAAACTCCAACAAGCAAAGGAACAACTGTTCCCATATCACCAAACGCGCCGGAGAGCTCATTTCTATCAAATGTTATATCCTTGATAGCGCGTTTAATTGTTATGGCTAAAAAATGTCTATTTTTACTATTCATACAGTTTTAGTCCCTGACACACAATGCATATTACTCCATCTTTAGCCGGATATGCCTCGCCGCAATTACCACATATTCCCACTGTCCCAAGCTTATTTTTGCCAATAAGATCCTTGCATACTCTTACTTTTTGCACTGATATAATATCTTCTCCAGCGTTAATAATTTGATTTATAAGAAGTTTCTTATTCTGTTCATTTTTAGGTTTTATTTTAAAAAACCAATTTTTAATTTCTTCATATCGTTCCAGTTTTTTTGCATCCATATATACACGAGTACCTTCACCCGTATATTTTTCAAACATGGTCATAGCAAAACGCCCCGTATGGATTACCTTGAGCCAACCATTGCCATACGTGCAGGGCGTGAGCAGCTGAATTGCATCAGGTAAACACACCTGCGTTTCACATAAAAAATCGTAAAATTTTTCCTTATCACGATGTGTCCATACTGTATCAACCATAAAACCACCAATTAAAACTCCTGGAGCCACATTTCCATGTAATTTTTCTACCATGTGCACATACTCCTCGATGGGATAACTGCATATTGTTTTCATACTGCTTCCTTTTTATATTCCTGTCATTTCATCCATTGAGCTATCGCACATATACACTGATTCATAAAGCCTTTTCAACTCTGCATGGGATATACCTATGGAAAGGAGTTCCCGCAAGTCTGTCACGGTGAGTATTTTTAGCAAGATAATTGACATTAACCCCATGTACTTTTCCACCGTATTCAAGCCCAAATCCATGCGGAATCATTATATACTTTTTGGTTGTTTGTTCTGTAATTTCAAGTTCCAGCTCCACAGATCCCGCTTCAGTAATAACTCTTACTCTGTCACCATCATGTAAATGCAGTTCCTGTGCATCTTCAGGGTGCATTATGCATGTACATACTCGCTTTCCCTTATTCCATTCAGGGTTCCTCATTAATGTATTTGCATTATAAGGATAATGTCTCCCTGCTGAAAGGATAAAAGGGTATTCCTTATGCGATGTTAATTCTCGCAACTCATTTTCAACATTCACCTCACTACACCACTGTTCCATCTCGGGTATAAAGATATTGATTTTTTTATCTTCAGTACTTAACTCATCAAAGTTATTAGATGGATCAGATTTCCCTATCCACAGTCCCTGAGGATTATTAAGTATTGCATTAAATATCTCATCGCCCATAAGAGGACCTTTTGAAAAACCAATACGCTGGGCACATTGTTTAAAACTTTTTGGTGCATTCATAAGCAGTGCCCACAAATTAGCCAGGTGAACTGAACCCATTGCTTTGCCCAGTGTTTTGCCAATAATAAATGGGATAAATTTAAGCGCCTGCGGATTTTGTTGTATATAATTCATTAACTCCATTCCAAAGGAAATCCTGTCTTTCTCTGCTGCCGTATACAGTGATTGCGGTATTTCAGGAATAAAACCCATTTTTTCAGCTATCAGTAAATGAATTTCACCAAGTTCTTTCTGTTCTCCGTCAGGTTCAACAACCGGTCGACGCATCTGAAAATAAATTTCAGGCCAGGTCCATGTAAAGAAAGTCCCGTCCCAGGATTCATAGCCAGACCGTGCAGGTAAAACATAATGTGCAAATTGTGCTGTTTCGGTCATTGCAATTTCTGCAACTACCAGAAGCTCAAGTTGTGAAAATGCTTTTTCATATTGACTGGTATCTGCAAATGAGCGCAATGGATTACACTGGGTACACATCACAGCCCGTATTCTTTCAGGATTTCCATTTAATATTTCTTCTGGAAGGACATTTGGGGGGAATATACCAGCAATAGCAGGGTATCCTGTAACAACTGTTCTCCATGTTTTCTCATTCCTTTCATCGCTGTGGGAAATTATTGGCATGAGAGTTCCAGGTATAACATTGCCACCCTGTACACACATATTGCCAGTAATAGCAAAAAGAATTATCTGTAAATACAATGCCAGTGTACTGTGCCGATTCATATATACACCCAAATCAGGATGCACACACGCCTTTTTAAATCGCAAATGTTTGCATACTTCTTTTACATCATCATAGTGGAGTCCACATGCCTGGATAGTTTTTTTTACATCAACATCCATAAACCAGTTCTTAATCTGTTCAAAACCACTTACATGATCTTTTATATACTCACTATCAACCCAACCCTCCTGTATAATAAGTGCAATCATAGCTTTTGTAAGTAAGGCATCGGTTCCAGGCCTTAATGCCAGGTGAATATTGGCAATCTCTGCTGTTTCTGATCTGCGGGGGTCAATTACCACAAGCAACTTGTCTGGATTTTTTGCAAATTCACGTAAAAATAGTGGTGCACGTGGCATCTGATGGCTTACCATCCCATTCCATCCCCATGCAACCAGCACATCAGTGTTATGTTCATCTGGGATCATGTATTTATACTGTTTGCCTGTTGCTCTCCCATATGCCCAGAATAATCCGGTAAGTTCCTGGCCTAAGGCATTGTAGTAATAGTGTGAACCGATAGCTCTCATTAATGTGACACCAAAGGCAGCTTCAAAATGGCATCCCTGCCCACCACCACCAACATACGCATATGATTTAGGACCATACGCTGAAACAATTCCCTTTAGTTTTGCTGCTATCTCTTCAATAGCCTGATCCCATGAAATTCTTTCAAACCCTTTTTCAGTACGTTTCAACGGATACTTTAATCGTTCTCCATGGTGCTGATGATACATTACATTCGTGCCTTTTCTACACACGTACCCTTTACTACGTGGGTTATCCTTATCACCTCGCACCTTAATTATTGTATTATTCTCTATTTCAACCTCAAGGCCACAGTTCTGTGCACAAAGAACACATCCTGTTTTCTTCCACTCACCCATAATACCTCCATACACTTTATTTCAATAATTTCATAATTATATCTTTAAATACTAGAATAGGCCTATCGCTCTTTACCACTTTCATTCGTAAAAGGGCACCTTCAAAACCCTGAAAAATAAATTCAGCTGTTTGCTTTGTATCAATATCAGCTGAAATTGTGCCAATATCTTTTGCTTCTTTTAAACATAACTCAATTAATTCAACTATCGTGTTAATTGAATGATTAAGTTTTTCTCTAAAAGATTCATTCAAATCACTCGTCTCTAAAGAAAAATTCCCAATAGGACACCCTAACATGTAATTCTTTTTTCTGAAATGCTGAGCATAAAACGTTATAAGATTGTCAAGCCGTTGAAGTGGTGGAACCGTAGTATCTTTTAAATAACGTTCAAAAATAGAGGCGATAG
>FMSI01019040.1_pt1 | contig 10549 bp, 9 predicted proteins | sample 1504471 | NCBI WGS metagenome assembly FMSI01 (sample SAMEA4475357, study PRJEB15587) | soil metagenome | biome: Soil; feature: Field | place: India | collected 2015-03-11 | depth 0 m
CCCCTTCTCAAGCAGCTCGTCCGTATCCGCTGGGCAGGCGCCCTCCTCCCAGCGGTAAGCGGTGGCGACGGTCTTGATATTGTGCAGCTCAGTGGCGCATGCCTGCTCCTGCCCCCTGCCGATGAAGCGGATCACGGCGATGGTGACCACGCCAGCCAGAGCAGCAAGGATGGAAATGACCACCAATAGCTCGATGAGGGTGAAGCCTAATTCGCCGTACCTGAAGCTCCGTAAGAACCTTTTCATCACTTTTGGCTACCTCCATCTATAATCATTCAAGTCGCCCTCAAGGCGACCTTCCACACACTCAATCATACCTGCTAAATTGTAACCTGTCAACTACCCGAAGCTGTCTGAAGCTAATGAATTGGTCACAGTCTCAACTAGTACTTTAGTCCTAGCACCGGTTTCCACGGACATGGCTGCCGCAGCTAGGTGAACGCTGCAGCGTAGTGCCGGCAAGCCACCGTTCTGGTATCATAATGACATCCATGGAGACTAATGTGCGACCAGCAGCGGAACAGCCCCAGGTCTTGAGCCTTGAATCTTGCAGGGAACTTGCCAGGGCGAAGCGCCTGCCGCTAAGGGCGGCTGAAATTATGGCGCTGGAGCAGGGCTCCGTCCCCCACCGCTACCTGCGCAACATCGGCACCATCGGTATCGAAGGGCAGCTGAGGCTGCTTCGGTCCTGTGCGGCAGTAGTCGGCGCTGGCGGCTTAGGCGGCACCATCATCGAACTGCTGGCAAGGATGGGAGTGGGCAGGATTATCATCATAGATGATGACCGCTTCGCCGAGCAGAACTTGAACCGCCAGATAATGTGCACCGAAAGGGACATCGGGAAGTACAAGGCGGCGGTCGCCGCCAGGAGAGTGAAGAGGGTGAACCCCGCGGTGAGCGCTATCCCCATCACCGAAAGGCTTACCAAAAAAAACGCCGTGAGACTGCTCAAGGACGCAGATGTTGTGGTGGACGGGCTGGACAACCTGCCCTCAAGGCTCGCCGTGGAGAAAGCCTGCCGTGAGCTTAAAGTGCCCTTCATCCACGGCAGCATCGCCGGCTTCTGCGGACAGTTCATGACCGTCTATCCCGAAGACCCGGGGTTGGAGGCTGTCTATGGCACCATGAGCAGCCTGCCCGATACCGGCATGGAGGTGAGGCTGGGGAACCCGGCGACCACCCCGGCGCTGGTCGCCACCCTTCAGGTGCAGGAGGCGGTGAAGATAATCACCGGCGTGGGCGAGCCTATCCGTAACCGCCTCTTGGTGGTCGATCTCATAAGCAGTACACTGCAGAGCCTCGAGGTCAGGGGGTGAAGATGGCGAAGGTGACGGTGAAGTTCTACAGCCTGTGGCAGGTCTACGCCGGAGCAGAGTCATTTAATGTGGAAGCAGATGACCTGGCTGGTGCATTAGAGCAGGTGGAGCAACAGTTCGGCGCCCGCATCCGCGAGGGGCTGAAGGCAAAGGGTGTGGAGGTTTCTGGGAAGATAAAGGAGTTCTCGCTGGTGCTGCTCAACGGCACCAATATCAAGCAGGCGAAGGATGCCGTGTTGAAGGATGGCGACACCCTTCATATCATGCCGCCGCTGGCTGGCGGATAGAGTATAATACGAGGGTGGACTATCTCTGGACGGGGCTGTTCTTCGTCATCGGCGCCTGCTTCGGCAGCTTCCTCAACGTGGTCGCTGACAGGCTGCCGAGGGGAAAGTCCATCATCTCCCCTCCCTCCCACTGCGAAAACTGCGGTCACCGGCTCTCGACAGAGGACAACATCCCCATAATCAGCTACCTCTGGCTCAGGGGGCGCTGCCGCTACTGCGGGGCAGCTATCCCCTGCCGCATATTCTGGGTGGAGCTGGGCACTGGTGCACTGTCCGCCTTCCTCTTCTGGCATTACGGCTTCAGCTATCTCCTGCCGCTGATGATGGTCTACAGTTACATCTTCATTGTGCTCACGGTGACCGACCTGGAGCACGGGCTGCTGCCCAACAAAATAGTCTATCCGGCGATAGCCATCGCCTCTGCCGTGGCGCTGACGGCACATTTCCTGCACCTCCATGGTCTCCCTGACCTCAAAAGCGCCGCCATCGGCGGAGCCATCGGCTTTTTCTTTTTATTCATACCCGCCATCATCTCCCGAGGGATGGGCTGGGGTGATGTCAAGCTGGCAGCTTTCATGGGGCTGGCTACAGGCTTTCCGCTGGTGCTGCTGGCACTTTTCCTCAGCATCATCGCAGGGGGGCTGGTGGCGGCGGTGCTGCTCTTGCTCAAAATAAAAGGGCGCAAGGACGCCATCCCTTTCGGTCCCTTCCTCTCGGTGGGCACACTGGTAGCCCTCCTCTGGGGAGCAGACATCCTCGCCCGGCTTGGCTTCGTCTGACGAGTCAGACAAAAGTATGATGCCCCATCCGTCAGACGGCTGATTATGTTTAGCCACTTCCACCGCCGGGAAACCAGCCGTATTCACGATGGCGGGCAGACGGCAAGGGGATAAAATATGCGTGATATCGCTTTCGTCTCGATCCCCTCTCCAGTAGGGAGGGGAAATTTTCTAAATACACGGTGAAATATATGAAAAATACTGTACAGCAAAGAGATGTTATTTTCGGAAGTCACGGAGTAAAGCTTGCGGGCAGACTGTTCCTGCCGACAGAAGTCTGTGGGCAGGTACCAGCAGTCATATGGTGCCACGGCTTCGGCGCCAGCAAGAAGGCAGTTGAGCCTTGTGCCCGTGCCCTGGCTGAGTGCGACATCGCCAGCCTTATCTTCGATTTCCGCGGGCACGGCGAAAGCGGGGGCGCAATGGATGGTCTGCCAGTAGACGACGTGCTCGATGCCCAGGAATTACTGTGCCGTCAACCTGAGATTGATGCAGGACAGATAGCCATCGTCGGTCACAGCCTAGGTGCTATGACAGCCATCTTCGCTGCCGTGGAGGTGAAACCCAGGGCGCTCGTGCTCCTCTCCTGCCCGCCGGAGACCAGCGATGAGTTCCCCGCCGATGGTGACACCAGCAGCTACGGTCACTGGGGCAAGGATATCGTCCTGGAGTATCCCAAACACGGTGCCTTCCCCTGGCTCAAGGGCATCGCCGCCATCGCCTGCCGCCTTTGGATGACAGTCAGCGGTTTCACCGTCAGGGTGAACTGGCAGAAATTCCTAGATGCCCTGCGCGAGCTTAAGATGTGTCAGGCATTGCAAAAGATGGACGATTGCGCCAAGCTGTTCGTCTTCTGTCTGGGCGACAGGGTGACACCCTACCATAAGTCGGCGCTGGTATACCAAGCAACACCCTTGCCCAAAGATGCGCTGGTGATCCAAGGCGGCAACCATACTGCGCCGCTCTCTAGAAAAGACCTTCGCAACCGCTGGCTGGAATGGACGGTGGACAGCCTGCAGGACAGGAGGTAGGTATGAGAACAGTACTCATCACCGGTGGCGCGGGAAGGCTCGGTATCATCGTCTGTCAGGCTTTTCTTGACCGTGGCTACCGGGTGCGAGTGTTCGACCTGAACGCCCCCAAGAACCGCGGCAACCTGAAGAAGCTCCGCTCCGCAGAAAGAGTGGAGGTATGTTGGGGGGACATCACCCAGCCCCATCTGATAGCACCGGCGTTAAACGGTGTAGACGCCGTCGTCCACATGGCAGCGGTGCTGCCGCCGCTGACAGATAGGCACCCCGAGCTAGCATACAGGGTCAATGTGGTCGGTACCAGGAACCTGGTCGACCTTATTAAAGAGACACCAAAGCCACTGCCGTTCGTCTTCACCTCGTCGGTGGCTGTTTTTGGCTGCCAGCCTGATATGCATGAGCCGCTATCGCCGGAAAAGACGCCTCCAAAGCCGGTGGACGTCTATGGTAAGACCAAGCTTGAAGCAGAAAAATTGCTCCGGGAGTCAGGCATAGACTTTGTCATCCTGCGGCTCACCGCCACCATGTACCTGGACTTCACCATCTCTGATATCAAGAGGATGTTTACAGCGCCGCCGGAGACGCCGGTGGAGTTCTGTCACCCCAAAGATGCTGCTACCGCCATCGTCAATGCGGTGGAGAATTTTGATAAGGTGAATGGTGAGACACTGGTGATAAGCGGTGGTCCCCACCAACGGATGTCCTACGGCGAGATGGTGGGTTCCATCCTGGGGCTCATGGGCTTGCCATTACCACCCAGAGAGAAGTTCTCCAGAGAGCCATTCTATCTACACTGGTACGATACCGCAAAGGCTCAGGCGCTGCTGTTCTTCCAACAACATAGCTTCAGCGATTACCTCCGAGACCTCGCCCGCTCTATTTCACAGAAGTACGGTCCGGGCTTTCTCGGCTTCATGAGACACGTGGTCAGCCCGGTGCTGGGAAAAGTAATCGTCCAGTTCTTTTAGCCCCTTACCTTGCCCTGCCCGTAAAGGGAGAGAGAGGCATAAAGCGACCCTTTTCACATATGGTAATACGGCATTCCGGCTGTTGCGCCGCCCGGTCGCCCTGTGTTATACTTTTAGACGGAAACCTTTAAGTCAGTCCAGCGAGGCTGGCAAGGGTAATTATGAGTAAAGAGCACTGCGCCGCCATATATGCACAGTTAGCCCGTCACCTCCTTTCTTTACCCACTGAGACCTCTTGCCACCCGATGGCAGGAGGTTTTTTTAGTGGCTGAAAGGACACTGCTCACTCCCCAAGACATCAAGCGGGCGCTTGTCCGCATTGCCCACGAGATCATAGAGAGGAACAAGGGCGCCAGGGACGTCGTGCTGGTGGGCATGCGGACACGTGGTGTCCCGCTGGCAAAAAGGCTAGCAACCATCATCCAGGAAATCGAGGGCTTCCCCATTCCCACTGGCTCGCTGGATATAAGCCTTTACCGGGACGATATCTCCTTAAGGCCGCTTAAGCCGGTCGTCCATCCCACCGATATACCGGTGGACATCGCCGATAGGCATGTCGTCCTTGTGGACGATGTCTTCTATACCGGACGCAGCATCCGCGCCGCCATGGACGCCATCATGGACTTCGGGCGCCCACGGACAATCCAGCTAGCCGTCCTGGTGGACAGGGGCCACCGCGAACTGCCAATACGCGCCGACTACGTGGGCAAGAATATCCCCACGTCCAGGAGTGAGGAGATAAAAGTCTACGTGACCGAGGTCGATGGTGAGGACAAAGTCACCATTGTAACACCAAATAGGGAGGCAGCGGCATGAGGTCAGCAGAGCAGGGGACTCAGACCACGATTTCAGAGACTTTACCACCGTTATCAACAGCGCTGTGGCGCCACCGCCATGTCCTTGACCTTGACGACTTCAGTCGGGAGGAGATCGAGCTGGTGATGGACATCGCCGATGCCATGGCAGAGGTCCTGCAGCGGGAGGTGAAGCGCGTGCCCACGCTCAGGGGCAAAACGGTGGTGACCATGTTCTACGAGCCGAGCACGCGTACCCGCGCCTCCTTTGAACTGGCAGCCAAAAACCTGAGCGCCGATACGGTGAGCCTGGACGCCGCCAAGAGCAGCGTCACCAAAGGCGAGTCGCTGCTGGACACCCTGCTCACCATTCAGGCGCTCGGTGCCGATATAATCGTTATGCGCCACCAGCACTCCGGTGCGCCATACATCGCCGCGCGTCACGTCAGCGCCAGCATCATCAATGCCGGGGATGGCTGGCATGCCCACCCCTCACAGGCACTGCTGGACATCTACACCATCAGAAAACACCTAGGGGATTTGAAAGATCGCAAGATAGCCATAATCGGCGATATAATGCACAGCCGCGTCGCCCGCTCCAACATCTGGGGTATGACCACCATGGGGGCAAAGGTGGTGCTCTGCGGTCCACCCACCCTGCTACCTCAGGAGCTGGAAGGGTTCATCGCCCGCTATTGGCGGGGACAGGTGACAGTAGAGACCGAGCTGGAGAACGCCATAAAGGATGCCGATGTGGTGATGCCGCTGAGGCTGCAGATAGAGAGGCAGCAGGGCGGGCTCCTGCCCAGTATCAGGGAGTACGTGCAACTCTACCAGGTAAATGAGGCATGGCTTTCTCTTGCCAAGCCCAGTGCACTGGTAATGCACCCTGGACCGATGAACGAGGGTATAGAGATCAGCCCCGGGGTGGCTCGGGGGGCACAATCGGTCATCGAGGAACAGGTGACCAACGGTGTGGCGGTGCGCATGGCGCTGCTCTATCTGGTCGCCGGAGGCAGGAACGGGTAATGGCTAAGCTGTTCATCTGTGGCGGACACATAATCGACCCGGCACAGGGCGTGGATATCATCGGTGACCTGCTTGTCAAGGATGGTAAGGTCGCTGCTGTGGATACTGCAATAGGCAAAAAGGACACCGCTGACGCTGACATAGTTTTGGACGCTTCGGGACTGACCGTCTGTCCCGGCTTTATAGACCTGCACTGCCACCTGAGACAGCCCGGGTTCGAGGATGCCGAGACAGTCGCCACCGGCACCCTTGCCGCTGCCAAGGGCGGCTTCACCACGGTCTGCTGTATGCCCAACACCCAGCCGCCGCTCGACACAAAAGCTACGGTGGACTATTTAAAACAGGTGGCTGACAGCGAAGGGGTTGTACGTGTTTTGCCCATAGGCTGTGTGACCAAAGGGAGAAAAGGGGTGGAACTGGTGGAAATGGACGAGCTGGCAAAGGCAGGGGTGGTTGGGTTCAGTGACGATGGCGAGCCGGTCTTGAACTCCAGGGTGATGCTGCTGGCAATGGAGTATGTATGCCGGCTGGGGCTCCCCATAATAGACCACTGCGAGGATAAAGCTCTGAGTCAGGACGGCGTGATGAACGAAGGATGGGTATCGGCACGACTGGGACTCAAGGGTATGCCGGCGGCTGCGGAGGAGGTGATGGTGGCTAGGGATATAAGTCTGGCAGCGCTAACTGGTGCCAGACTGCACATCGCCCATGTCAGCAGCCTGGGTTCGGTGGAACTAGTCCGCCGCGCCAGAGAAAAGGGCATCGCAGTCACCGTCGAGGTGACCCCACACCACCTCCTGCTCACCGAGGAACGCGTGATGGGAACAGACCCAGACGACCACCTCTCCTTCTACGACACCAGCGCCAAGGTCAACCCCCCTCTCCGCACCAGAGAGGACATCGCCGCCCTTATCCAGGGCATCAGGGATGGAATCATCGATGCCATCGCCACCGACCATGCGCCGCATACTCTGGTAGACAAACTCTGCGAGTTCAATGTTGCCGCCTTCGGCGTCAGTGGTCTGGAGACGGCTTTTGGTTGCCTCATGTCACTGGTACACAAAGGAGAGATAGACCTGACAACGCTCATATCCTTGCTCACTCGGGGACCAGCCAAGGTCACCGGTAGTAGATTCGGGGAACTTGGTACGCTGAAGCCCGGCTGCCCGGCCGATATCACCATTTTCGACCCCGATAGAGAATGGGTAGTGGACAGCAGGACATTTGCCTCAAAGGGAAAAAACACACCCTTCGAAGGACAGCGACTCAGGGGCAAGGTGCTGGCTACCATATCGCGGGGGAAGCTCGTTTACCGCGATGATACCCTCACAATAAGGACTAAAAAAAGAAGTTAACGCCCTTTTCCCGAAAAACGAATGGATGAAAACACAGGCTAGGAAGGTGACAGATGGCTAAAAAAGGAATACTGGTGCTACAGGACGGCACTGTCTATGAAGGGCAATGCTTTGGTGCCGAGACCACCGCCTGTGGCGAGTTGGTCTTCGATACCAGTATGACCGGCTATCAGGAAATGCTCACTGACCCATCGTTCGCTGGTCAGATAGTTATCCCCACCTACACGCTTATCGGCAACTACGGGATAAACGACAGGGACTACGAATCGGCGAAAATCCAGGTGAAGGGCTTTGTGGTCAGGGAGTACTGCCCTGTGCCCAGCCACTGGCAGAGCAGGCTAACGCTTCATGATTATCTGTTGGAAAATGGCGTTCCCGGGCTGGCTGGTGTGGACACCCGGGCACTGACACGGCGGTTGCGCACCGCAGGCGTGACCATGGGTATCCTGACTTCAGAGATGACCACCGAGGACGCCATTAACGAGCTCAAGAGGGCACCTGCCTACGACAGCGTCGACTTTGTCAGGCAGGTCACCACCGCAAAGCAGTATAGATGGGATGAGGCAGCAGGGGAAAATACAACCATCAACATCGTGGTTCTTGACATGGGTATGAAGTACAACATTGCCAGAACGCTCACCCGTCTGGGGTGCCTGGTCAAGATAGTTCCATGTATGATGTCAGCTGAAGAAATCCTAAACGGGCTCAAACCTGATGGCATCGTACTATCACCGGGGCCGGGCAACCCTGAAATACTTAACCACCTCCTTGAGACAACGCGCCAGCTTGTTTTGCACAAGCCAGTGATGGGCATCTGTCTGGGACACCAGCTTATCGGCAGGGCTTTTGACGCCAGAAACTTTAAGCTCAAGTTCGGGCACCGAGGAAGTAACCATCCTGTACGTGACCTCGCCACTGGCAGAGTCTACATCACCACACAGAACCACGGCTATGCCACAGACCCGGAGAGCCTGAAAGGTGGCCTTGAGGTCAGCCACATCAACCTCAACGATGGCACCGTCGAGGGATTAAGACACAAAGAGCTACCCATTCTTTCGATCCAGTTCCATCCCGAGGGCGCTCCCGGTCCAGAGGACAATTTATACCTGTTTGAGCGCTTCGTAGAAATGATAAAGGAGAGTCAGTAAATGTCCAAGGTCTCTAAAGTTCTGGTCATCGGTTCCGGTCCCATAATCATTGGTCAGGCGGCTGAGTTCGACTATTCTGGGGCACAGGCATGCAAGTCGCTCAGAGAAGAGGGAATAACCACCGTGCTGGTAAACTCCAACCCGGCGACCATCATGACCGACGAAGGGATAGCAGACATCGTCTACATCGAGCCGCTGACCGTAGATGTGCTGGCGAGAATAATAGAGCGAGAACGCCCTGATGGTATTTTGCCTACGCTCGGCGGGCAGACAGGGTTGAACCTGGCAGTAGAACTTGGCAATGCTGGAATACTGGACAAGTACAACGTCAGACTGCTGGGAACGACGCTAGAGACAATAAAGAAGGCAGAGGAAAGGTCGCTGTTCAAGCAGTTACTTGTGGACATCGGCGAACCTGTACCGCCGAGCACCACTGTCCATTCGGTAGAAGAGGCGAAGGAATTTGCCCGTGAAATCGGGCTGCCACTCATCATCCGTCCGTCCTACACACTCGGAGGCACCGGTGGTGGAATAGCTTACACCATGGAAGAACTGGAGGCCGTGGTGGCTAACGGACTTGCCTCCAGTATGAGCCACGAAGTGCTGGTAGAGAAATGTCTGCTGGGCTGGAAGGAGTTAGAGTTTGAAGTCATGCGCGACGCCGCAGATAACTGCATCACCGTTTGCTGCATGGAAAACCTCGATCCCATGGGTGTCCATACCGGTGACAGCATCGTGGTGACACCAAGTCAGACGCTTACTGATAAAGAATACCAGATGCTGCGCTCCGCCAGCCTGCGCATCATCCGTGCTTTAGGCATCGAGGGTGGCTGCAACATCCAGTTTGCCCTGACACCACACCCGGTTGTTGCCGAGAAATGGGCACCTGATCAGCTACATGTCAGCAAGAGCCAGTACTATGTCATCGAGGTGAACCCCAGGGTCAGCCGCAGCTCAGCACTGGCAAGTAAGGCGACAGGTTACCCCATCGCCAGAGTAGCTGCCAAGATCGCCATCGGTAGGAGACTGGACGAAATCCCCAACCGTGTTACCGGGAAAACGATGGCAGCATTTGAGCCTGCGGTGGACTACTGCGTGGTCAAAATCCCCCGCTGGCCCTTTGACAAGTTCACCCTGGGAGACCGTACCATCGGCACCCAGATGAAAGCCACCGGCGAGGTTATGGCTATCGAGCGCTGCTTTGAAGCCGCCCTCCAGAAAGCGGTACACTCGCTGGAGTTCGGCAGAAGAACATTGCTCTGGGAGGACAAAACCTGGGTAGGAAGCGCTGAAATAGACTCCCTGCCGCTCTACCCGCCCAATGACCTCAGACTATGGGCTGTGATGGCAGCCCTGCGGCGTGGAGCCAGTTGTGAGGAGATATCACAACGCAGCGGCATCGACCCCTGGTTCATTTACAAAATGCTCAACATCGTGAACATGGAGAGGAGGCTACTAGCAGAACCGCTGACACCAGACTTGCTGTGGGAAGCGAAACGGCTCGGGTTCTCCGACGAACAGATCGGCATACTCGCCGACCGACTGCCGGAGCAGGTACGCCAGCTACGCCACAACTGGCAGATAAATCCAGCATACAAAATGGTAGATACCTGCGCCGCAGAATTTGAAGCTGAGACGCCCTACTTTTACAGCACCTACGAAAAGGAAAATGAGGCTGAACCGCTGTCTGGCAGCAAAGCAGTGGTCATCGGCAGCGGTCCCATACGCATCGGGCAGGGAATAGAATTTGACTACTGCTCCGTGCATGCTGCCTGGGCACTGGATGAAGCCGGTGTTAAGAGTATTGTGATAAACTGCAACCCGGAGACCGTCTCCACCGAT
>FMSI01032496.1_pt1 | contig 10544 bp, 10 predicted proteins | sample 1504471 | NCBI WGS metagenome assembly FMSI01 (sample SAMEA4475357, study PRJEB15587) | soil metagenome | biome: Soil; feature: Field | place: India | collected 2015-03-11 | depth 0 m
GTGAGGCTCCTGCCGAACCCAATTTCTAAGGACGGGACGAGGAGGGGAAATTCGGCAAGTCCGGCAAATTGGTAAATTGGTAGCGTCGGGGTTCTGTTCCCGACGGTCATTGAATTGTCGTTGCCCACGAGAAAATTCGGCAAATCGGGGAGCTGCTCTCCTGAACAGCCGAGAACTCTATTATGGGCTCACCGAGAAGTTCGCCCTCCTGAAGGCAAAGCCTATCTGTGGGAGAGTGAGGTTCCTGCCGAACTTTATTGGGCTTCAATCGATTGACCGAGCAATATGAAGAGCCATGATGTATCGCTTCAGCGGCAGGGAAGGGGGAACTGGTCTGTCAAGGCAAAACATATAGCCAGTAAAATTTTCACCCAACCCAATCCTGACTTTCTCGCTAACTTCGCTTCCCGCTGCTTGATCGCTTTCCATCAAGCGGTCAATGGAGATGTTTCCTCCCAAAGCCGTTTGTTGCCCGTAATTTCGTTTGTAGTCGGCAAGGTCGTTTCGGCTGATGCATTCAAGGGGCAAAATCGCATCAAAGCCGCTTTTCCGCACCCATTTCAAAAAAGTCAATGCATTTCCTTGAGTGTAAAGCAAAACCGCCAAGCCGCGTCGTTTCAGTTCCGAGACCAACTGCCGATGGTAAGGCAAAATGATGTTTCGGTATTCCTTGTCGGTCATGAAAGCACCGTGGGTGTATGCAAGTTCAGCGTGAAGCCAAACACCGTCAAAGGGAGACTCCTTGAAGCCTGAAAGTTTTCTGAAAGCAAGTTCAACTGTGTCAAGGATGAGCCTCACCCCCGTCTCCAAGATTTCGTCAAGCATGAGGTGTTGAGTTTGTATGAGTTCAACCCATTGACGATTACCAAGCAATTTGCGAGCCAAAGTGCACGGCTCAAGGAAAGACAAAGTTATGAATCGCTCCTGCTCACGGACGCGGGAGATTTGAATTTGCAAGTTTTCTGCCAACCTGCCTTCGTGCGCTTTGAGCATTGAACGAATTTCACGCCAGTCGCGCCGTTGTTTGATAGGGAAGTCAAGTTCCTGGGGTGCGGAAGTGTAAACCTTCCAGTGCTTACGGGTCACACCATCTGAGTCTGTGACAATTCGGTATTCATCCGTTTCGTCCAGCAACTTCTCCTGCACTCTGATGGAGCAGTCAACGGGGAAGCGAACTAAGTCAAGGTCAAAGAACTCGTCAATGGACACACCCTCTGGCAAACCTTCCCTTTCCCAGCGCTTGATTGTTTCAGGCAAAAAGTAGACATCAACGCATGGGACTCTGTCAACGGGTTGGCGCTTGATTGTTCGCCAGACCCGTTCCCTGGGGGAAAGTCTTTCCGGTCGTTGGGCTTGTTTTTGCCCCGCTCGTCGAAACAGCAATGTCGTCACACCTACCTTAAATCACAACCCCACTGAGTTAACTTGTGATGACTGTGCCTACAAACTGTTCATCGTCGGGGCAGGGAAACCCTTAACCTGCATCACTTTCTAATTTGTCCCTCGCCCCAAATGACCCACTTGTAAGTTGTCAACTCCCTCAAACCCATTGGTCCACGAGCGTGCAGTTTTTGTGTGCTGATTCCGATTTCTGCCCCCAAGCCGAACTCGTAGCCATCAGTCCAACGGGTTGATGCGTTGACATAGACTGCTGCTGCGTCCACTTGCTCGCAGAACTTTTTCGCTGCATCAATGCTTTTGGTCGCAATCGCTTCGCTGTGTTTTGTGCCGTATGTGTTGATGTGCTCAATGGCTTCTTCAAGACTGTCAACGACTTTGACAGCGAGGATCAAATCAAGGAACTCAGTTGCCCAATCTTCTTCGGTTGCGGGCTTCGCTTCGGGAACCAATTGCCTCGTCCGCTCGCAACCTCTCAACTCAACGCCTTTTGCCATCAGTGCCTTTGAGGCTTTTGGCAAGAATTTTTCGGCTATGTTTTTGTGGACGAGCAAAGTTTCCGCTGCATTGCAAACTGAGGGTCGCTGCGTCTTTGCGTTCACGATGATTTTGACAGCCATATCAATATCGGCATCCTCGTGGACATAGACATGACAGTTCCCAGCGCCAGTTTCAATTGTTGGGACAGTTGCGTTTTCAACCACATACTTGATCAACCCCATCCCGCCCCTTGGGATGAGCAAATCAATCAACCCGTTAAGCCTCATCAGGATTTGCGCCGCTTCTCGTTCTGGGATGTCAATGAGTTGGATTGCATCTGAAGGGACACCTGCGTCTGCTGCTGCTTGAGCAATTACCGAAGCCAAAGCGATGTTTGAGTTGAGGGCTTCCTTGCCACCGCGAAGAACGACGCAATTTCCAGATTTCAAGCAAAGTGCGACGCTGTCAACAGTGACGTTGGGTCTGCTTTCATAAATGACGCCGATAACGCCGATAGGGACGCGAACCTTTTGAAGCACCAACCCATTTGGCCGTTTCCAACCTTCAATGATTTCGCCCACTGGATCAGGAAGGGCTGCAACTTCTCGGAGGCTTTGACAGATGATTTCCAATCTCCCTTCGTTAAGCAACAATCGGTCAATCAACGCTGGAGACAACCCTTCGTGGCGTGCGTTTTCAACATCTTCCATGTTTCGCTCCAAAATGAAGGCTTTGCGTTCCCAAATTGCTTCAGCCATGTTGAGCAACGCTCGGTTCTTAACTTCTGTAGGGAGAGACGCTAAGATTGGTGCAACGGATTTTGCTTTTTGGGCTTTCTCTTCAACAACTTGACGAATTTCTTCCATCGTCCTGACTGAACCCATCGCCATATCTTCATTCCCCCTGTTCCCTAAGCGAATTTTGTTTGCTGCCTTGGGCGACAGCAATTTTAGCCAATACAAACAGACAACGCTAATTTCCGCTTCTTGCTTGTCTCTCTCCCAACGGCACAAGGACTATTCCCTTCTGCTCCAATTCAACGATCAATTCGTCAATAGCAGCGTGCAAGGTTCGTTCCGTAGTCTCTTTATCGCTTCCTGAAGAGGAGAGCAGAACCGTGATGCGAACCTCTTCACCGAAGACACGGGCTTTGGATTTCAAGTAGACGGAAGGATGTTTGCCCGCCACTTTTTTCAGGAGAGGCGCCAAGACAGATTCATCCCGACAAGTCGCTTCAAAAACTCGTTCGGTGTAGTAGCCTTTACCGAGAATTCGTTCCAAGTAAGGAGGCAAAGATTGCTCAAAGATAGCCTTTAACTCTGCAGGGACACCAGGCAGGCAAACGACGATTGTGATCCCCGTATCAAGCCAAACACCGGGCGCTGTTCCAACCGAATTGAAAAGGGGGATTGCCCCTTCAGGTAGCATCGCCATTTTCTTGCGGGGCGGTGTTATCTCGGGGCTATCAACGAAGCCTTGTTCGCAAAGTTCCTTGTAGCGTTGTTCAACCATTTTCAACGCTTGTTCGTTTAAAACCAGAGAGCGGTTTAGGGCTTTTGCAACAGCGGCAACCGTTCGGTCGTCATCGGTTGGACCGAGACCGCCAGAGGTGAAAATCAAATCGGTTCCCCGCGAAATTGCACCTTGAACTTCATGGGCAATTGCATCTTCGTCGTCGCGAACCAAAACGGCTCGCCTAACAAACGCTCCCATCATCGTTAACCTTCTGCAAAGCCAATTTGTATTTGTGTCAAGGACATCGCCGATAAGCAACTCGTTCCCGACCGCAATTATCTCCACTCGTTTCAATTCAACTCACCACCTTTCGGTTGTCTTTGTTTTAATGGAAGATACCACTTTATGAGGCTACCTTTGTGCCAATTTCCAAGCAACCAGTGAAGTTACGGATATCAAGCCAAAAATCGTTGCCTGTTCTTTCGGCAAATTCCAGCATCAGTTTTTTCAACTCCTTGACAATCCTTGCTGGTGCGAGAGGGTCGGAGAAAAGGACTGTGCCGATTTGAACGGCGGTTGAACCTACAGCGAAATACTCAAGCACATCAGCACCAGTCCAAATACCACCGACACCGATTATCGGAACTGTCAAGTCCTTTTGTTTAAGTCGTTGAGCGACCAAGAACACCTTCCGCAAAACGATGGGCTTAATCGCTGGACCCGACAAGCCTCCGAAGGTAGTTCCCAAACTGGGGCGTGGAGGTAGTTGAGAAAAGTCAACAGCCATTGCAGGGAAGGTATTGCACAAGCAAAGGGCATCTGCTCCTGCTTCAATGCACGCTTCTGCTATATCGGCGATATTTTGTGGTTCGGGTGAAAGCTTGACCCACAAAGGCTTTTTCCAAACCGACTTTGCTGCTTTTACAACCTCCATGGCTGTTTCTGCGTTCAAACCGAACTCAATTCCACCCCGTTGGACATTGGGACAAGAGATGTTCAATTCAACAGCCTTGATGCTTTCCGCTCCCGTCAAAACCTCGCACACTTGAGTATATTCCTCCACTGTCGCCCCATTGACATTTGCAATGATGTGGACAGGCAATTTCCAAAGCCTTTCATTGACTTTCCTCACCAACTCTCTGGCGCCTATGTTTTGCAAGCCGATACTGTTTAACATTCCCGCAGTTGTTTCAACGATGCGATGAGGTGGGTTGCCAATTTTCGGGTTCAAGGTGACACCTTTAAGCACAACGGCTCCAACGTGCTCCCACTGCCATCCTTCAATCCGTTCCATTTCTTCACCGTAGCCGCAACATCCTGATGCTAAAATCAAAGGTGTCCGAAGGGTCAAACCTGTGATCGTTACGGAAAGGTTGACTTTGGGCATTGTCAATCCCCCGCATTGTTCGGTTTTCGCTCAAGCACCTTCGTTTTAATGCTGTCACACGGACTTTGAGCGTGATGGCACTTAAGGGACGGATTTTGCGTTAATCTTTTTAGGAGTTAATCAGTCAGGGTAGGGCAATGCTTCTATGCCCTACCAACAAATGGCCTGTTAACACTGGGCAGAGTTTGTGCTCTACACCGTGGTGCGTGAATGTGCCACAATATGAGAAGGTTTTTCCGTGAAGGGAGGAATCGCCGGATGAGGATAGTCGTCATCGGTGGCACAGGGTTCATAGGTCAAGCAGTGTTGAAAGAGTTTCTCGTGACTTGGGGACAAGAACTGCGAGCGACTGTGGTCACGAGGAGAAGAGAGGGAGCAGAGTTGTTCCCTACATGGCAGCGTCCCTTCGTTTGGGATGCCAGTGAATCGCCACCGCCACCTTCATTAGTTGACGGTGTGGATGCTGTGATTAACTTAGCGGGTGAAACAGTCGCTCAAAAATGGACTCAAGCAGCAAAACAGCGCATCCGTGACTCACGGGTCTTGACAACTCGTAACTTGGTTGAGTCTTTCCGACAAGCAGCCCGTCCGCCTAAAGTCTTAGTTAACGCTTCAGCAGTCGGGTATTACGGTGACAGGAGTGATGAGGAGTTGACAGAAGACTCGCCGCCGGGGAGTGGTTTCCTGGCAGAAGTTTGTCAACTGTGGGAAGAAGAAGCGCTGAAGGCTACAGAGTTCGGTGTCAGAGTTGTTTGCGCTCGCTTCGGCATTGTTTTTGGAGCAGGTGGCGGGGTCTTGGAGCGAATGATGCCTATGTTTGAGTGGGGGCTGGGAGCGAAATTGGGAAGTGGCAAACAATGGATGTCTTGGATTCATGTCAACGATGCGGCAGGGTTAATTTTGCACGCTGTAACGAACGAGCAAATTAAAGGAGCAATGAATGTGGTTTCACCAAACCCTGTAACGAACCGAGAATTCACGAGAGCACTCGCCAGAGCAGTTGGCAAGCCTGCTTTCTTAGCAACGATGCTTTCCATCCCTAATTTCATCTTGCGCGTGCAATTAGGTGAAGGTGCAAGTGTATTGACAGCAAGCCAAAAAGTTCTTCCAAAGGTGGCTCAGGCAACAGGCTACAGGTTCATTCACACAAACATAGAGGAAGCCTTGAGGGAGGTAGTCCACCAACGCCAACTCCTTTCCCTGGCTTTGGCTTCCACCGATTGAAAAACAGAGTGATATGTGGCACAAACAAATTGCATCATGCACTTCAGAATTAAAGACACAAAAGGAAGGGGGTGAGTTGAGTTGCGAAGCAAACGAGTGCTTGTCGTTGAAGACGATGCTGCAATCATTGAACTTCTTCGTTTCCTCTTAGAGCAGGAAGGGTTTGAAGTAGAAGTAGCCAAAGATGGGCTGGAAGCCTTGGATAAGATGGAGGTTTGGATGCCCGATTTGGTTCTGCTGGATTTGCGATTGCCAAAGTTGGAAGGGATGGACGTCCTTTGGGAGATGCGACAAAACCCCAAATGGAACAATGTCCCAGTAATCATCATCTCAGTTGATCCGTCACCTCAGACAATGCTGCAAGGATGGCGTTTAGGTGTTGACAGTTATTTCATTAAGCCGTTTGATCCAGATGAACTTGTCCGAGTCGTCCGCCGCATAATTTCTGTGTCGCGTCCAGAGCCTTCTTTGAACCTTTAAACAGACAACGATAGAGAGGAAGAGGGGGCGAAAACAGTGCAGTGGTCACTAACGGCCGTGGAAGTTGGGGGGCAAAGATTTGGAGTAGTTGTGGCTCGCTTGATGACAGGGGATTTCGTTGAGGCGAGAAACCGAGCGGAAAATTTCAGTCAAGGAGACTTGTTCAGCCGCTGGTTAGCTGCATTGGGGCAATTGTTTGCTTTAACGATATTGAGGGAAAGTGGACTTGTAGTCACGCCCAGCGGACTAACAGACATAATAGTGACTCACTCATTGCGAGTTCGGACACGACTTTCTTCTTTCTCACGACCTTCAAATCAAAAAGTGCCGTTAGCGACCATCCTGCAAAAGTTTCGCCTCCTCGGTCCAAGATGCACAGAGGACGGTGACCTCGTAGAAGAGCCCGCTGATTTTTACGCTCAAATTATCGTCGCTATGTCCAGTGACGAGTTAAAGCAATTGTTACTTCGTGAAGTTGGCGCTGTGAGCGTTGCCCTTGTAGGTGCAGTCCCTCTCCCGAAAATTTTGGAGAAAGGGACGCCACAGGTCGTTAGGAAACGATGGTTTTTGACTCTGCCTTTGACAGAAGTGATCCCAGCGGCAGATTTGCCCGTTTATTTGAGAGAAGTCGCCGCTCAGTGGAGGCTAAAAGCCTTTAAGGGAGAATGACGGTGATTTTCAGCGGCAAGCAGTAATACCCATCCACCCGTTCAAAAACTGCCACGAGGTCAATTTCAAATCGTGGGACTTTAGGGACTTATGCACGTTCCTCCACTCACTCGCCTTCCATCCAGAAGCGACTAAAATCCCACAAGGCAAAATTCGTTCCAAATCAGGCAGGAGACGGAAAAACGCCTCTGAACTGATGTTGCAAATCACTACATCAAAAGTGCTATTCAAACACATTGCCAAGTCGCAAACGATGACTGCCCATGAAGTTTTTCTGTAGGTTGACAAGTTTTTATGTGCTTGCATGGCAGCGCGGGGAGAAATTTCGGTAGCCACCACTTGAGCACCTTGGGCTAAAGCAGCAACAGCCAAAATCCCAGAACCAGTCCCGACATCAAGAACTCGTTTCCCTTGAATTGGTAATTGTTGAAGTGCCAAAAGGCACATTTGAGTTGTGGGGTGTTTGCCCGTCCCGAAAGCCCCAGTCTCAACGTGCAAGTTGAACGGAAACGGCGCCAATGGGAAGGCAGAAACAGAAATCTCCCATGAAGCATACAACGAGAAGCCATGAACCTCTTCCCTCAACCTCTCCCAAAGCCAATTGACTTGTAAAGGCGCTTGAGGATGGGAAGGCAAAGTAGCACACCAGTGATTTCCACCAAGAACTTGAATGCGACGGACACGAAGCCAAGATAAGAGTCTTTTGAAAAGGGCTTCTGATCCTGATGGCAAAAAAGCCTGTAAATAAACGGGTGTCATCGCCCCGACACCTTGTAGAGACCAAGAAAATTTGTCAAGCAATGGCTACGAGTTATCTCTTTTCTGGCTGGACAGTTGTGTTGGAAAGTTGTTCAAGGGCGAGCATCAAAGCGTGAGTTCCTTTCTTGCCGTGACCGTTGGCTTTCAAGGCGACATAAAGTTGGTGGACGAGCGCTAATCCCGGTAGCGACAAGTTCATCTTGGCTGCTTCCTTCAAAGCTATTTCCATGTCCTTGACAAAATGTTCAACAAAAAAGCCTGGGTCAAAATTCCGCTGAAGGATGCGGGGTGCAAGGTTATCAAGGGTCCAACAGGCTGCAGCGCCTTTACTGATGGATTGCAGCATTGTTTCCAAATTCAAGCCCGCTTTGTAACCGTAAAGCAGAGCCTCGCAGACACCGATCATTGTCCCAGCAATGACGATTTGATTGCACATTTTCGTGTGCTGTCCGGCGCCAGGTCCTCCTTGGTAGACAATGTTTTTGCCCATCCCTTCAAAAAGCGGGAGCACCGCTTCAAAGGCTTCCTTATCGCCGCCTACCATTATGGACAAGCGAGCCTCTCGGGCACCAACATCGCCACCAGAAACTGGGGCGTCAAGGGAGGTCGCTCCTTTTCCCCTTGCTGCTTCGTGAATCTCTTTCGCAAGGGAAGGTTCTGTCGTTGTCATGTCAACGAGAATCATGCCAGGTCTCGTCCCAGCCAAGATTCCGTTTTCGCCGAAGTAAACCTCGCGGACATCCGAAGGGAAACCGACCATAGTGAAAACGACATCCGACTGTTCAGCGACCTCTTTAGGAGAATTCGCCCACTCTGCGCCTTTATCCAGCAAAGGTTGGGCTTTCACTTTCGTGCGGTTGTATACGGTCACCTTGTAGCCTCTATTCATCACGTGCTCGCACATCCACCTCCCCATTACACCAGTTCCAATCCAACCGACCCGAGTTTTCCCAGGTTCAGCAGTCATCATCCCCACCTCCGTTCGATTACCGGCTTTGTAGGTTTACTTACACTTTCGCCATCGCTGCTGGTGTGGTCAGAACGGGAGCGCCTAACTTTCTGAGCAACCCATATTCAAGGCTGTCAAGGAGGGCGATCAAGCTGGCTTCAATGATGTTGGCGGAAACTCCTATAGTTGTCCAAACCCCAGCCTCGTCCCGCGATTCAATGAGCACACGGACTTTCGCCCCAGTCGCCGCTTCACTGTTGACAACGCGAACTTTGTAGTCAGTCAACCTGACACTCTTGAGTTCTGGGTAGAAACTTTCCAATGCTTTGCGCAAAGCCGTATCTAAGGCATGAACAGGACCGTCGCCTTCCGCAGCAGTGATTAATTCCTCATCACCAACGCGAACTTTTACTTTTGCTTCCGCCGTGATAGTTCCATTTCGGTGAGTGACGACAACAGTGAAGTTGACAAGTTCAAAGAACTTTCTACTCAAACCTAAGTGTCGTCGGATGAGCAGTTCCAGAGAAGCGTCCGCACTTTCATACTCGTAACCTTCCCGCTCGCGCTTTTTGATTTCGTTGATGATGTGGGTGACTTCTGGTGAGCGTTTGTCAAAGTAAATTCCAAACTCCGATGCCTTTGCGACCACTGCTGCCCGCCCTGCCAATTCGGAAACGAGAATTCGCCGCTTGTTCCCAACCAGCTCGGGAGGGACGTGTTCGTAAGTTTCAGGGCGTTTCATGACAGCATCGCTGTGCATTCCGCCTTTGTGAGCAAAGACACTTTTGCCCACAAATGGCTGTTTGTCATTGGGGACTAAGTTTGCAACTTCGCTGACAAAGTAACTGAGTTCCGTCAGTTTGCGAAGGTGCTCTTTGCCAACGCAATGGATTCCCAACTTCAACTCCAAGTTAGCGATGACGGAGATGAGGTTACAGTTGCCTGTCCGTTCCCCAATTCCGTTAATTGTGCCCTGAACTTGAGTAACTCCTTGAAGCACCGCCGCTATAGCGCCAGCAACTGCAGTATCGCTGTCATTGTGGGTGTGAATTCCCATCGGGACTTTCAAGTGAGGCTTGATCTCTGCCAAAATCCGCTCAATCTCGTGAGGCAAAGTCCCACCGTTAGTGTCGCAAGGGACAATCCAATCAGCACCTGCTTCTTGAGCAGCCAAAATTGTCTCCAATGCGTAAGACGGGTTGCTTTTGTAGCCATCAAAGAAATGCTCCGCATCGTAGACAACTTCTTTACCCTCACGTTTAGCAAGTCGTATCGTGTCCCCAATCATTTTCAGGTTTTCTTCCAAAGTTGTGCCTAAAGCCTCAGTGACATGAAAATCCCAAGTCTTTCCCACGATAGTCACTACAGGTGTCCCGCAGTTGATTAGAGTGATGATGTTTTCGTCATTTTCCGCCTTCATGCCTTTTCGGCGGGTCATGGAAAAGGCTGCTAACTTTGCGTTTTTCCATTCTATGTCGCGGGCAATCTTGAAAAACTCGTTATCCTTCGGGTTACTACCCGGCCATCCCGCTTCTATGTAATGAATTCCGAACTCGTCTAACTTCTGAGCAATGCGGACTTTGTCTTCCAACGAGAAACTGACTCCTTCTGCTTGCGCACCATCTCGCAAAGTTGTGTCGTAAAGAAAGACTCTCTCGGGACGAGACAAGGGACATCGCCTCCTTACCAAGCATAATCATCAGGCAAATTATAACCCAAGTGAGGCGTCAATGACGAGGGGGG
>FMSI01068353.1_pt1 | contig 10538 bp, 10 predicted proteins | sample 1504471 | NCBI WGS metagenome assembly FMSI01 (sample SAMEA4475357, study PRJEB15587) | soil metagenome | biome: Soil; feature: Field | place: India | collected 2015-03-11 | depth 0 m
TAGCCGAACTTTTGGGGATAAAGAAGGTTGCCATATCTAAAAATTTAAAACTTGTGCTTACCAATATTCAGGAAGGGGTTCAGCAGGTACTCGAAATATCCAATCTACTGGATCATTTTACTTTGGATAGGGATTTTAGCAGTTATTCCCCCCATGAATTGAGTTATCTCATCTTGGATCCCGAGATGAACGAGGCGATAATAGAGTTTATCGTTGCAAATTTTAATGATGAATATGCAAGTTTGGTAAAAGAGTTCTTTGCTTCTGATGACCCTATATTGATAGAATCTGCTATCCTTATAGTAGGGAAATCCCACAACTACGACTATGTGGATGTGGTAAAGGGGTGTTTGGATAGCCCATATCCAAATGTGGTGAGATCTGCTATTCTCGTTTTGGGCTGGTTTGGAGAGGATGATTGTAAGGAGAGGATATACTCATTCTTAGAAGATGAACATATCGATGTGGCCGAGGCTGCTGCAGCCACAATAGCTCTTTTGGCGGATGAAAACGATTCTATAGCCATCAAAGAGTATTTAAATAGCTCAGATGAAAGATTAAGAAAGATAGCAATCCAAGCTTTGAGCCTGATAAATGATGATTTTGCTTACAAGTTTCTTATAGAACATCTCAAAAAAGAGGAGAATGAACTGCTTAGGGCACAGCTTGCAAAGGCGATCTCCTATTTTAATAAGCCAGAGGTTGCCGATATCCTTTTGAATATGCTCAAAGAGGGATCTATAAAGATAAGAGAAGCTGCTGCATCATCTCTGATCAGGATAAAGGCAACAGACAAGATCGATCAGATCATGGATCTTGTACATGATAAGGATGTTTGGGTTGCTTATTTTGCTGTAAAGGCAATTGGTGCATTGTGTAAAGAGGCAAGGTGCAGTGATCAGCTTGTGAAGCTATACCCTACGGTTGATACACAGGTAAGAATTGCCATCATCGAGGCTTTAGGTAATATTGGCAACGATGTGTCCGAATTTCTTTTCCAACTTATGGATGATACAAATGAAGATATCAGAAAGGAGGCTCTCAATTCGATATCGCTATTGAATAGGGATATGGCAATAGAATCGGCATACAACTGCCTCAAGGATAGCAGTTGGGTGGTGAGATTCAAGGCTGTAGAGATATTGGAAGAATTAAAACCAGAAGGCTTCCTGGATAAGCTACGAACCCATGCCAAATCGGAAACAAATAGATATGTAAAGGAAAAAATATATTCAGTAGTGGGTGAGCTATGATTACTTCAGCTACAATCAAGATGAAGGATGAGGAGTTTGCAGAGCTTGCGGATATCATATACAAAAATGCAGGTATTACTTTCACTATAAACAAGAAGTACCTGCTGGAGAATAGGCTTACCAAGAGGTTAAATGAACTAAACTTTACCTCTTATAAAGATTACATCTACTATCTTAAATACGATCTCAAGAGAAGGGACGAACTTAAGGTTTTGATGAATCTGGTTACGATCAATGAAACATACTTTCTAAGGGAAAGGGCTCAAATGGATCACATGATAAAAAAAGTGATCCCAGAAATGGCTACAAAAGGGAAAAGAAGTTTTAAGATCTGGTCTGCTGCATGTTCCTCAGGCGAAGAGCCTTATTCCATTGCCATGCTCCTCAATGAAGAGGGGATGTACGGAAAATATAATATCGAGATCTACGGAACAGATATCAACACAGAGGTTATTGCGATTGCTGAAAAAGGATTATACCGTTCTGTATCATTCAGGGGAGTTCCACCATCGATTATAGATAAATATTTTACCAAAACAGGGCTCGATTTCACTCTGAAGCCTGAGATAAAGTCAAAGGTGAAGTTTTTTCAAGCAAATCTTATGGAGAGTTTGGCGGCAAGTAAGATCGGTATGGCCGATTTTATATTCTGTAGGAATGTGCTTATATATTTCGATGTTGAAGCAAAGAAAAAAGTGGTCGATATATTCTATAAGACATTAAATATTGGTGGTCATCTATACTTGGGGCATTCTGAAACCCTCAGTAAGATAGATGATAGGTTTAAGATGGTAAACTTTGGTACGGGCATAGCCTATGTAAAATAGGAGCTTTTTATGGGGTAGGTCCTGTAGATCTACAGAATGTTATCGGAAAGATAAGCTATGTGGAAAAGGTTCAGGATGTGCAGGATCGATCTGTTGACAATAAAGTGGTAGTAGTCTCTCAGGAGTTTAAGGAGCAGGCAGACAACAAATTGGAAGAGGTAGAAGAGGTAAAGAAGGGTGAAATGGTCGTAATTGATGATAAGAGAAGGCAGGAGCAGGAGAAAAAAAAGGGTAATGATCAACGCAAAAGAAAACCAGAAATCGTAAAAGCTCCTGAGGAAGAAGAGGGGAAAATAATAGATCTAAAGGGGTAATCTATGGCTATCGTAAAATTAAAGATCATCTTTGATGATAATGTGGTAAGGGCTTATGGGAACATCGTTTCAAAGGACCCTCTAAAACTCAATGTTAGATTACCATCCACTCTTCCTTTCAACGAAGCCATCCTCACACAGATAAACTTTTTTGAATCGGGTCAAAATAAGATCTACGAGGTAAAACCCCTAAGGTACAATGGTACCACGCTGGATTTGGCTGTAATTAAAGAGCTTCCTGCCAAAACCGATAGATCCCATTACAGAATAGGGTATAGCGGCTATTTCCGTATCAAGAAGATCACGGGTGATCTTACGATGTATTACCAGCAGGTTAAAAATTTAAATGACAATATTAAAAATTCCCTCTCATACAAAATTAAGAGTGTTATAAGCAAAGAGATTCCACAGATGCAGTATGTTTTATGGTATCTTTTTGAATTGGACAACAAGATCGATGAGATCCTTGAGATCTTAAAAGAACAGAAAGATATGTATGCCGATTTTATGAAGGTGAAAACTATAGACATTAGTGGTGGTGGTTTTAGTTTCTTTTCGGTGGATAAGAATTTTAATGTTGATGATATATTATTTGTTGATGGATTGATAGATGATGGATCCACAAAGATAAAGTTTGCCAGCATATCCCGTGTTGTGTCAAGACATGAGACTAAAAAAGGTGTCATTTGCGGAACTGTTTTTGAAGAGATCGACAACGAGATTAGAGAAAATATAGTAAAATATGTATTTGACAAAGATAGGGAGATGCTCAAAGAAGCCAAGATGTTATGAATCTGACACCGTTTTTGATAATACTTTTTGTTTTAAATTTCCTGATGCTTTTTTTAATAGCGTACCTTTTTTTGAAGATTAAATCTATTCAGCGTAAATTGGTAAATGTGTCTTATGAAGATGTTAAATTGATCACCGACACATTGAAAGATCTCGTGGTGGAGTCTGAGAAGGTATCAGAAAAGTTGGACATATCTATAAAGGAGAAAGAGGCTATTCTCGAGGATTTGGTGGATCTCATAGATGCAAAATTAAAAAGATTGGAGCAGGTAAATAGCTCAAATTCGTATAATTTATCTGGCACAGATATAGTTGAAGATAACATAACTCTAACTTATACTCAACCACAACAGAATAGTCAGATGAAAAACTTTGATCTATCTGGTATGAGTTTGAGGGAGAAGGTGATCTACCTAAGCCAAAACGGTTTATCACCTGTGGATGTGGCAAAAAGGCTGGGTATATCTGTGACAGAGGTCAATTTAGTATTAAAACATGGTAGATGATAGACGGTGTAAGGCTTCAGGATCTCATCAGGTTTTCCCTTGATCCCAATTCTATCGAAATAAAGCAGGGTGAAAAGCTACCCATCTCAATAGTAAAACCATTGGAAAATGGTCTGTTTTTGGTGAATATAAAAGGTAAACTGTTTACCGCATCTTTTCAATCTCTTCCTCAGGTGGGTAGATTCATGGCTGAGGTGGTTAAGACAGATCCTGTTTTGGAGTTGAAACTTTTGACGAAGGAAGGGGATGTCCAGTCTGATACCCTAAAATTCAAAGGTGAGCTTTTGAAGTTTGATAGGAAGGTTATCGTTGAACTTTTGGATAAGTTTGGTTTCAAAATAGATCCAAAAGAGGTATCCCCCGAACAGATTAAAAAGATGATCAAGGATAGTGGGATTTTTTTTGAGAATAGGATGGCAAATGGAGTAGATTTAAAGGATGATGTGAAGTTTAATCTATTTCAAAAAGGGGAAGGTGACTCTGCATCTCAAATAAGCAAACTACAGATCATTACATTGCTTGCAGGGCTTGAAGCCTATTTACCAATAAAAAGTGAAGATTCAGATTTGGATGACATCGAGATATTCATAAGGAAAGATACAAGGACAGGGATAGTGATAAAAACACATTTCAGTAAAATAGGGGATACGCTGATCTATATCCGGGATACGGGGTATAATCTGATCGAGTGTGTGGTGAAATCTGAGGTGGATATCTCGGAAGAGTTAAAAGATGTGAAGATAGATGGGGTAAGGATAACATGGAAAAAGTTGGACTCAAAAGAGTATCAAGATATAAATCCCGTAAAGGATGCTTTAGAACAGATTGGCGGTTTTGAGATATTAGCTTAAAGGATGGTGTAGATGATCTATAAAAATCTTAAGATATTAGACAATGTGTATGGTGGATACGGTTTGGGGAGACTTGAAACGGGTAAGGTGGTATTTGTGCCTTTTGCTGTTAAAGATGATGTTGTAGATATCAAAATTAAGGATGAGAAGAAGAGTTTTGCCTATGCAGAAATTTTACAGATAACAAAAAGCTCCCCTTATCGAAGAGATGGGTTCTGTAGGTATATTGGCGAGTGTGGTGGATGTAGTTTCGGGTTTTTGGATGATCAATTCGAGTTGGATGTAAAAAAGAGTATTGTTGATAATTGCTTTAGAAATTTTGAAGGGTTCAAAATTGATAGCTATATAAGGATTGCGAGATTGGATTATCGTGTACGATGCAGGATGAAAGTCGATAAGGGTGGTCTTTTTTATAAAAAGTTCAATTCTAATGAACTTGTTTTCATAGAAAACTGTCCAATACTAAAAAAAGGGTTGTTTGGAAAACTATCCGATTTGGCGGAGTATTATAAAGATATTTTAGCAGATATTTCTATTATCGAAAATGAGAAAGGGGAAGAGTTGATCTTTTTGGATGAAGAAATTCCGTTGAGTGATTATAAATACAATCTCAAGTCTAAATCAGGCTTAAAAGGGCTTAAAAATATAGAATTCGATATAAATGGGTTCAGAATCCCTGCAGGATATACCACATTTTTTCAGACGAATAGGTTTTTGTTTAGTGATTTTCAAAAATTGCTGATAGATGAACTTGAAGAATTTGATACTGTCCTTGAACTCTATTGTGGCAGTGGATTTTTTACTATTCCTCTATCTCACAAGGTAAGAAAGGTTATAGCGGTAGACAACAATCAGGAGTCGCTTAATCTTTTGAGACTGTATGCGAATGATCGTGTAGAGGTAGTAAAATCGGATCTACAAAAAAATATGCCCCATTTTAAAGGGAGATTTGACGCTGTGTTGGTAGATCCCGATAGACACGGGCTTTCTAAAAAGGTAATTCAGTTGATTTGGGATAAGAGACCCGAAAAGATCGTTTATGTATCCTGTAATCCCCAAACAATGGCAAGGGATCTAAAACATTTTTTAGGCAAATATAATTTGGAAAAGTTTACAATAATAGATCAATTTTATAAAACCTATCATATAGAGTCTGTTGCAGTACTTGTGAGGAGGTAGGGTATGGAATATGTAGTTGTTGCCTTAGTAGTGATCAACTTAGTACTAACGATGATTTTGTTTAAAAAGATTGGTGAGATACGGGTTTCAGATATTGTTCAAAAGTTGGGGGAATTCGAAAAAAGTATAACTATCGTAAATAGCATTGTGAAGGATGAAATGGTGCAGTCTAAGAATGAATTAAGGGGTATGTTGCAGGATCAGAGGAGGGAGTTGTCTGATAACTTTCAACAGTTTACCGATGTATCAGCCCAGAGGATTGTCGACCTTTCCACTGTTCAAAAAGAGCAGTTGGATAATTTCGGTAGAATTTTGTCTGATTTTCTTTCAAAGATAAACGAAAACTTAGATAGTATCAAGATGATGCTGGATAATAGTTTAAAGTTGTCAAGGGAGGAGTTGACTGCTCATCTTAAGGGTATAGTGGATAGCAATGCCAAAATTATGGGGGAACTTGGTCAGATACAGAAACAGCAGTTGGAGCAGGTTTCGGCTAACCTTTTGCAGCTATCTGAGAATCTAAATGGTAAATTTGATAAACTAAGATCTGCTGTGGATGAAAGACTCGAGAAGATCAGGGAAGATAATGCGAAACAGCTCGAGCAGATGAGAATGACGGTGGATGAGAAATTGCAAGGCACCCTCGAGAAGAGATTGGGGGAATCTTTTAAACTTGTCAGTGAAAGACTTGAGCAGGTTTATAAGGGGCTTGGTGAGATGCAGAGTCTTGCAAATGGTGTAGGGGATTTGAAAAAAGTTCTTTCCAATGTGAAATCGAGGGGTATCTTGGGTGAGATTCAATTGGAGCAGATGCTGGAGCAGGTTTTAATGCCAGAGCAGTACTACAAGAATATTTCCACCAAGGGTAATAATGAAAAGGTGGAGTTTGCCATAAGATTACCGGGTAAAGATGGTGAAAAGGAACTACTTTTACCTATTGATGCAAAGTTTCCAATGGAAGACTATGCAAAACTGCTCGATGCTTACGATTTGGGTGATGCGAATGCTATCGATATCGCTTCAAAACAACTCGAGGCAAGGATAAAAAGTGCCGCAAAAGATATCTGCGAAAAATATATCAATCCCCCCACAACCACAGATTTTGCTGTGATGTATCTTCCTGTGGAGGGGCTTTTTGCTGAGGTAGTGAGAAAATCTGGGTTATTGGATTATATTCAGAGGGAATACAAGGTGGTAATCGCCGGTCCTACCACATTGTGGGCGGTACTTAACAGTCTGCAGATGGGATTTAGGACTTTAGCCATTAGTGAGAGGACAAGCGAAGTATGGCAATTGTTGGGAGCTGTTAAAACAGAATGGTCTAAATATGGTGAAATCTTAGAGCAGGTTAAAAAGAAATTGGAACAGGCTACAGATACAATAGATAAGGCAAAAACAAGGGTGAATGTGGTTGGTAGGAAATTAAAAGGTATAGAGCAGTTGTCGATAGAAGATTCAAAGCGGATCTTAGAACTTGAAGATTTTGATGAATAACTCTGTAAACTTTTTTAATTGAAAACAATCTCTAAGTGTGGTAATAAATAAAAAATTTAGCGGAGGTAAACTATGGATTGTATCTTTTGTAGGATCATATCTGGAGAGATCCCTTCATCAAAAGTTTACGAAGATGATGATTTTATAGCAATTTTAGATATAAGACCCGTGAATCATGGGCATACCCTGGTAATCCCAAAAAAACATTTTGTTAATATCTTTGATACAGACGAGGATATTGCAAAGAAGATCTACCCTGTTCTCATCAAGGTTTCAAAAGGGATCAAAGAGGGGTTGTCTGCTGATGGTGTAAACATCATTCAGAATAATGAAAAATATGCAGGACAAGAGGTCTTTCATTCCCATATCCATATTATTCCAAGATTTAAGGATGATAGCTTGAAGTTTACTCCAAGAAGTTTAACTTACAAGGATGATGAAGAGAAGAATGCAGTAGTAATTAAAATCAGAGAAAAAATTAGATAGGTGGTATTGTGAAAAAGTTAATAGTTGTCGCTATTGTTTTAGTGGCTGTTTTTTTCGGATTGAAGTATGTTGGTTTTGATGTGCAAGGCTATTTTAAGAAAGTGACCTCTAAAAAAGAGGAGGTCAACCTCGATAAATCTCCCCAAACAACCCCGATTGTAAGGCCTTCTGAACAGATCTTAAGTGTGCAGGAATCTTTTGAAAAGGTTGCAGAAGCCACACTTCCATCCGTTGTAAATATTTACACAGAGCAGAGGGTAAAGGTTAATCCTCGTTTTGATTTCCCATTTGGTGATAATCCTTTGTTTAGGGATTTTTTCAGAGATTTTTTTGGAACTCCAAAGCAAAGGGAGTATAAAAGTACAAGTTTGGGTTCGGGATTTATAATTACTGAAAATGGTTATATAGTAACCAACGATCATGTTATCAAAAATGCCGACTCTATCAGTGTTAAGATGTCTGATAAAAGGACATTTAAGGCTACACTGGTGGGATCAGACCCAAAAACCGATGTGGCAGTAATAAAGATCGATGCCAAAGATCTAAAACCATTGAAGTTCGGTGATAGTTCTGCCCTAAAAATAGGTCAATGGGCAATAGCTGTGGGTAATCCCTTTGGATTGAATGGTACCCTTACTGTGGGTGTTATCAGTGCCAAAGGCAGAAGTGGATTGGGTATCGAGACATACGAGGATTTCATACAAACTGATGCTTCCATCAATCCCGGAAACTCTGGTGGTCCTCTTCTGAATATTTATGGTGAGGTGATCGGTATAAATACCGCAATTATCGCATCAGGACAGGGGATAGGTTTTGCAATTCCAGCCAATATGGCAAAGCCGATCATCGAGCAGATCATCAATAAGGGTAAGGTGGAGAGAAGTTGGATGGGCGTAGGTATCCAGGATATGACTCCAGAGTTGGCAAAGTCTATGGGTATCAAGATCGATCATGGTGTAGTGGTAAATAAAGTATATCCAAATTCCCCTGCCCAAAAGGCTGGATTGAAGGAAGGTGATGTGATTCTAAAATGCAACAATGAAACGATAACTACATCTTCTGAACTTCAAAAGGTGGTGATGAACTCTAAGGTTGGTTCCGAATTGAAACTCACCATTCTAAGAGATGGAAAAGAGATGACGGTGAAGGTTATCACTGAAAAGATGCCTGATGATGAGGTTGTATCGAAAGAGTCCCAGCAGCAGATAAAGGATGAAAGGTTGGGTATTACGGTGAGAAATATGACCGCTGACGACATGGACAACTTTAATCACAAGAATGGTGTAATCATAGTAGAAGTGGCAAATGGATCTCTTGCTGAGACTGTAGGACTTGTTGAAGGTGATTTAATAATCTCAGTCAATAAGAGACCTATCAAGAATATAAAAGAGTTTTCTGTGGTGATGAAGTCATTTGCAAAAGGTGCTATTATAAATCTTATGGTGGAGAGGGAAGGGGATACATTCTTTGTTGCTATGAGGCTTAACTAATACGATATTTTAGTGGTGGGGCTATCCCCACCATTATTTCTTTTTTTCTGTTTTGAGTAATTTCTAAAACTATAAGTAATCAGATCCTTATCTTCAGTCAGATGCAAAACAAATGGGTTGTTGCGGAAGGGGAACTCAAATCTTAAATCTGCAATAGCGTATTCCGTTTTACCGTTTTCATTTTTTACCATCATATAGGGGTATTTTAAAAACCATTTGAATATCTTGAGATCACAGTGTTCTTCAAGAAGAATGAAAGCTTTTTGATCCAATTTTTTGTAATAAAACTTTTTTTCGGGGGAATAAGATATATACATCACATTCTGATCACCTCTATCTTCGATCACCTTCCAAAAAATAGGTGAGAGGGGTGCTGTAGTTATGGTGATATTTTTATTGTTGAGGCTAAGTTCGTAAAAGTTTTTGATGGCAAATGATGTTAACGGGTATGCGAATATCAAGATGAAAGACGCTATCTGAATCGATCTTTTGGCATTACGGCTTATAAAGTAGATAATGATCAGTATTATAAGATAAATAGGATCTATGATGAACATTGCATCAAGTCCAACCCTTTTATCACTGAAGGGTAGAAAGATCTGAGTGCCGTAGTTTGTCATTACATCGAGGAATATATGTATGAGGATAAGGATATAAAAGTTTCTTAACAATTTTTCATCGTGGTATTTTATCATCTTGGTAATGAGATACAGTATGATGGCTAAAATAAAGCCACCTATGAATGAATGGGTAAACCCTCTATGGTGAAGGATATAAAGGAAAGGATTACCAAAAGAACCAACAAAATTATCGATGTCGGGACTCATACTCACAAGACCGAATATGAGGGTAGTTTTAATATCCCTCTTTTCCGTTAAAAAGTTTTTTGCGACTATTCCTGAGCAGAAATGGGTTATGGGATCCATATAAAAGAAGGAGGGGAACACCCCTCCTAAAACCTTTAATCTTTTGTAAACCCTATGGTTTTAAACCCTTTTTTGGAGTAGAGTCTCATTACGACATACTTACCTTTTTCTATCTTGTTGTAAACCGTATAGAATTCATCTTCACTGTTTATCACTTGGTTATTCACACTTAAGATTATCTCACCTTTTCTTATTCCAGCTCTAAAGGCATTTGAGGTAGGTTTTATCTCTGATACTTTCACTCCGTAGTCTATCTTGAGATTTCGTTTTTCATCATCCGTCAGCGATGTTACTACTATCGGTTGATCGGCAAGCTCTTCTTGGGTGAGATCTTTTCTTTCTGAGAGTTTTACATTGATATTTTTCTTTTCTATCTTACCATCTATACTCACCCTTACGATTTCTATATTCACCACTTTA
>FMSI01028225.1_pt1 | contig 10534 bp, 12 predicted proteins | sample 1504471 | NCBI WGS metagenome assembly FMSI01 (sample SAMEA4475357, study PRJEB15587) | soil metagenome | biome: Soil; feature: Field | place: India | collected 2015-03-11 | depth 0 m
AATGCTTCTAACTTTTATTTTTTTTGGCTTATATATTATTTGTCTTGCCTGTTATATAGTTTCTCAATCATTATTTCTTAATATTTTTGCCACCTTTTTAGTTTTTTTAAGTCTCTCATTCAGAATGAGGTATGTATATGAATACAGATTTAAAGCCTATATTCTGTATATTTTTATTTTTGTTTTAACATTGTCTGGTTTGATTTATCTGTCTGGAAAATATATTGAAGGTATAAAAGATATGGATGCTTATCATAAAGAACTAACCTTGTGTAGAATCTCTCTTGAAATTGAAAATAAAATAGCCTTTTACAGTGATTTAGTAAGGTTTATAGCTTCCACAGAGGATTTAAAAAACAGAATGAAAAAAGGCTCGGAGGAGTTAAATAAATACTTTTCCTATTTAAATCAAATTTTTGATACAAATTTAATATGGTTTGCAGATAAAAATGGAAAAATAATAGCATGTTCTGCTGAGTATAGAAAAGAAATGATTAATAATAATGTGAGTTTTAGGAAGTATTTTAAAGAATCAATTCAAGGAAAGCTTTCAATTTTTATTGCAAGAGGAATTTATACAAAAAGTGATGATATAAGAATTTCGTATCCTGTTTATGATAAAGGCAATACAGTTGGAGTGCTTGTCTTTCAGTTTGATATAGGCAAAAGTTTTATAAAAGAGCTTGAAACTGAAAATGTCTGTGTGATGCATTCTTCTGGAGGTGTTTTTATAGGTAAACAGGAACTTAAAAACAGAATGCTTTTTAGTCCTTCACCAGAAGAACTTAAAAAGGTTTACGAGGAAAAAATATTTGGAAATGATACACTACTGCCTTCAGGTTTTAAAAAGATTAATGATAATCTGTTTGAAGATTTTAAGAAACAGAGATGGCAGATTGTTAAACATGAAATTATGAAAGAGTGGTGGCTTGTAAGTTTTCTAAATCTTTCTTTATATGAAAAATTTAAGGGTATTTCCTATATTTTTTTACTTATTCTTGCTTTTATTTCTCATTCCTTTGCCATAAGAAGCCTTGAAATGTTAAGAAATATTTTCTTAAATCTTGCTGAGGATGTAGAAGAAAAAAGAATAGCTTTTGATTCAGTGGATACAGGACTGATTTATACTGATTCTTCAGGAAAGATTAAGTATATGAACAAAGAAGCAAAGAGGCTTCTTGAAGCCTCAGAAGACTATCTTGGGAAACAGTTAAAGGAGTTATTAACTTTAAAAAAATACAATGATTCAGAATACAAAATTTTGCAGTTAAAAGAAAAAGAGATTCCTGTAATTTATACAGAAAATCCAATATTGATAAGGGACATAAAATTTGGTGACATAATAACCATTAAAGATGCTACGGAAGTAATTCAAAGGCAGGAACTTTCAAAAAGATTGGAAAGAATGGATATACTTACAAAGATATCAGCAGGAATTGTTCATGATTTTAGTAACTACTTAGCGGTTCTTACAGGGAATCTTTCTTTGCTTAAAGAGGTTGAGAAATCAGAGGATAAAAAAGGAAATATAGAGATGATGCTAGAAGTTACAAAAATAATGAATTCAATTATTGAACAGATGAGGGATTTAAGTCCTGATTTTATATTAAAGAAAGAAAAAATAAATATTGAAGAGATTGTTAAAAATTCTGCTGAATTTGTTTTAAACGGAACCAAAATAAAGTTTACTATTGAATCAGATCCTTCAGTATCACCTGTTTATGCTGATGCTTCGCAGCTTTATAGAGTATTTCAAAATATTATAATGAATTCAAGGCAGGCTATGAAGGACAAAGGAAGTATAAAAATAAAGATACAGAATTATATAAATCATGGAGAAATTAAAGATTTGCAGAAAGGAAACTATGTTTGCTTAACAATTACAGATTCAGGTCCAGGAATTCCTCATGAATATATAGATAAAATTTTTGATCCATTTTTTACAATGAAAAAAGAAGGAAAAGGTCTTGGATTGAGCATTGTAAAGAATATTATAGAAAAGTCTGAAGGTAAAATAGAAGTTGAAAGCATGTCAGAGATTGGAACAACATTCAGAATATATATTCCATCAGATAAGATTTAATTTTTTGAGAGTTTCTTCAAGTTCTTCAAGTGTATAGGGTTTTTTAAGAACGCCTTTAAATCCTAAGGTTTCATATTCAACAACTGATAAATCATTAAAGTATCCGCTTGATATCAACGCATTAACATTTGGGTCGTATTTTTTTAGTTCCTTTATAACCTCTTTACCTGACATCTCTGGCATAACAAGGTCAATGAATACAACATCAAAAAAATTGTTTGAATTAACTTGAGAAACAAACATTTCCACTGCCTTTTTTCCATCTTCAGCAGTAAGCACTTCAAAATTCAGAAATTCAAGCATTGCCTTTAAAGTTTCCCTAACAAGCTCATTATCTTCTATAACCAGTGCTCTCTTGGGCATAAAAAATTATAACATAATTTGCGATTTTGTTGTTTTTTCTGGTATTTTTATTGAAATAAACGATTTTTGGAGGTAAAAAATGAAGACAACGAAATCAGAAAAACTTTATAAAAAAGCTTTAAAACTGATGCCAGGAGGAGTTAACAGTCCTGTAAGAGCGTTCAAAGCTGTAGGTGGAAATCCTCTATTCATAGCAAAAGCAAATGGCTCAAAAATTTATGATGTTGACGGGAATGAATATATAGACTATGTTCTTTCATGGGGACCGTTGATTCTCGGACATAGTTATCCATCTGTTGTTAAGGCATTGAAGAAAACTATAGAAAGAGGAACAAGCTATGGAGCACCAACTGAGCTTGAGGTAAAGCTTGCCACACTTGTAAAAAAAGCATTTCCTTCTATAGAAAAAATTCGTTTTGTTAATTCAGGCACAGAGGCAACCATGTCAGCAATAAGAGTAGCAAGAGGATTTACAAAAAGAAACAAAGTTATAAAATTTGAAGGATGCTATCATGGCCATGTTGATGGACTTCTTGTTTCAGCTGGCTCAGGAGGTGCTACATTCTGTATTCCAGACAGCCTCGGAGTGCCCCAATCATATACTTCAGAAACAATTGTTCTACCTTTTAATGATATTCAAATATTTAAAGATACATTAAAAGAACACTGGAAAGATATTGCCTGTGTAATGGTTGAGCCAGTTGTTGGAAATATGGGGTGCATTCTTCCTAAGGAGGATTTTTTAAAAGTTTTAAGGGAGGAAACTGCAAAATATGGAATTATCCTTATTTTTGATGAGGTTATGACAGGATTTAGAGTTGCCTTTGGTGGAGCCCAGCAATACTATGGAGTTAAACCTGACATGACATGTCTTGGTAAGGTTATTGGAGGAGGACTTCCTGTAGGTGCATACGGAGGCAAAAATGAAATAATGGCACTTGTTGCGCCTGAAGGAGGTGTTTATCAGGCAGGTACACTTTCAGGAAATCCGGTTGCAATGACTGCTGGAATTGAAACATTAAAGGTGCTTTCCAATGCTTCTGTATATAAAAAGCTTGAAAAAACAATGCAACATCTTGAAAGCGGGCTTAAAGATGCTGCTAAACGAGCAGGAGTAAATGTCAAATTTTATAGAGCAGGAACAATGTTTTGCACATACTTTACAGAAAATGAGGTTATAGATGCAAAAACAGCAAGAACCTCAGATACGGAAAAGTTTAAAAGGTTTTTCTTGGGTATGCTTGACAAAGGAGTTTATATTGCTCCATCCCAGTTTGAGGCTGGATTTATTAGTCTTGCACATAGTCAAAAGGATATAGAAAAAACTGTTCAGTCAGCATATAAAACATTTAAAAAACTATGAATTTTTTAGACTACATTGATGAAGAAAGAGCAGAAGCTTACAGGCTTTTTGCATACCTTTTCATGAATATTCCTCATATTGAACATATTGAGCAATTTGAATCCTTTGCTCAATTAGAAATTAAAGATACATATGAAGAAATATGCGAGGATTTTATACATTTATTTATTAATGAGAATCTACCAAACTATGAAGCCTATTACAAAGCTGAACTTTACAAAGACATTCCAATAAATCGCAGTCTTGATGATGTGCAGCATTTTTACTGGACAGCAGGAGTTGCAATAGATGAAGAAATAGATCTTCCACCAGATCACATTTCAATGGAACTGATTTTTATGAGTTATTTGATTGAGCAAAATTTAAAGGATTTGCAAATAGAGTTTGCAAGAAGACTTTGTGAGTGGGTTCCTCTTTTTTGTGATGCTTTATATAAAAAGGCAAATACTGATTTTTACAAAGAAGTTGCATATTCTCTTAAAGAGTTTGTATTATCAGAATGTGAGGATGGAAGTGAAGGAAGAGGATACTAAAAAATCTATTTTTAAAGTAATTCTTGAAGCTTCAGCTTTGGGAATTAATTTTGTTCTATGTATATTTATAGGAGCAGTACTTGGATATCTAATAGATAAATTTGTCTTTTGTAGCACTTTTCCATTGTTTTCTCTTATTTTTCTGGCTGCTGGATTTGTGGCAGGTGTAAAAGAAATTTTCAGATTTATAAGGAAGGTGAATAGAGTAGATGGACAGGGAAGTGATCAAGAGAATCAATAAACAAACTTTAATTTTAGTGCCAGTTCTTGCCATATTAACTTATCTTTTATGGCAGAATGAGATAGTTGCTTTTAATGTTATTCTTGGAGGATTTATTAGCTGGTTCAGTTTAAGAGAACTTGCATGGGCAGTTAAAAAATTTTTCGGAAAACCGGCATTTCAGCTTGCTGTAGTTGGATTAAGTTATCTTAAATTAGGTGCTATTTTTTTATTTCTCTGGTTTATTGCAATTAATGGACTATTTGATATTAAGGGATTACTTATTGGCTTCATTGCGATTCTTATAGTTTCAGCAAAAGAAGCATATATTTATATAAAAAAACAAAAGACAGAAGATGTTTTCGCTGAAAGTCAAAATGAAAATAAAAAATGAGCAAGGAGATTATATTTGGGCTGGCAAATCTATCTGCTTTTAGCGCTTGTTCTCCTTGTCATGATGGCATTCAAACTTACAAAGGTGCTTGCAATAATTGTTATTTTATCAGTGGTTATAGTCTTTGTTGTTGCTTATTTTGCAAAGAAAGGAGGCAAAAGTGATAAAACTTGATTTCTCAAATATTCTAACAGAAGAAATAGGCCCGAATGGGCTTTCTCTCATTGAAATAGAGAATGAAGCAAAAAGGGCTATATCTCTTTTGTCCAAAAAACCATATAAAGAGCTTGAATTTATAAATTTACCATTTCAGGATACTTCCAAAATTAAAGAGTTTGGTAAAAAAGCAAGAGATTATGAATATTTTATTATTCTTGGAATTGGGGGAAGCGCTCTTGGTCCTAAGGTTTTAGTTGAATCACTAAGTCCTTTTAACAATCTTAGAAGGAAAAACAAAGTTTTTATTTATGATAATGTTGATCCAGTTACATTCAAATATATCATAGAAATTGTTGATTTAAAAAGAACTCTTATAAATGTAATCTCAAAGTCTGGAAGCACTACAGAAACATTGGCTTCATTTTTGCTTTTTTGGAGAATAATAAGAGACAAAAAACTTGATGTAAGGCAACATTTTATTTTTACCACAGACCCTGAAAAGGGGAATTTAAAAATTCTTTCGGATGAGTATGAAATTCCTTCTCTGGAGATTCCTAAAAATATTGTGGGAAGATACTCGGTTTTAACGCCTGTGGGGCTTCTTTTAGCAGAAGCAATAGGAATAAAAAGCGAAGAATTACTACAAGGAGCAGAAGAAATATCAAAGAGAGCTTTTAAAGAAGACTTAAATGAAAATCCAATGGCATATCTTGCTTCCTCCCTTTATCTTATGGACAGAGTAAAAAACAGAAAAGTTTTAGTTTTTCTTCCTTACTCTGATAGACTTAAAACAATGTCTGAATGGTTCTGTCAGCTGTGGGCAGAAAGTCTTGGTAAAGAAGGAAAGGGAACCACGCCTTATCCATCTTTGGGGACCACTGATCAGCATTCTCAGCTTCAGTTATGGATGGAAGGTTATGAAGATAAAGTTATTCTATTTGTTTCTGTTGATACTCATGGTTTTCAGGAAGAGATTTCTGAAGAATTTCATGATATAGAAGGATTAAGATATCTTGGCGGACATACTCTTGAAGAGTTGATAAATACTGAACAGCTTGCAACAGAAATGGCTTTAACAATGAATAAAAAGCCTAATATGAAAATCATTATACCCAAAATTGACCCCTTTACAGTTGGACAGATTTTTCAATTTCTTCAGATAACAACCGCTATGGCAGGTTTGCTATATGGTGTAAATCCTTTTAATCAGCCCGGTGTGGAACTTGGTAAAAGACTTACCTATGGTGCAATGGGTAAGAGAGGTTTTGAAACTGAAGGGCAGGAGGTCAAAAACTACATTAAAAGGCGTAGATATATAATTTAGTTTCTTGGATGCTGTTTTCTCCAATCAGAAGGTTTTTCTTTGATTCCATTTTCTCCCCATATACCTTTCTTTTCCTCACGCGCAAGCCTCTGTGCTTCTGTGAATAGCTCTACATATTTTACATTCGGTGGGATAGTATAAACCATAGTATATCCATTTCTTATCATCATGTAGTTAATCATATTTCCATTTTTATCCCACAAGTATGCCAGAATCCTTCCATATTTGTCTCTGTGTTGGACATCAAATTCGAGTTTTACCTGCCATTTACTTTCTTTGATGAGTTTTTTTAAATGGTTTTTAGCTTTTTTTCCCCATGGCTCTTGTGCGAGCTCTGGTGCATCTATTCCGATTAGGCGAACTTTTTCGGTTTTAACAAATATTCCCAAAAAAGATTTTGTAACAATACTTAAAGTATCACCATCATGTATTTCTGTAACTCTATAATAGTCACTTTCCTTTTTTGCACAAGCAGAAGTAAGAATAAAAAATACTGAAAACACTAAAAAACATATGACTATGATATTTTTAGTATAATAATATTGCATACTTTAATTTTAACATGAAAAACATTGTTCTTATAGGATTTATGGGCACAGGAAAAACTTCTGTTGGAAAAGTTATAGCAAAAAAGCTTGGGTTTGAATTTGTTGATGTTGATGAAGTTATTGAAAGAACTACAGGAATGGAAATCTCTGAAATTTTCTCAAAATTTGGTGAGCCTCGTTTTAGAGATATAGAAACAGAAATGATAAAACTGATAACTCAAAAAACAGGACAGGTTATTGCTACAGGAGGAGGAGTTGTTTTAAAAGATGAAAACATGGAGCGACTTAAAGAAAATGGAGTAATTTTTTGTCTTCAGGCTCCAGAAAATGTTATTTTTGAGAGGGTGAAACATACAAAAAATAGACCTCTTCTTCAGGTTGAAAATCCTGAAGAAAAAATAAAAGAACTTCTTCAGAAGAGGATGCCTCTTTATAAAAAAGCTGATTTTTGTATTTATACTGAAGGACTAACTCCTGAGGAGGTAGCAGAAAAAATAATTAAAGAATATGAGAGGTTAGGTAATGGAAAAACTTAGAGTTGAACTTGGAGAACGCAGTTATGAAATTCTCATTGAAAGAGGAAATCTTTCCTTTATTGGCGAAAGATTACTAAGATTTGCAATAGGAAAGAAAATTGGAATAATAAGCAATCTTAAGGTTTTTGAACTTTATGGACAGAAAGTTATTTCCTCTTTAAAAAAAGAAGGATTTGAGCCTTTTATTGTTTTAGTTCCAGATGGTGAGCATTATAAAGACTATTTTTGGGCATATCATATACTCACACAGCTTCTTGAATTTGGCTTTGACCGTGGTTCTTCTCTTATTGCTCTTGGAGGAGGAGTAATTGGAGATCTCACAGGCTTTGTTGCATCAATATATATGCGAGGTATTGCATATATTCAGATTCCAACAACACTGCTTGCTCAGGTTGACAGTTCTGTGGGCGGAAAGACAGCTGTTAATCATCCTCTTGGTAAAAACATGATTGGAACATTTTGGCAGCCATCCTTAGTATGGATTGATGTGGATACATTGGAGAGTCTTCCTGAGAGAGAATTTATTTCAGGACTTGCAGAAGTTATAAAATATGGAGTTATATGGGATAAAGAGTTTTTTGAATTTATTGAAATAAACAGGGCAAATATTTTAAAAAAAGATAAAGACCTGCTTATTGCAATAATTAAAAGAGCTTGTGAAATAAAGGCAGAAGTTGTATCAAGGGATGAAAGAGAAAGCTCTCTGAGAGCTATTCTGAATTATGGACATACAATTGGACATGCAATTGAAACCTTGACAGGTTACAGTTTATATCTTCATGGTGAAGCAATATCAATTGGAATGGTTTATGAGGCAAAGTTATCCAATATGCTTGGTTTTCTTAATAAGGAAAGCTTAGAAAAAATCAGAAATATTTTGAACAACTTTGGACTACCAGTAAATTTACCTATTAATATGGATTCATCATCAATGGTGAAAACTATTTTACTTGATAAAAAGAACATTGAAGGAAAAATCAGGATGGTTATTCCAGAAACTATTGGCAAAATGAAAATAAACTTTGAAATCTCAGGAGAAGATTTAAAAAGGGTTCTTAATGAATAAAAAAATTCTAATTGTAGAAGACGAAAAGGAAATAGCAGAGTTAATAGCTTATAGTCTTAAAAAAGAAAAATACGATGTCTCAATTGTATTAGACGGAGAAACAGCATTAAAAAGATTGAGAGAAAATGTTTATGATCTCGTTATTCTTGACTTAATGTTACCAGGAATTCATGGATTTGAGATATGTAAAATCATACGAAATAATTCAAATATGCAGAAGACAGGAATAATAATTGTGACTGCAAAGGGTGAAGAGTTTGATAAAATTAGAGGGCTTGAGATGGGAGCAGATGATTATATTACAAAGCCTTTCAGTCCAAGAGAATTAGTAGCAAGGGTTAAAGCTGTTATGAGAAGAACAATACCTGATGTTTCTAATAATCAGATTATCAAAATAAAAGATTTAATCATAGATAAGGAAAAATATTTAGTAACAGTAAAGGGACAACCAAAAAGACTTTCAGCAACTGAATTCAAGCTTCTTTTGTATCTTGCAGAAAGACCTAACAAAATTTTTAGCAGAGACCATCTTCTTGATGCTGTTTGGGGACAAGATATTTATGTAGATCCAAGAACAGTGGATGTTCATATAAGAAGACTTCGTTTAAAAATTGAAGATTATCCAGATAATCCAGAGTATATAAAAACGCTTCGCGGAATCGGATATTACATTGAGGTTTAATATCAATGGAAATAATGGAAATATTTGTATTTATAATTTTTATTTTAATTCTTGTAATTTTCATTCTTGCAGGCAAAATAAAAAATCTTTCTTTAAAAGTACAAGATTTAAAAACCTACAAGCCATTTTATGATTTTTCAGGAGTAAAGTCACCTCAAAATTTTGAAACAATTCTAAAATCAATAACAGATGGACTTCTTATTATTGATCCTAAGGGGTACATAATGCTTGCCAATCAAAGCTTCAAAGATATTTTAAAAATAGATGAATCTCCAGAGGGAAAACCTGTAATTGAGGTTATCAGGAACATAGATTTAATCAATATCATAAGTTCATCTATGAGTAAAAAACAGGACATGACAGATGAGATTACAGTCAAGAAAGCAGGAAAGGATATTTATCTTCTTGCTAAAGCAATGCCTGTAGTTGATTCAGAAGGAAGAATTTCTTTTTTAATAATTTTACTTCATGATATAAGCCGTCTTAAATATCTTGAGAATGTGAGAAAAGATTTTGTTGCAAATGTTTCACATGAACTTAAAACTCCTGTTACTGCTATAAAAGGCTATGCAGAAACCCTTCTTGACGGAGCTATTGATGATAAAGAAAATGCTAAAAAATTTGTAGAAATTATTAAAAATCAGGCAGATAGACTGAATATGCTTGTAGAAGACCTTTTAACTCTTTCGCGAATTGAGTTCGGCGATATAAAAATTGAAAAGGAAGATATTTTTCTGGATGAAGTAGTGAGCTCTGTATTCCAAATATTAAAAGACAAAGCTCAAAAAAAAGGCATTTTACTTCAAAAAGAGATACCTCCAGAAACAATTATCTATGCAGACAAGCACAGAATGTTACAGATAATGATAAATCTTGTGGATAATGCAATAAAGTTTACTGAAAAAGGTTTTGTAAAAGTTAAATTTTTACAAGAAAACTCAAAAGGAGTTATTTTAGTTGAGGATACAGGAATTGGTATACCTAAGGAACATATTCATAGAATAGGGGAGAGATTTTACAGGGTTGATAAGGCTCGTTCAAGACAGCTTGGTGGAACAGGGCTTGGATTGGCTATAGTTAAACACCTTATTTTAGCTCATGGTTGGCAACTTAAAATAGACAGTGAAGTTGATAAGGGAACAAAAGTAAAAATTGTCATACCTGAAAATAGTAACAATAATACAAATTAAAAATATCTTGACAAAATAGAAAAAAATTTATAAACTTACTACAACGAAAAAAATATTTTCAGGGGGGCGTGTA
>FMSI01010628.1_pt1 | contig 10533 bp, 9 predicted proteins | sample 1504471 | NCBI WGS metagenome assembly FMSI01 (sample SAMEA4475357, study PRJEB15587) | soil metagenome | biome: Soil; feature: Field | place: India | collected 2015-03-11 | depth 0 m
GTAACTGTAAGGCACCAGCTCTTCCAGCTGGTCGGTGGCGTTGTCCGGTCCCACCAGTTCTATAAGGTTCTTAATGATCATGTTGAAAGGATCCTTTCAGGGAGTTCGTTTTTTGAGTTCTGCCTCGACGAAATTGAGATGGTCGAGGGTTTTCTTCCTCGCCTTTTCAGGAGATCGATTTTTAATCGCCAGGAAGATCTGATGATGGTGGTCGATCAACCTTCTGACCTGATCCCGGTTGACAAAGACCTTCACCATGGACTGCTTCAGAAGATCATAGATCCCAGACATGATATGAACCTGGATGGTGTTATGGGTGGCCTGAGCAATGGCCAGATGGAAATCGGCATCCTCCTTTTCCCAGGACCGGCCTTCCTCAAAGGCCTTTTGCATCTGCTTGACGAGGGTCTCGAGTTTTTCAACATCCTCTTTGGAGGCCTTTTGCGCCGCATGGTAGGCGGACCAGGTCTCGATGGCCTTCCTCACGTCGATGAGGTCGAAGATTTTCTGTTCATCCGCTTTGATCAGAAGGCCGATGGGGTCCTCGATCAGTTTCGAGGTGACCGATCTGACATAGGTCCTTTTCGCCTGTCTCACTTCAAGAAGCCCCAGGGCTACCAGGGCATTGAGAGCCTCCCTCAGGGAGGGGCGACTGACTCCCAACTGCTTGATCAGTTCTCGTTCTGGAGGGAGTTTGTCCCCGGGTTTTAGCTTCCCCTCGGAGATCAACCTCTTGATTTGATTAACGATATCCTCCGAAACTTTAGTCCGCTTGATGGCATTGAACATGGGTCGTTCCAATGGTCTTACCTTTTAAATAAAGGATGGGTTGACCTTTGTCAAGATAACGATGGGAAGAGGGGAGGGAACGAACGGGAATGATCGTTCAAACGGGACTGAGGAATCAAAAGGGGTTGAGCCAGTTGGGTGGCCTGCCCGTGGTGAGGGCGGAGACCAGATTTTCGGCAGCGAGCATGGCCATCTTTAATCGCGTGGCGCGTGAGGAGCTGGCGATGTGAGGTGCGAGAACCACATTCTTCAATTCGAGAAATTGAGGATTGAACTTCGGTTCATTTTCGAAGACATCGAGACCTGCACCTGCGATCGTCCCCGAACGGAGGGCCTCAATCAGGGCAGCGTCGTCCACCACGCCGCCGCGAGCGGTGTTGATGAGGATGGCCGTCGGTTTCATCTGCTTCAATTCAGCCTGACCGATCAGGTGGTGCGTCTCGGGTGCGTAGGGGACATGGAGGGTGAGGATGTCTGCCTGGGCGAGGAGGACCTCCTTCGCCACGAAACTTGCTCTACAGGCCTGTTCTACGTCAGGCGAAGCCCGCCGGACATCGTGATAGATGACCTCCATCTCAAATCCGGCAGCCCGTCTGGCCACGGCCTGGCCGATGCGTCCGAGCCCGAGGATTCCCAGGGTCGCATGGTGAACGTCAAGACCGAGGAACTGTTTCAGTTTCCATCCCTCCCACAAGCCTGAGCGAAGATAAGATTCCGCTTCGGTCAACCGTCGGGCAGTAGCCAGGATCAGCGCCCAGGTGAAGTCGGCTGTGGTATCATCCAGCACGCCGGGGGTGTTGGTGGCCATCACTTTCGCTTTGGTGCAGGCGTCGAGATCGATGTTGTTAAAACCAACGGCAATGTTACAGACCGCCTTCAAATTCGGGCATCGCGCGAGGAGGGCGGCGTCAATCTTGTCCGTGAGGGTGATCAGGGCGCCCTGCTTGTCCGAAAGCCTGAGGGCGAGCGTCTCCGGGTCCATCGGAACATCGGATTGATTCGAGGTCACCTCAAAGTATTGGGAGAGGTAGTCGAGCACCTCGTCAAAGACTTCTCGGGTCACAAGCACTTTGGATTTCATGATCCTCTATCCCCGATCGCCAAAAATCCCGAAGGCCCAGGTGGGTAGGGAATCTATTTATACACCAGAGAGGGTAGCCATAACCCAATCTGTGGGAAGACATAAAGGACGATGATGGCAATGACCTGAAGTCCCATGAAGGGCATCATGCCCAGAAAGATCTGGTTAAGTGTCACATGGGGTGGTGCAACCCCTTTCAGGTAGAAGGCGGCCATGGCCACTGGTGGAGAGAGAAAGGCCGTCTGGAGGTTGAGGGCGACCAGCAGGCCGAAGAAGAGGGGGTCGATCTGGAAATGGGAGAGGAGGGGGATGAAGATCGGCATGAAGATGACGATGATCTCGGTCCACTCGAGAGGCCAGCCCAAGAGGAAGATGATGACCTGCGCCAGGATCAAGAACTGGATGGCCGTCAGGTCGAGAGACTTCACCCAGTCGTTGATGATCTCCTGGCCTCCAAGGAGGGCGAAGGCGGCGGCAAACATACTCGAACCGACAAAGAGCCAGCAGACCATGGCGCTGGTCTTCGCGGTGAGAAAGACCGACTCTTTTAACATTTTTAGGTTAAACTGTCTGTAGGCCGCGGCCAACACCAGACCTCCGAAAGAACCCATTGCGGCGGCTTCCCCAGGTGTGGCCAGACCGAGGATGATCGTTCCCAAGACCCCGAGGATCAAAATGGCTAATGGGAAGAAGGACTTCAAAAGGATCTTGAAGATCTCAAAGCGGACGAAGTTAAATATCGAATAGAAGATCAGAAGGGCTACGCCCACGACCCCCAAGGCCATCCAGTACTCCTTAGGAGCGGGTTTTCGCTCTCCCGTCGTCACCGTGATCTCTTGTGGGGAAGCGACCTCCGGTTGAAGAGATTCGGGAACGGTTTCGGTCGCGGCCTCCGATGTCGCTTCAACCTCCTCGGCTTCCTCAGCAGGAGGTTCTTGCAATCCGGTCAATTCTTCCAGGGGCTGGGCCTGCTTCTCTTCCTTTTCCACACTTCCGGCCAGTCCCACCTCTTCCACGCCTTCAACCACCACCTCGGGTGCGGTCAAAGCGAGATAGATCCCTCCCAACAAAAGGGTGATCGCGAAGACCGGGAGCAGGGTGACTCCCAGTTGACCGAGGAGGGTGCGCCGGGAGATCTTTGTCGCCTTCTTGCTTAAGATCGCTTTTATCAATCCCAAGAAGGCATTTCGGGTTTTAAAATTTTCGATGATCGATACGGCAAATCCAGGGAGTTCCACCCGACGCTCTTCCTCGGGAAGAGGAGGGGCAACATCCGGTCGAAGCTTCGCAAGGATGATGACATATCCGATATAGAGGGTGGCGAGCATAAAACCTGGGAAGAAGGCCCCGGCATAGAGTTGGACGACGGAGACGCCCGCTGTGGCTCCGTATAGGATCAGGAGAACGGAGGGAGGGATGAGGATTCCAAGGGTTCCGCCCGCAGTCACAGCCCCAGCAGAAAGCTTGATCCCATAGCCGGCCTTGAGCATGGCCGGAAAGGCAAGCAACCCCATTAGCGTCACGACCGCGCCGATGATCCCAGTGGCGGTCGCAAAGAGGGCACAGGTGGCAATCGTGGCGACCGCCAACGAGCCAGGGATTCGGGCTGTAGCGAGGTGCAACCCTTTGAAGAGCATCTCAATCAGGTTTGAACGCTGGACCAGATAACCCATGAAGACAAAGAGGGGGACCGCGATGAGGACGTCGTTATTCATCACGGCATAGGCCCGGGCCACCATCAGATCGAGGGTCTGCCGAACCGCTATCTCCGGGTTGACGCTCCGGTAGGCGAAATAGGCAAACATCGTCCCCATTCCCATAAGGGTGAAGGCCGTGGGAAAACCGAGCATGATGGCCACAACGATCATGGCCAACATCAGCAGGCCCAGATGTCCGGTGGTCATTTCAGAAGGCGGTGGCATAATGAGGAAGACGATCAACACCACCACAGCCATGATGGAGAGTCCAAACCAAGCTTCCTTTTTCACTTCTCCTCCCCTTTCTTCGCCCTTAAGAGTTCGTCGAGTTTCTGGATGTCTTCGTCCTTCACATGGACCATCTCTTTCAACTCTACCACGTCCACTTCTTCCACGTCCTTCTCTCGAGAGGGCCACTGGCCATCCTTGATGCAACGGATACAGCGGACCATTTCAACGAGTCCCTGGAGCAAGATGATCCCTCCTGCAACCGGGATGACCGTTTTGAACCAGTAAAGGGGGGGGCCATCAGCGATGATGCTGGATCGTTCCCGGATGGCCCAGGATTCACCCGCATAGATATACCCCGCCCAGCAGAGTCCGACAATGCCAGGGATGAAGAATAAGATATAGAGAATAAGGTCGAGGGTCCCTTGTACACGGGGCGGGAAAAATCGATAGAGGACATCCCCACGGACATGGGAGTTCGTCGCAAGCGTATAGGCTCCTGCCATCATGAACAGAGTTCCATACATCTGGAGCATGATATCGAATGCCCAGGGATGGGGGGATCTGAGCGCATAACGACAGAAGACCTCAAAGGTGATGAGAAAGGTGAGAGAGACGATGAGCCAGGAGAAGATCTTTCCGACCCAAGTACTGAATTCATCGATGAAGAGGAGTACTTTCTGCATATCGGATCCTTTTAGGTCAATAAACATCCACCCGGGCACAGGATGCACCCGGGTGGATTGGGATGTCCCGATGAAAGGATTACTTCTTTGCAGGGGCTGCTGGTTTAACTTCAGGTTTTGCCGGGGGCCTTCTCAGCAGGCTTGACACCAGGTTTCACCGGGGGCAGTTTGGGTGGGAAGTAATGTCGGTAGGCCATTTTTCGGTCCACGCAGGTATCCATCTCCCAGGCCAATGCCCGTCTGGCGAAGGCGATCTGCGATTCGACGATCTCTTTGAAGAGCGGGACATCTGCTGATTTCTTCTTCACGATCTCATCATAAGTTTTGAGCTGTTGCCGCAGGATCGGATCGGGTGTCTTGTAAAATTTTACTCCGTCTTTGGTCTGCATCTCGAGGTAATCTTTGGAATAACGATCAATCGCCTTCCAGGACATGTCGGCAGAGGCCGCTTCGACCGCATTTTCGATGATCGCTTTCAGCTTGTCGGGCAGGGCATCGTATTTAGTCTTATTGAAGAGGATCTCAAACTGCTCGGCATTTTGGTGGTAGCTCTGGAGCATACAGACCTTGGAGACATCAGGGAATCCGAGGAGACGGTCGGAGGAGGCGTTGTTGAACTCCGCACCTTCGATGAGACCCCGGTCCATGGCTGGAACGATCTCACCGCCTGGCAGGGCGACAACCGAGAGACCCATTGCCGTGAAGAGGTCGACCGAAAGCCCCACCGTCCGGTATTTCATACCTTTCAGGTCCTCCAATTTGGTGATCGGCTTCTTGAACCATCCCAAGGGCTGAGTGGGCATCGGCCCATAGAGGAACGAGACGACATTGGCGCCGATGGAAGCGTAGATTTTGGCGAGAAGCTCCTTGCCTCCGCCATATTTGTGCCATGCCAACAACATGTTTGCGTCCATCCCGAAGGCAGGGCCCGATCCCCAGAGGGCCAAGGCGTTCTGTTTGCCATAATGATAAACAAGAACGCCATGGCCTCCATCGAGGGTACCCTTGGAGACCGCATCGAGTAGTCCGAAGGCAGGGACCACGGCGCCAGCCGGCAACACTTCGATCCGAAGCTCGCCGCCGGTCATGTCATTGACTTTCTTTGCAAAGTCGAGAGCGAACTCATGGAAGATATCCTTTGCAGGCCAGGTGGATTGCCAACGGAAGTGGATCGGGGTAGCGGACTTCACCACAGCCGGAAAACTCATCGTCGCCGCTGCCCCCGCGGTCACGGCTGCCGCTTTCAAAAAATGACGCCGGGTGACCTTCTCTTCTCCCCTCTGTTTATCCTTTTTCGTCATACCTTCCTCCTTTTAAAAAAGAGTGAACCCAAAACACACCTTTGGCAAAATGTTGTAAATAAATTCAACCTGTTTTGAAACCTTCACCTCCTTTCGGTTTTATGTTTAAACACCTGTTTCGAAAATATGCGAGTCGAATCTTCTATAGGATATTTGAATGTGGATTTCAAGATACCCTCAAATGTATTTTGAGGCCCTCCCTCTCGCTGGAACGGTTGGGTTGGCTTGAGGGGCAACTTTACAATTTGGCCTGACCATTAGCTTCCTACTTTTAAACGTGGGCAGTGTATAACTCATTATCATTATGAATTTTTTTTGTCAAGAAGAAAGTTTGGAGTCCCCTTTTTTAAGGAAGGTGTTCTGTGGGAAGAACCGTGGATTGAACCCACTTCTTTTTAAATTTTGAAATTAAAGTTAATTCAAATGGTTATTTTTGGTCAGGGTTCGAAGCAAAGTCGAAAAGCCTCGGACAGGCCAAAAGAGAGGATAGCCTCGATGGTTCTCTCTTCCACTCTTTCCTTGTCTTTATTCAACTTCAAATCCTTCGAAAGGGAGTTATGATTAATGGTCAGACCATTTATTTTTTATTGACAAAAGGGTTTCTATTTGTTATAAGGGAGACAATTTTGGTGAGGTGCCAGGGGGATTCTTCCTTTTTCAAGTCCATTGGCAAGGTTTTGAGGCCAACCCAAAGGAGGTTTCATATGGCTCGATTGTATGAATATCAGGGGAAGCAGTTGTTGAAGACAGCTAAAGTGGCTGTGCCTCAGGGAGAAGTGGCGACCACTCCGGAGGAGGCAGGGAAGATCGCGGCCAAAATCGGCAAACCCGTAGCCATTAAGGCGCAGATCTGGGCAGGAGGAAGGGGGAAGGCAGGGGGGATCAAGTTCGCCTCGAACCCCCAGGAGGCGGAGAAGGTCGCTGGCGAGCTTCTGGGAACGAAGATCAAAGGTTTGACTGTTGAGAAGGTTCTTGTCGAGGAGAGACTCGATATCGACAAGGAATACTATGCGGGTGTCATCATCGATGCTTCGCGGGAGGTTCGCGCACCGGTCGTGATGTTCAGCACCGAAGGCGGGATCGATATCGAATCGGTCCCCTCTGAAAAGATTTCCCAAGTGGCCGTGAATGTGCTCAGGGGTTTCAAACTCTACGACGCCCTGAACCTTGCCGTTGAGCTGAAAGTCCCCAATCGATATTTGCAAGGGGTTGCCCAGGCCATCCTGGGGCTGTTTCAGACCTTCAAATCCTATAACTGCAGGACCGCCGAGATCAACCCCCTTGTATTGACCAAGGATGGAAAGATTCTCGCTGGAGATTGCCGGATGGCCATTGATGACTCCTCTGTCTTTCGTCATCCCGAGCTGGGCATCGACGTAGCGAGAGAATCCTCGACCCCTCCAACCGAATTCGATAAGATCGCCTGGAAGATCGAAGAGGATGATCTGAGGGGAACCTGTTACATTGCTCAGATGGCAGAGGACATTAACGAATTGAATTATGTGGGATACCATGGCATCGGCGGTGGAGGAGCCATCCTCGGCGTGGATGCCCTCAATCGACAGGGGTTGAAAATCGCCAACTATGCCGATACGAGCGGTAACCCCACGGCTGCCAAGGTCTATCGGGCCGCCAAGTTAATTCTCAACCAGCCGGGCATAGAAGGTTATATGTTGGGTGGCTTCATCGTGGCCAACCAAGAGCAGTGGCACCATGCCCATGGGGTGGTGAAGGCTCTCCGGGAGGAGATTCCCAAACGGCCAGGTTTCCCCTGTGTCATCCTCCTCTGTGGAAACAGAGAAAAGGAGTCCATGGAGATCCTGAAGGAAGGGACCGCTGATCTGCCGGGAAGATTTGAATTCTATGGAAGCGACAAGGTTTATGAAACGGAATTTTTAGCCAAACGGATGAAGGCTCTGATCTTGGAGTACCGGAAGGACAGAGGCATAAAGGAGGAATAGGCCATGATCGAATTTAAAGAGAGGACGATCAAGATCATCATTGACGACAGCAAATGCGTGGACTGTAAGACCCATGCCTGTGCCGCCGGCTGTAAACTCTACGACCGAGGGATTTTGGTGATCCAAGACGGGAAGCCGGCCCTGGGTGGAGATGCGGCCTATGCCGAAAGGATGGGAACCGAATGTCTGGCCTGTGAATACGAGTGCTGGTTCAGGGGCAATAAAGCCATTAAAATCGAGGCCCCCATTCCCGGGCTTAAAGAGTATTTAGAGAAAAGAGGATTGACACTTTCATAAAAAGAGGTGGATTATGGCAATCTTGCTCGAAAAGGATACGACAGTTCTTGTTCAGGGGATTACCGGTCGGGAGGGATCGGCACGCGCCGTTTTTATGAAAAACTATGGCACCAAGGTGGTTGCAGGCGTCACGCCGGGCCGAGGGGGGGAGGACGTTTCGGGAATACCCGTATATAACACGGTGGCAGAGGCGGTGAAGGCCCACGGTCGGATCGACGCCAGCGTCACCTTCGTACCAGGACCGGGTCTGAAGGATGCGGTCTTCGAGGCGATCGACGGAGGCATCAAATTCATCGTGATGCCCGTGGAACGTGTCCCTCTCTATGATATATTAGAGATGATGGCCTATGCCAAACAGCACGGGGTCCGGCTCCTGGGCCCCGGATCGATCGGGATCATGAGTCCAGGCATCGCGGTCATGGGCTGGCTCGGAGGGTCTCCGGATTTCGCCAAGAGGGTCTTCGTGCCAGGACCGATCGGGGTCATCTCACGGAGCGGTGGTCAATCGGGGACCGTGCCCTGGGCGATCAAAGAGGCGGGGATGGGGGTGAGCACGGTGGTCCACATTGGGACCGAACCGGTATTAGGCACCTCCTGCGGGGATCTCTTACCCCTCTTCGAAAAGGATCCGGACACAAAGGCGGTGGCCATGTTCGGTGAGATCGGGGGGCCTTACGAGGAGGAGGCGGCCGAGGCCGTCAGAAACAAGACGTTCACCAAGCCTCTGGTGGTCTATGTGGCTGGGGCCTGGGCACCCGAAGGGATGCGATTCTCCCATGCCAGCAGTATCATCGAAAGGGGGAAAGGATCGGCCAAGGACAAGATCAAATCCCTCAAGGAAGCCGGGGTCCACGTGGTGGACCGACCCGACGAGATCGCGCCCACGCTGAAACGTTTGCTCAACCTGTGAGTTTTTTTAAATCTATCGGACGGAAGAGTTTTATCACACCCTGAGAAACATGGGAGGTGCCCTATGACAGTGATGCGTTCGGTCTTTTACATTCCCGGCAACAATGAGAAGATGATTTCGAAGGCCCCGGAGATCCCAGCAGATATCATCACCCTTGACCTCGAAGACTCCGTGCCCCCGGCGGAGAAGCCGAAAGCCCGGGAGATGGTCCGAGAGAACCTGAAATATGCAGGGTCAGGGGGGTCGACGGTCTATGTCCGGATCAATAACTGGGAGACCCTGATGACCAACGATGACCTCGAGGCCATCGTCTATGAAGGGCTATCCGGGGTTTGCCTGGCCAAGTGCGGGGGTCCTGACCATGTCCAGCGCCTCGACTGGAAGCTGGAGGAACTGGAGAGGAGAAGAGGGCTTCCGGTGGGAAGCATTGCTATCCAGCTCCTGATCGAAACCGCCAAAGGCGTCATCAATGCCTATCCCTCAGCGATTGCCAGCAAACGGGTCAATTCCCTCATCTTCGGGGCGGTCGATTATACGAAAGATATGAGAGTGAAGCTGACGACCGAAGGGGACGAACAGCTTTATGCAAGGGCACATACCGCGGTCGCCGCCAGGGCTGCGGGCTGCATTGCGATCGATTGCCCCTTCGTGGCCTTCAAAGATACAGAAGCCTTCGAGAAGAATACCCGGTTCGGCAGACAGTTGGGCTATGAAGGGAGGATGCTCATCCATCCCAGCCAGATCGAACCGGCCCACCGGATCTATACCCCAGCCCCTGAGGATGTGGAATGGGCCAAAGGGGTGGTCAAAGTCTTCGAAGAGGAAGGGATTGCAAAAGGAGTTGCTGCTGTCTCCTATATGGGGAAGATGGTCGATACGCCGGTTTACGAGAATGCAAAGACCATCCTCGCGATCATGGCTGAGATCGAAGCCTTCGATGCCAAACGACGGAGATAAAAGATTATAAATTTTCGGAAGGGCAAGGCTCATCTCCCACCCATATACCCCCACCAAACCCGATGGGCCTTGCCCTTTTCCGTCTGAAGGGGCGTGTGATGAGAATCATAGTCGTCGGTCAGGGGCCTTTTGGCGAAAAGGTGCTGGAGAGATTGCTTCAGAAGGGCGAGGAGGTGGTGGGTGTCTTTGCCCCTCCGGACAAGAGGGGTGAACCGCTCAGGAGATTAGCTGAAAGGTTCGCCATTCCTGCATACCAACCCGCCCTGATGGGAGTTCCGGAAGTAGAGGACCATTACCGGAGTTTGAAACCCGACCTCTCCATCCTGGCCTTCGTCACCGATATCCTTCCAGAAAGACTGTTGGAGATCCCTTCGATCGGAACGATCTGCTACCATCCTTCCCTTCTGCCGAAACACCGCGGGGCAAGCGCCATCAACTGGGCGATCATTCAGGGAGATACCCAAACCGGATTGACCATCTTCTGGGTGGACAAGGGGATCGATACCGGTCCGATCCTCCTGCAAAGGGAGGTGGGAATTGGTCCGGATGAGACAACTGGTAGCCTCTATTTCAACACCCTCTTCCCGATGGGTGTCGAAGCCCTTGCCGAGGCGGTTGATCTGATC
>FMSI01041781.1_pt1 | contig 10531 bp, 10 predicted proteins | sample 1504471 | NCBI WGS metagenome assembly FMSI01 (sample SAMEA4475357, study PRJEB15587) | soil metagenome | biome: Soil; feature: Field | place: India | collected 2015-03-11 | depth 0 m
ACAACAGGACCTTGAAAATATAAGAACATCTTTGCTTAAAACTCTTTCCTAATTATCTTTATGCAGCAAGGAATGTAGCTTTTTCTCAATAGGCTCTTTGTAGATATATATTATCAACATTATAATACCTACTATTACAACAAGTGTTATAAAAGATTTATAGTATTGGTTTCTTATCAAGCTTCCGGCTACTGACAAAAGATAGGTACTTATAAGTCTGCCAAAAGTTGAGATGATAAAAAAGACCCTTAGTCTCATATTACTCAGACCAAGAATGTAACAGAGATAGTCTTTGGGAAACCCGGGCATTAAAAACAATATGGCAGATATAGCAGTGCCTCGATGCGTCATTAGATAATCAAACTTTTCCAGATATTCTCTTTTTACGAAGATTAAAACAAAGGGTCTGCCAAAAAATCTTGCTAAAGAAAATGCAAGTAGTGAACCTAATGTAAGCCCTATAGTAGAATAAAAGGTGCCTAATATTATCCCAAAGAGATAGCCCCCAATAAAGCCAGTTACCTCACCAGGAATAAAGGCTATAGTTACTTGTAATATTTGTAGTCCTATAAAAATTAAAACAGACAGTGTTTGATACTTATTAATAAAGGATATTATCTGATTTTTATCAGAGAAAAATTGCCAAAGCTGGTATTTAAAAGTTATATAGGTAAAGACTACAAAAATTGTTATAAGTAGAATAGCTTTGATGTAAAGTATCTTCTTATTCATTGAAGCAATTAAAAAAGATTATACAAAAAAAAATCTAAATACAAGTTTTTTCTTTGAATTTAAAGATAAAGCAGTGTCTGTCATTTTATTTTTGACAACTTGTTTTATATAAGCAAATTAAAAAAATTGACTTTCCTTTCTAATTTTTAATAAGATATTAGGTCAAGATGATAAAAAAGGTAAAGATAGCAAAAAAAAGCCTAAAAACCTCCTACGGGAGGTTTTTTTATGAGTAAATCTAAAAAAGAGGTATTAATTTTAGACAACAGTACCTTTAAAAGGGTAATAAGTAGGATTGCCAGTGAGATAATTGAAAAAAATCAAGAGCTTGATAAACTTGTTCTTATAGGTATAAAAAAGGGTGGTTCCTATCTTAAAGAGAGAATAAAAAAGGAGATAGAGAGCCGAGAAAAAATCAACTTGTATGATGGTGATATAGATATAACCTTGTATAGAGATGACATAAGAAGAATAGGTTATAACCCAAAAATTGATTCAACCGATATTGCAGTTAATCTAACAGATAAATACGTCGTCCTTATTGATGATGTCCTCTTTACAGGACGAACTGTTAGAGCTGCAATGGATGTCTTGTTTGATTTTGGAAGACCCACGAGGATTCAGTTGGCTGTTATGGTTGACAGAGGGCATAGGGAGCTCCCCATACAGGCAGATTTCGTTGGCAAGACTGTTCCTACTTCTAAAAAGGAGATTGTAGAGGTCTTTTTTGAAGAGGTACATGGTAAAGACTCCGTTATTTTGAGAGATAACTATGTCAAGAGATAACTTTAAATGGAAAAGAAAAGATCTTTTGGGAACATACGACTTATCAAAAGAAGAGATACTTTATCTCCTTGATACAGCAAAGTCAATGGAGGAGGTTCTTGAAAGAGATGTTAAGAAAGTACCGCCATTAAGAGGCAAATCCTGTGTTACCCTTTTTTATGAGCCATCTACAAGAACAAGGACTTCCTTTGAGTTAGCAGCTAAGATTTTATCTGCCGATACTATAAATATTAGTGTATCATCAAGTAGTGCTGTTAAAGGAGAGACTATCTTAGACAGTGTAAAAAATATTGAGGCTATGAGTGTAGATTGTGTAATTATAAGACACCATCATTCTGGTGTCCCTCAGTTCATAGCAAAAAACACTAATCTTGCAGTTATTAATGCTGGAGATGGCTCCCATGAGCATCCTACTCAAGCTCTTTTAGATCTTTTAACTATTAGAGATCATAAAAACTCAATTGAAGGCCTTAATGTGGCTATAGTTGGAGATATACTTCATAGTAGAGTTGCAAGGTCTAATATATTTGCGCTAAAAAAACTTAATAATACTGTCAATCTTGTAGGACCAAAAACTTTTGTTCCTAAGGAGTTTGAAAGGTTTGGAGTTAATGTATTTCACAACTTAGAAGATGGCCTATCTGGTGCAGATGTTATAATGGTGCTTAGAATTCAAAAAGAGAGAATGGGTAAGTGCTTCTATCCCTCAGAGAGGGAATACGCAAAGTTTTTCTCTATTAACGAGAACTCTCTTAAGTTAGCTAAAGACGATGCTATTATTATGCATCCTGGTCCCGTAAATAGAGGGCTTGAAATTTCCTCTGATGTCTTAGATAGCAAAAGGTCTATAGTTTTAGATCAGGTAAAAAATGGGGTGGCAGTGAGAATGGCAATTTTATATGTCCTTCTATGTGGAGGGAAGTTTGAAGATAGTAATTAACAATGCTACAATAGTTACCTCTTCTGGGGTTTTTCGCAAGAATATTCTTATAAAGGATTGTATTATATCAAAGATATCAGATCAGCTTATAAGTGAAAGGTCTGCAGATTTTGTAATAAATGATAAAAATTTGTTAGTTTTTCCTGGTTTTCTTGACATGCACACCCACCTTAGAGAGCCAGGATTTGAGTATAAAGAAGATATAGAAAGTGGTCTAAAGGCTGCTCATTATGGAGGTTTTATAGGTGTAGCAGCTATGGCAAATACAAAACCTGTAAATGACAACTCTACCGTTACCCATTTTATGATATGTCGATCAAAAAATACAGGCCTTCCAGTAGATCTATATCCTGTGGCAGCCATTACAAAGGGTCAAGAGGGAGAAAATCTTGTAGAGATGGGGGAGTTGAAGGAAGCTGGTGCAGTTGCTTTCTCAGATGATGGTAAATCTGTTAACAACTCAGAAATCTTAAGAAGAGCCTTTGAGTATGCCAGTACCTTTAATATGCCTATTATCTGTCACTCAGAGGAGAGCTATCTCTCAAAAGATGGACAGATGAATGAGGGAGATTTATCACTTCTTCTTGGGTTAAAAGGTATACCCAGAGAGGCAGAGATCTTGGGCATATATAGAGATCTAACTATTGCAAAATTAAGTGGAGGTGTTATTCATATAGCCCATGTAAGTACAAAAGAGGGTTTGGATCTCATAAGAAAATTTAAAAAGGAAGGGGTTGTTGTTACTTGTGAGACCTGTCCACATTATTTTACACTTACAGAAGAATCTGTTTTAGAATATAACAGCTTTGCAAAGGTTAATCCGCCTCTAAGGACAGAGGAGGACAGGTTAGCTATTATTTCAGGCTTAAAAGATGGAACAATTGATGTAATAGCTTCAGATCATGCCCCTCATCATTTAGACGAGAAAAATTGCGAGTTTCAAAACGCCTCTTTTGGTATGATTGGACTTGAGACTGTTATTCCTCTCTCTCTTGAGTTAGTAAGGACTGGTGCTCTCGATTTTAAAGATCTCGCTGTAAAATTATCAAGAAGACCCCACAAAATATTAAACTTAAACCCTCCAAAAATAAAAGAAGGAGAAGAAGCAAAGTTAACTATTGTTGATCCTAATTTTGAGTGGGAACTTAAGGAAGAGCATATTCACTCTAAAAGCAAAAATACCCCTTTTTTAAACAAAACTCTTAAAGGTAAAGCAAAATATATAATAAAAGAAGGAGAGGCCTTTGAACTTTTTTAGCAAAAAAAGAGCTATATTAATTTTAAAAGACGGAAGAATGTTTAAAGGATTCAATTTTGGCGCCGAAGGGGAGACTGGAGGAGAGGTTGTATTTACCACTTCAATGTGTGGATATCAGGAGATACTTACAGATCCTTCCTATGACGCCCAGATAGTATGTATGACTTATACTCAAATTGGTAACTATGGCACAAATACTGAAGATATGGAGTCGAGAAAACCTTTTGTAGCAGGATTTATTGTTAAAGAATATCAGGAACAACCAAGTAACTATAGGAGTAAGGAAAACTTAGAAAGTTTCCTAAAAAGATACAATATAGTTGGCATTGAGGGTATTGATACAAGGGCACTGACGGCTCATTTAAGAGAAAAGGGCTCAATGAATGGGCTTATCTCAACAGTGGATTTTAATAAAGATAGTCTCCTTGAAAAGTTGTCAAAGATTCCATCTATGGCAGGTCTCGATTTAGTTAGAAATGTTAGCATTGATAGACCTTACGAATGGAAACAGGCTTTATGGAGTCTCGAAAAGGGCTATGAGGAAAGAGAAGATGGCAAGTATCTTGTGGTTGCCTATGACTATGGCATTAAATATAACATTTTAAGGAATCTTATAAGTGCTGGTTTTAAGGTGCTTGTGGTACCTGCAGATTTTCCTGCAGAAGAGGTCTTGAAAATAAATCCAGATGCCATATTTCTCTCAAACGGACCTGGAGATCCCGAACCAGTGAAATATGCAATAGAAAATGTTAAAAAGCTTGTCAATAAAAAGCCTATCTTTGGAATCTGTCTTGGACATCAGATATTGGGACTTGCCCTTGGGGGTAAAACCTTTAAGCTAAAATTTGGTCATAGAGGTGGCAACCAGCCTGTTAAGGATTTAACTACTGGAAAGGTAGAGGTAACATCTCAAAATCATGGTTTTGCAGTAGATATAGACTCCTTAGGTGGCAAGGCTGAGGTTACCCATATCAACTTGAATGATAACACAGTTGAAGGGCTGAGACACAAAGAATATCCTCTCTTTTCCGTTCAATATCACCCTGAGGCTTCTCCAGGACCACACGATGCCTCCTATTTATTCAAAAGATTTTATGATCTGGTAGAGAGTGTTAAATAGCAAGATGACTTCTTACGATCTGGTTTTGATTGGAGAATCAGATTTTACAGGTTTTTTTGCTGATATATTCAAGAAAGAACTAAAAGTTTTAGCCATTGCCAACTCTAACTTTAAAAGAGATTTTTCAATACTACAATTTCCAAGTAAGTCCTACATACCTACAGGGGTAGCAACTTCTTCAGTTTATGGTCAGGTATGTTCTGAATATTTTAGAATAGATCTTTTGCATAATCTAAACCTTACAAGTCTTTTTTTTCAGAAAGATTTAAAGATTGAGAGCGCCCTATTAGATGACCTTAAGGTAAAATCGGCAGAATATTTTGAAATCCTTAACAATATCATAGTTGAAAACTTTCCTAAGGGGATGTTGGGTTTATTAAAAAGACCGATGTATTTTTTAAAAAACTATAGCTCCATAAAAAGACTTATCAAAAGTTTTCCCTGTCCGACGGAGGAGTTTAAGATCTTTATGAAAGGATTAACCTCTTTTTTTGCCCCTGGTGAAGCAAACTACAATTATTATAATTTTTACTTATTATACTCACTCCTCAATAAAAACTCTTATAAAATGTATAGCTCAAGAGGATCTTTTAAGGACCTTGATATTATAGAGAATGATAGAATATCAGAACTAAACTATGAAAAATCAAAGTGGAAAGTTATATTTGAGAAAAAAGGGTCGGTAACTGCTGATTTTATAATAAGCGCTTTTCCCCCTCATATATTTCTCAATGATGGCATAAAAAATCCATTTAGAGTGGACTATAACCAAATTTTCTATGAATTTTTATTAGAAGGCATTGAGTTACCAGAAACTATGAATGAAGAGCTTGTTTATATTGATAAAAGTGGAAGGGATTATTTTGCTATAAAGGGTAAAAGCTCCTTATGGGTATATACCTTTTATAGGGCTAATGAACTTCCTTCTGTTGATTTAATAGAACCTTTTATTGAGGAGTTCATACCCTATGTAAGTCTTGAAAAGATTGTATCTATAAAACCTACAACGATACCCTATTATGAAAAAGAGAGATTAAAGAGGTTTAGAGAAAAAAGAACCTTTTATTTTCCAAAAAGTTATGATTTTCCTTACTACGGTACAGATGGTGAGGTATTATATAGAAATAAACTTAGGGATATAATATGGAAAAGATTTTTGTCCTAATCTCAATTTTTTCACTTCTTTATTGTCTTTTCTTCAAGAGAAGTCCTATAGTGGAGATCCTGCCACTTTTATCAACATTAATATTACTTATCTTTGTAGGGATAAAATATAGACATTTTCCTGTTATAGGGTTCTTTGAGACGATGAATTTTTATGCCTTCTCTGTCATCGTTATCTATCTAATCTGGGGCATAGAAGATAAAAAAGTTTATAATTTCGTCTATATATTTACCTTGATTCTTTACTCTCTATCGCTATATGGTAAGCCTTTCACCTCAGCCTTTGTTTCTGATTCTTTAAATACTGTCCTTTTTCCTGTACATGTAGCCTTTTCTTTTATCAGTTATGCCTTTTTTACCCTTTCTTTTATATATGCTGTAGCTAATATAGAATCTGAGAGAGTATTGAGATTAAACTATTTAGGCTTCATTACTTACACAGTTGGTCTTTGGGCAGGTGGTATCTGGGCATTTAAGGCTTGGGGTGCCTATTTTCTTTACGGTATGAAAGAGATATTTTCTTTTGTACTGTGGATATACTATAGCGGTCTTGTCCACCTTAAGTACACTAATAATAAAAGAGTTCTTAACATTGCAACCATTATAGGATTTGTGTTGGTTTTATTCACTTATTTAGGCATAGGTTTATTTATGAGAAATACCCATTCCTTGAGGTAGAAGATGATAGCAAAATTAAAAAAAATATTGCTTGATATTGACTATGCCTTTTATGGGCTTTGTTTATGTTCTTTTTTCTCTATCATAGGAGCCTTTATCGTATATTTTAATCCCCAGCTTTATAATACAATAGACTACAAAGCCCTATTTAAATGGCTCTATTATAATCAATCTCTCAGCAATTTTTGGTTATATTTAGTAATAATAATTTTTGCCTATTTAGGCTTATCAGCTGTTTTTTGTATCTTTTATGATATAAAGAGAAAAAACATTTTTACCTTTTTGTTTCATCTATCCTTTGTTATTGTTCTTGTTGCCCATTTAATCAACGCAAGCTTATCTTTTAAGATACCTGAATATATTATTCCGCTAGAAAAACCTAAAACAATCAGTCTTCCAGCTCCTCATAGCCCCTTAAAGGTTTATCTCGATAAATTAGATTATGAGATCACAAAAGAAGGTATACCAAAAAATATCAAGGCTAATATTATCTATTTAGAAAATGACAAAGAAAAAAAAGGCCTTATAAGCATTAATAACCCCCTAAAGATTGGTTCTTACTATCTTGTAATGAAATATATAGCGCCTTATCTAAGGTCAATTACCTTTAAACTAAAGAGCGATGATAGACTTTTGATACCAGTTCTTACTCCAGAAAGCCCCTTTTTAATAGATGATGTAGTCTATGAGTTTGTAGCCCATAATGAAGATATGACTATGTTTAAGGTTGTTATAACTGAGGGGGAGAAAAAAGAGTCTATGATATGGTCGTTGGGTCAAAACGTAAATATAAAGGGCAAAAATTTTACTATCACTCAGATAATACCTGACACAATTGGATCAATAATAGTTGACATAGTCTATGATCCATCACTATCATTGATTTTTTTGGGTTCAACTCTCTTTGTATTCTCTGCGGTCATAAGGTTTTTCAAAAAAGATTAGCAGAACAATTAGATGAAGAAAATCTATAGTATATTAATTTTTGTTCTTGCCTTTTTATTTACCTTTGTTAAGGTTAGAAGCTTTGACTTATTTTTTTACTTGAAAATAGCTGAGATAGAGAGTTTTTTCTCTCCCCTAAAAGTAAACCTCTTTTCCTATAGTCATCCAGATTTTCCTTATAAAAATTACTCATTTCTATATTCAGAACTTGCATATTTCATAACTAACAATCTTGGTTTTAACGGGCTTATAGTATTTCAAAGCCTAATTATTGCAATAAGTTTTTTTATTTTGTTAAGATCAGCAGATTATAATAGGTCGGTAATTACATTATTTATTATTTTTTTACTTTCCCTTTTTACTCTAAGATATAGACTTCTTTTTAGACCTCACAACCTTAGCTACATTTTTTTTGCTATAAATCTTTTTTTGTTATCGAGATTACCAAAAAATTATCTGGCCTATCTCTTTCTTAATCAGGTTTTATGGGTAAATACACACAATGGTTTCATTTTAGGGATAATTAATCCTATCTTGTTGTTCCCTTTTTTAAGAGGTAAGGTTAATTTTTTAAAGATACTGTTAACGTTAGTTGCTGGGAGTTTTATATCGCCCAATCTACATAAGCCATTCCTTGAGGTGATTAACCCCTTCTTAGGCACAACAAAAAACATCTTTGAGTATATCAAGGTTCATGAATGGCAGCCTATTGATGAGAGATTATATTTATCTTTTTATGGACTGTTAGTAATTACTACACTGATTATTTTGATATTTGAGAAAAAATGGTACCTCTTACCCCTATACCTTTTTTATCTTGTAATATCTTTTAGATTTGTAAGGTTTGTAGATTTATTTGCCCTTTTAAGCTTTTATTCCGTAATAGCGCCCTCTGGCAATAGCTATTTACTACATAAAAAGCCTCTATCTACAGAAATATCAAAAGTTTTTTATTACTTTCAGATAATTTTTTTAATAATACTATCAATATCCTCAATAAAGGATTATTTTAAGAATTATTTAATACCCTATGGTTATGGCTTAGCTGAGTATTTTTATCCATCCAATGCAGTTGATTATTTAAAAAAAAGGCAGATTAAAGGTAACATTTTTAATAACTACGCCTTTGGCGGCTATATTATATATAAGCTTTATCCTGACTTTAAACCAGTTATAGATGGAAGACTATGTTATCCCATCGATTTTGTAAAATTATATGCAGATAGTCATGAGAACGAAGAGTCCTTTAATAAAATTGTAAACCTTTATAGACCCGATATTTTTTTTATTGACTTTGAGCATCCAAAATTAGCTTCATTTGTTACAAAGCTGAAAGACAACTATGCACTTACTTACTTTGATGATACCCTTATGGTTTTTTTAGATAGGGAGAAATTTAAGGATATAGTAAAGAAGGATGAGTATAAATTTTTAAAGCCCCTCTATGTAACAGGATACTCAGATGATAATGAGTTAGATATAAAGAATGTAAAAAATGAGTTAGAGAAAAAACTCAAAGAATCTCCTACGAATAGGGCAAACATAATTTATGCTAATCTGTTATTAAGGGAAGGAAATATTAATGCTTCCAGAGAGATTTATGAAAAAATCATTATAACTAATACGCCAGTTGGTAAGGCAGAAGCCTACAATAACTTGGGAGTAATAGAGATCTCTAACAAAAACTTTAATACAGCGAAAAAATTTTTTAAAGAAGCCCTATATTTTAACCCAAATCTATCTTTTACCCATCTAAATCTTGCAGAAATCTATGACTTAGAAAAGTCTTATTTTTTAGCTTACTACCATTACATAAAATTTATTAAAAACAGCGAAGATGAGATACCAAATGATGTTTTTGAGAGAGTTAATTTTTTAAAAAAATATATATACCTTGAGTTAGTAAGGATACTTATAATCTTCTTTGCCCTTTTGGGCATACTAATAATTGTAGTTAGAAGAGTAAAGCTAAATAGAAAAATTAGTGACAGTAACAAATAGTGAAATTTTTATTATTGATAAGGTGAGCTTTTTCTGATACTAATTTAAATATGACCTTTTTAGAGCTTGCTAAAAAAAGAAGAAGCATAAGGACATTTCAGCCCGACAAGGATGTACCGGATGAGTACATAAGAAAAATACTCGAAGCCGGTAACTTAGCTCCCTCTGCCCACAACAAACAATCTTGGAAATTTGTAGTAATCAAAGGGAACAAAAAAGATAACCTTTCTCAATTAATCATTGATTTATCAGAACTTTTTCCTAAAAAAAGCAGATCACTCCTAAGGATGGGTGCTAAGTCCATATCCACTGCTCCCTGTGTAATCGCTGTATTTAGTACTGGCGAGCTTGTATCAGAGGCAAATGATTTTGGAGAGGATTTAAAGAAAGAGATAGAGCTTTTTTTTCTTGAGATGGAGATACAAAGCGCCTCAGCGGCGGTACAAAACATGCTATTACAAGCTACAGAGTTGGGGCTTGGTAGCGTCTGGTTAGGTGTTGTTGTACTTGTGGCAAAACATATTGAATCTTTCTTGGGCGTAGAAGGTAGGCTTCTTGCGATGTTTCCTGTAGGCTATCCTGCAAAAGATTATGTGCCTCCAAAGAAAAAACCACTTTCTGAAGTTGTCATAGAGATAAAGGATTAGCATTTTTTGTGTTCATTCTTAGAGATGGTTAAAGAATCAAAAATTAGCAATATATTACTTGTTAGAAGAAATATCATTGAGTATTTGAGAGAAATTAGATACTCTAAAGACTTAAACTTACAGGTTCTTGAAAAGCTTGGAGAGTATTTTCTACAGCATGATACACTTATAATTCCGCTTCTTATTGAAGAAATCCAAAAAGAAGATAACAGTGAGGTTCTCTACAAGTTCGAGTACCTCTTGAAATATCTTGATAATCC
>FMSI01025002.1_pt1 | contig 10515 bp, 10 predicted proteins | sample 1504471 | NCBI WGS metagenome assembly FMSI01 (sample SAMEA4475357, study PRJEB15587) | soil metagenome | biome: Soil; feature: Field | place: India | collected 2015-03-11 | depth 0 m
TCGAGGAAAAGCCCATCGGAGTACTTCATGATGTTCGCTTTGTGGACGGTGGTGACTTTGCGGCGTCTGTTTTTCCGAGCATACTCGAAGGCAAAGCGCACGATTCTCTGCGTTCCAAAGACAGAAATGGGCTTTATGCTAATGCCAGAATCTTCGCGGATTTTCCCCTTTCTCAGTCGCTCCACAGTAGCGATGAACTCCAGGGTTTCAGGTTTACCCCTCTCAAATTCAATGCCAGCGTAAAGGTCCTCCGTATTCTCCCGGACAACCACAAGATCAATGTTCTCGTAGCGGGAGCGTACTCCCGGGTAGGTCTTGCAGGGTCGTACACAGGCATAGAGGTCGAGCTCTTTCCGCAAAGCCACATTGACACTGCGAAATCCTGTCCCCACCGGAGTCGTTATGGGGCCCTTTAAGGCTACACCGTTTCTTTTTATGGATTCAAGGACCTGGGAGGGGAGAGGAGTACCGTATTTCTCCATCACTTCGGCTCCGGCTTCCTGAATGTCCCATTCGATGGCAACTCCAGTGGCCTCAATGACCTTTTTGGCTACCTCAATGATTTCTGGTCCAGTTCCATCGCCCGGTATGAGAGTCACCCGGTACATGATGTAGCCTCCTTTGCTCCTTTTAAGGGAATGGTAGCGAAAAAATCCCCACTTTGCAAGGCTTTTGCGACCATACTATAATAGGGTAAAGGGAGAGATGTACGTGTTTTCTCGCATTCCAAGTGGTGTTCCGGGCCTTGATGAAATTCTGCGAGGGGGGCTTATTCCCAGAAGAATGTACCTTCTCAGCGGTGGCCCAGGAACGGGGAAAACCACGGTAGGGTTGTGTTTTTTGCGGGAAGGTGTTCGCCAAGGTGAACAGGTTCTCTGCATCTTGCTCGGTGAACCAGTATCGAACCTCCTTGAAAATGCCACATCCTTTGGCATTGATACAACCGGCATCAATTTTCTCGACCTTACCCCCACTCGGGAATTCTTTGTTCAGGTTGAAACATATGACCTTTTCTCTCCTGCGGATGTGGAACGAGTTCCTACAACTCGAAAGATTCTTGAAAGTGTTGCCAGCGTGAAACCCCAAAGAGTCTTCGTTGATTCCTTGAGTCAGTTCCGCTACCTTGCTCCGAATCCTTTCGAGTATCGCAAACAAGTGCTTTCTTTTATCCGCTTTCTCACAGAGCAGGGAATAACGGTTTTGACAACCTCAGAAAAAAGCCCTGAAGCTCCTGACGAAGACTTGCAATTCCTTGCTGATGGTATATTTGTCCTCTCCCGGGCTCGTCACAGTCGTAGCATTGAGGTTAAAAAGTTCCGGGGTTCTTCTTTTGAGCCCGGGGTACACGCTTTTGAGCTTGCTTTTGGAGGAGCAAGAGTTTTCCCTCGGCTTGTACCTTATGAGAGACGTGTATCTTGCTCTTTTGAACTCGTACCTTCAGGAATCCCAGGACTTGATGAGCTTTGCGGAGGAGGAATTGAGGAAGGGACGATAACAATCATAACCGGACCAACTGGTGTGGGTAAAACAACCCTTGCATTGCAATTTCTCTGGGGTGTGGTTCAAAAAGGAAGGCGTGCTGTGGCGTATTCTTTTGGAGAGGATGTGGAAACCATTCTCTTTCGTTGTGAGCAGGTGGGAATTCCAGTACAGGATATGATACGTAGAGAACTCCTTGCAGTACAAAGGATCGAGCCCCTCCGGTATACCTCCCAGAGTTTTGCAAGAAGAGTCGTTGAAGAGGTTCTGGAGAGGGAAACCTTCTGTGTCCTTATCGATTCTATCTCTGGGTACAGACTCTCGATTGTAGGACAAAGCCTTGAAAAAGAGCTCTACTCCCTTGCTAAGTACCTTACCTCTCTTGGAAAAATGGTATTCCTGGTGAATGAGGTCGAGCAAGTTGCAGGTGATTTTCAGGTGACCGGTCGAGGTCTAAGTTACCTTGCTGACAACATCATTTTTCTTCGATACCTTGAAATGGATGGGGAATTGCGGAGAGTTATTGGGGTTTTAAAAAAGCGGCTGGGGAATTTTGAGAAAAGAACCCGAGAATTCTCTATAACAAGTGAAGGCCTTCATGTGGGACCTCCTCTTGGTGATATCCAGGGGATTTTTCAGGAATTCCCAAAGCGGGAATAGCGGGGATAAGGAGGAAATTTGTGGAACCTATACTTGTTGCCCTCCACCATAAAGCAAACAGGAGACTCCTTGAGGCATACATGAAAAGCTATTACCCCCTTTTCATTCCTGATAGGTTATCTGAAGAGACATTCCTTGAGGAAAAGTTCTTCCTTGGCATTGTTGATGGACCAGTTCTACAAACCTGGCGAGTGGCTATAGAGAAACGGCGAGAGAAGGAACGCCCTCTTTTCCTTCCCTTTGCATTTGTAACCTCTCGGCAAGACCTCGGCCTTGCCCAACACTTTCTCTGGACGGCTGTAGATGAAATCATCACCACTCCTATCGAGAGGGTTGAACTTCGGGCAAGAATTGAGGTCCTCTGTACCATCCGACGTCTGTCGCTTCAACTTCACACCCAGTACCGGCGCCTTTTTGAAAACGTTCCTTTAGGTCTTTACTGGATGTCTCCTACGGGGACCATTCTCGACATCAATTCAACGCTGGCAAGAGCGCTTGGTCTTACGGATCCAAAGGACGTCATTGGTAGAAATGCCCTTGAGTTTTACGTAAATCCTGAGGATCGTAAAGCATGGCAGGATGTGATGGAGAGGGAGGGGAGGGTGACTCATTTCCGGTGCCTCTTGCGGCGACTTGATGGAGAAGTCTTCTGGGCTTCCTTGAACATTCAGCAGGTTCTTGATGGGGAAGGGAATCTTTTGTACTACGAGGGAAGTGTTGAGGACGTTACAGAGCTTGTGGCTTATGAAGAACGCCTCAAAGAAGCTCTTGCAAGGCTTGGACAGAGTTTCGACAATCTTGTCCTTCTTCTCTCAAGACTTGTGGAAATTAGAGATCCGTATACTGCGGGTCACCAAAGGCGTGTTGCCCAGCTCGCCCGGGACATTGCCTGTGTCATGGGATTTGGGGAAGAGGAAACTCAAAAAGTGTATGTTGCCGGTCTTCTCCATGACATCGGAAAGATTGCCATTCCTGGGGAAATACTGAATAAACCAGCAACACTTACTCCCCTTGAGCGGGCAATTGTCAGGGAGCACCCGGAAAAGGGTTACGAAGTCGTCTCCTCTGTGGATGTTCTCCGTCCTGTGGCTGAAGTTATTCTTCAGCACCATGAACGCCTCGATGGCTCGGGATACCCAAGGGGGCTCCGGAACGGGGAAATTCTCCCCGCTGCCCGGATTCTTGCGGTGGTTGACGTTGTGGAGGCTATGATGCACCACCGCCCGTACCGTCCACCCTACAGTCTTGAGGAAGCACTTTTCGAAATCACAAAGAACCGGGGAATCCTGTACGATGAGGCAGTGGTCGATGCATGTTGCGCTCTCTTTAGAAAAGGAAGGTTTGTTTGGGAGGATTAGAGCATCTCTCTGAAGGCCTCAAGGCGGGTACGAATCTGTTCTTGAGAGTTGTGTCGCTTGTCGAGATGGTCTCCATCAAGAAAAAGTACGGGATATCCCTCCTTCTTGAGAGTTTCTCGAAGCAGCGCGTTCATGCCCTGGCTCTGGCGACATCCCCACTGATTGAACTGTATGGCTCCCTGAGCCTCGTACTCTCGGAGAATCCGGAGAATGTTCTTAAGACGCCCTTTGCCGTCTGAGAGTGTCTCACTACTCCAGAGGATCTTCCTGCTCAGAGAGAGAAAAGGTTCCCGGGGACTGAGCTCTTCGGGGAAGAGGCTGGCAAATTCTTCAAAGGCCACTCCCAGACCCAGTTCCTCAAGAAGGGGAACAAGGTTACTCCGATAAAAGGGTTTGAGGTGGAGCCAGACGAGGCGGTGAGGGAGAAGCCGTTGGGTATTCCTGACCTCCTCGAGGAGTTTTTCGGCGAAGTACAGAGACTCTTCCCTTCCCAGGAACTGGTAGTAGTAGGGGAGGTAGTCAAGGTTTTTGGTGGGAGGGCAGAGCATGTGGTCTTTTCTTTTCCGCAGACACTCTATTTCCCAGAAAATCTCCCGGGTGCGGTTGGAGAGAGAAAAAGGCCTATCCCAGGAGAAAAGAACATGATGGTTTTTTTCCAGGTCCCGGGCAATATCTTTGAGCTGTTCTGCCACATACTCTGCGGTTTCCCTGGTAAACGCTTTGGGGACGTCCACCACGAAAAGAGGAACTCTAAAGAACTCTCTGAGGGTCTCAAAAAAGGGTACCGTCCCCTGGCAAATACTCGAGGTAGCGAAGAGGAAATCAGGCTGAGGGAAAAACCCAAGAAGGCTCATGCCCACACTCAAGCGGTGGTAGCTGCAGAGGTCCTGGGAGAACCAAGCTTTTTCTGCTGCTTTGAGGGGTAAAAGGGGAAAGCCCAGGGCAGCCACAAGGCCTGCAGCGATTTCTGGGTAGAAAGGAACGAGAGAGGCAGCATGGAGGAATTCGCACGGAAAGAAAAGGCTTGCCCAGCCAATCTTTCCCGCTCTTCCGTAGAGAGTGCGGATGGAGTGTATCGTCACCTGATAGGAGAATTGAGGAAGAGAGGGATTGGGGTATTTGTGGTGAAGCCAAAACTCATAAGGGCGCAAAGAACGGAAAAGGAGAGGTCTTTGCAGGAGAAAGCGGGCGACTCGAAGAAAGAAAGGAGAGTACTCATCCACACTCAAGCACCTCTCGAAAAGCTTCAACTCGGGTCTCCCACTGGCTGAAGGAAGGGGTGTCATCGTGTTCCAAAAGAAGCACAGGGAGGGCGAATTCTTGCCTCAAAAGCCCGATTTCATAGAGTGCAAAGTCACAGAACTTGGAGAAGAAAACCACCACACCTTGCAGATTGAGGTCCTGGCATATCTTCTTGAGTGTTGTCCTTCTCTTCTTTCCCGAGAGCTTTGGACAGGAGAGGCAAGCAGAAAGATACAATCTCGCCAGGTCCTCGAAAGGGGAGGAGGAGAGGGAAAAGTCTTCCACCCAGAGGGGGCGATTTTTGTGGATGTCAGCAAAGACCGCAAATCCCTTTTCTTCAAGGAGAGGTATAAGAAGGGGTGCAAAGTGAGAACCCACGAGGAGAATGGGGATGCGATCCTTCTCTTGAGCCCTTTCTTTGAGGTTTTTCAAATATTCTTTTCTCTTTTTAGCACTCTCTGGAAGCATTGCTTTGAGTCTCTCCTCACACTGAGAGAAAGGTTCCTCCCTGAGTGCAGAGAGCCTCCGAGCCAGTTCTTTAAGGTTTTCGGCAAAACGTTGAACCGCTCTTTCAGAGATCGTGGCCGGAACATCAAGAGGAAGCACAGGCTTCCCCAGGAAGGAGAGGAGCTCAAAGGTTCTCCGGGAAGCGTCGCAGGAGAGGGGAATAATATGGAGAAGAGGATCGTGTTCTTTTGTCCAATCGGCGAAGGCCTTGCACAGGGTACAGAAAGGAACAGGAAAAAGGGCCTCCCGAGGGGGAGAAAACTTGGGCTCGAAGAGAAGAGCTTGAAAACCACAAGCCCTTACGAGTTCTTCAGGAACGTAGCTGCAGAAGTACCCCACCGAATCCATTCAGAAGAGCACCCACGAGAGCAGAAAGAGTACAATTCCCAGAACGAAGAGTGGCAGGAGTAGATACATTGCCCATTTCAAAAGGAGAAGCCCCAGGAGAAAAAGAACCAGAAGGGCGATTCCCGCAAAGAACAGAGGAATGAAGATGGGCAAAAGGTAGAGGGCAAAGAGGACGAAGAGTGCAAGGAGAATAGCTGTTCCGATCGACCACAGAAGCCGAATCACGTCTTGTCACCTCCTTCAAGGAAGGTTTCAAGGAGACGGGCGAGGTTTTGGGCGACAAAGCCTTGGGGTCGAAGCTCGGAGAGTATGGTTTCGGGAGAAACCTCTTCCTTCCAGAAGTTTCTGTTCGCTTTTCTATCCTCAAGCATTTTCGTCCCCTCAAGGGCTACACCGAGAAACACACCCCGGGAGAGGGCATAGGCATAGAAAACCGAAGAGGAGTCAAAATCTAAGGCGGCACCAATTCCTCTTCCTTTGGGACCAAGACTTATCGAGAGACTTCCTCCCAGAACTGCTCTTCCCTCAAAAAGGGCCTCAAGGCCCTCTCGGCGCATGATGAAGAAAATAATGTCTTGGGACTGAACGCCAACCTGGACTCCGAGGCTTAGGCTTTCTATGGTGTAAAAGGCCGGACCGAAAAAGGTTCTCTCACCTTCTCTGCGGGCGAAGACCGCTCCCCCACCGCTTGTCTTGCCCACGAGAAACCCTAACCTTTGGACTTCTGGGAAAATGGCTATGCCCTTAGCTTTCTCGAAGAGAGAACGCAAAAAGCTTTGGTCAAGGGACTGTGCAAGCTCGTACAGGGCCTTAATGGACCGATTGAGGAGGCCTTCCTCGTCTCCTAAGGCCCTCAGGGGCAGAGCAAGAAGGAAAAGTATCATAAAAGCTACGAACCATCGGAGCTGCATATTTCTCCTCTCCCTTTGGGGTCATTGTAGCACAAGGGAGGGGAAAGATGACAGAGGGAATGGGGTGTGGTAAACTCTCTCCAAAATTACCCCCAAGGAGAAGAAGGAGTGGATTATCCTCGTCTCCGCCTGAAAAAGGGGAAGGAAAAGCGTCTGCTTTCCGGTCACCCCTGGGTTTACCGCACTGAAGTCGACGCAGTGCGGGGACCGGCTGAGCCCGGGGATGTTGTGGCGGTGGAGACCCATCGAGGTAAATTCCTCGGTCTTGGGTACTATAACCCCCATTCGGCGATTGCAGTACGGATGTTGAGCCAAGACCCAAAAGAGCGCATCGATGCTCTCTTTTTTGCCCGCCGTGTGGAGGAGGCTCTCCTTTTCCGTCTGCGTCTTTTCAAGGAGGAAGAGACCAATGCTTTTCGGGTTGTTTTTGGGGAAGCCGATTTCCTTCCGGGACTCATTGTGGACAAGTTTGGTCCTTATCTTGTGGTACAGGTTCTCACCCTGGGTATGGAAAAGAGAAAAAGGGAAGTTCTTGAAGCCCTTGTCTCAATCCTTCGTCCTCTTGGGGTTTACGAGCGGAGTGACGTGGAGGTACGCAAAAAAGAAGGCCTTGAGTTACGCTCGGGGTATCTGTGGGGTTCTTTCGACCCTCGCATTATCATCCGGGAGAATGGGTTGTCTTTTGTGGTGGATGTGGCGGAAGGACAGAAAACTGGACATTTCCTCGACCAGCGGGAGAACCGCCTCGCCCTTCGCCGGTATGTGCAGGAAGCGAGAGTCCTTGATTGTTTTTCGTACAGTGGGGGATTCGGTATCCATGCGCTGGTTTTTGGGGCCCGGGAGGTTGTGGCGGTCGACATTTCAGAAAGGGCCCTCGCTCTGGCCCGGGATAATGCCCGCCTGAACGGTGTGGGAGGGGCAATTACCTTTTTGGCGGCTGACGTCTTTGAAACCTTGCGGGAGTTTGCAAAGCAAAAGGAGCGCTTTGACCTCGTCATCCTGGACCCTCCGGCTTTCGTTAAGGAACGGGAAACCTTGGCAGGAGCACTGCGGGGATACAAGGACATTAATCTCTTTGCCATGAAACTCCTGAACCCCTCAGGAATTCTTATAACTTCGTCCTGCTCTCATCATCTTTCTGAGGAAAAATTTCTTGCCACGATTGAAGAAGCCGCCTCAGATGCAGGAAGACGCTTGCAAGTTCTTGAACGCAGAGGGCAGGCCCAAGACCACCCGGTTCTTCTGGGGTACCCTGAATCTCGCTATCTGAAGTGCTTTATCCTCCGGGTTCTTTGATGTGGTATAATGAAAAAGCATTATAGTATTACTTTACCACTATAGGAGCAAAAAACGGTGGCTCTTTTTCCTCAGTTCAGTGAAGCGGTGTCTCTGGCCCTCCACAGCATGGTCCTTTTGAGCCAGAGTACCTCCCCCCTTACTACCAAGGAAATTGCGGAGAAAACTGAAGCCTCGGTGCATCATCTGGCCAAAGTTTTCCAGCGCCTTGGAAAAGCAGGACTCGTTGTATCGGAAAGGGGACCCAAGGGAGGCTTTGTACTCGCCCGTCCACCGGGGGAAATCACCCTCCTTGAGGTATACGAGGCCATTGAAGGACCCTTTGCGACCAGAGGGTGTCTTTTAGCAAAAGGGCAATGTCCTTTTTCGTCTTGCGTCTTTGGCGAGCTTCTTCGTGACTTTACCCTTCGGTTGCGGGTATACTTATCGTCTCACCGACTTTCTGACGTATGTCGAGAATGAAAAATGGGGAGAGGAGGTTCATCACCAGGGAAGAGCAAAAAACAGTTCAACCCATGGTGAGGCCTGGAGGAGGTCACGAAGCAGGACCACTTGCAAGTTTTCAATCTGAAAGGGTAAGTGGGCATCGTTGGTGAGAAACGCCCTGCTGTCTTCTCTGGGGTGGTAGCTATATGGGAAACATCGGGAACACACATCTGGCCTTCTCCTCTCTGGGAAGAAAGAAATCCTTCCCCAGGAGGCAGGTGTATGCTTTTGAAAAACAGGGCTTCTCAAGAGGGGGTGGAGAAGATACAATAGAAAAAAGCCCTTGAGGAGGTGTCACGGTGCCCGAATTTGTCAATCCCTTCAGCGGGATAGTCCCCGGACGGAAGATGACTAAGGAGGAGCTTATCCGTGCCATTCGTTTGAACCTCGCTGCTGAAGAAGAAGCGGTGCATCTCTACCTTGCCCATGCCGACGCCACCGATCACCCTCTGGCGAAGAAGGTCCTCATCGATATCGCCAATGAGGAACGAGTGCACGCCGGAGAGTTCTTACGCCTTCTTGAAATTCTCACGGGGGATGAGGGAAAGTTCATGGCCCAGGGAGCCAAAGAAGTCGATGACATGGCCAGGACTGCTGGGCAGGATAACCCCACCCTGGGATCACTCAGAGAGGAGGGGTGAGGATGGGTACGCCGTATCTCTCGCGAGAAGAGGCTCCCTTTGGAAGCGAATTGTGGAAGGTTCTCGACGAGGCCTGTGTGAGCATGGCCAAAGAAGAGCTCTCGGGTCGAAAGTTTTTGCCCCTTCGGGGTCCTTTTGGTCTTGGCTTTGCCTTTGTACCCCTCTCAGTGCGGTCTCTCGAAGAGGGCATATCGACCCTTGAGGGGAAATCCCTCGTTGCCCTGGAACGCTCGTTTCATCTCAAGAAGCTGGACGTTGCCCAGTTCGAGCGAGGTAGTGTATCTCTGGATCTTGCGCCTCTCGTGAAGGCCACAAGAGAAGTGGCAAAACTCGAGGAGAAGCTCATTTTCGAAGGTCTTGGAGGGCAGAGCGGTCTCTGCACTCATCCTTCGGCAGGCTCCTCGTCGCTCTCCGAGTGGGACAAGCCGGGGAAAGCAGCTGAAGACATCATAAGGGCCATCTCGATTCTCGATCGGGAGGGGTTCCACGGGCCCTTTGCCCTGGCTTTATCGGTGGAGCGATACAATCTCCTTTTCCGTAACTATCCCGGTACTGGCCATACAGAGCTCTCTCATATCTGCTCCATTGTGGGAGATCGGGTGGTGAAGTCTCCGGTTCTTCGGGAGGGAGGAGTGCTTCTTGCGGTGAACCCCATGTATGCGGAGATTATCCTCGGCCAGGACCTGCAAGTAGGATTCGTCGGGCCGGAAGAGGAAGGCTATCGTTTCTCGATTTCTGAGAGTCTTGCCTTGCTTTTGCGGGAACCTCGTTCGGTGTGCGTACTGAAGTAAAGAAGGAGAGAACAGGTGGGGAGAATTCCCCACCTGTCAGGATTTTTTCTTTCGATAAGTAACATAGATGGTCTTCTTAGCACCCTTTCTTGTTCATTTGCGGTAACCTCGCAATCGAATCTTCCCAAGTGTATCGCCCTTGATACATACTGCCCTCGACGTGTGCCGATCGATTGCCTCAACGGAAAGGTCGAAAAAGGGTTACCTACAGTGACGAGGAAAACTTTCTATCCCCTCTTGGGGTGTTATGTCCCTCGGTCGAATCACCGGGATTTCCAGGGTTTTTCTGTGGAACCCCTTTCCCTCGGAGCAGGTATTTCCCTGTGTTATAATGGTACTTGTCTTTGGGGGACTTTGTTTGAGGAGGGTAATCATGCTTGCTCTTTTGAAGGAAATGTGGGCGAAGAAAGCCCAGGAACGCATTATCCGGGAGCTCCAGAAAAAGTTCGTTGAGCCTATCAATGCTTTAGAGAAGACAACGAGTGCCCTCTCGGATGGGGAACTTGCTCGGAAGACCGACGAGTTCAGGGAGCGCTTGACTCGGGGTGAAACCCTTGACGACCTTCTCATCGAGGCCTTTGCCGTGGTACGGGAAGTGGCTCGAAGGGTTGTGGGTATGCGTCCTTTCGACGTACAACTCATGGGAGCAGTGGTGCTCCACCAAGGGAAGATTGCCGAAATGCAAACAGGTGAGGGGAAAACTCTGGTGGCCACCATGCCGGCATACCTCAATGCCCTCACCGGGAAGGGCGTCCACATCGTCACGGTGAACGACTACCTGGCCAAGCGCGACCGC
>FMSI01026444.1_pt1 | contig 10511 bp, 7 predicted proteins | sample 1504471 | NCBI WGS metagenome assembly FMSI01 (sample SAMEA4475357, study PRJEB15587) | soil metagenome | biome: Soil; feature: Field | place: India | collected 2015-03-11 | depth 0 m
TTTTTTCCTCCGGTATTCCTTGTGTTACCTCTATCGATACTCCTTGGGGGTTAAAACTTTCTCTCTCCATCTTTTGCCTTCTGCCTTCCATTCTCGGCCAGCATGGAAAAAGGCATCGATATTCTCAAAAGGTACATCTTGCGGGAGATCACACCCGGTGCTCAAGACAAAACTCGGATACTCCTTCATGGCTTCAAGGAGTCTATAGGTTGCTGAATACACCTCCTTTGGTCCTTCAAGGAGCATCATGACGGGACTCACATTACCCATGAGGAGAAGGCCGTTAGCTTTTTCGGCTGCCTGTCTAAGGTCCACAGAACTATCAAGACTCAGGCCGGCCACTCCACAACGACTCATTTCCGGGATAAGGTGCGTTGTGTCCCCGCAGACGTGGAGAATAACCTCGACCTCATCGAGAATCCCCGTGAGTTCCCGATAGAGCGGAGCAAGGTTTTTGCGAAAGGTGTCGGGTCCGAAAATGACTGCCGTGGGCTCAAGAATCATGATGATATCAGCTCCTGCCTCTTTCAGGGCCTTAGCGTAAGCACGCACCACTTCTTTTGAGAACTCAAGTACCCCATAGAAGAAAGCTTCGTTGAGAATGCTCTGCATGGCCAACTCGTTCGCCCCTACAAGGAGTCCTGAAAGAGTCAGGGGTCCTATGACGTATGCCCCTACAGGGCAGGGCAAGGCCGCCCGCATGTGCCGTAGAGTCTCAAGGTACACGATGACCCTTCCATCTCCCAAGATGTCGATTTTTCGGAAAGCTTCAAGGTCACCAAGGCCCTTCACCGGGTGCTCTTCCACAGAGGGCGTGTCCTCAAGGGGGAAGCGCACCGACAACCCCAGGGCACTGGCTTCGACGGAGAGGTCCATGAGGAAGAACATAGCATCAGGGTGAAAACGGTCATAGAGCCTGCTTAGGGACTGGAACTGTACGAGATGATTAAATTGATTTTGTTTAATATTTGTCCCGGTGAGCTGCAACCCGGGGTAACCAAGGAGGGGGACAATAGGCCTTTTTCCCTCTTCCCAATATGTTAAGGCGAGTTCCTGCAAGGAGAACAGCCCGGAATTCCACCGCATATTAACCACCTCAAGTTTCATAAAATATTTAATTTTTTATTGTACATCTTCTCCTTCATAAGGTCAAGAAGAAAATGGTAGTCTGGAGTACCACATAAATGGTGATGTGCTACAATGGAGTAGAATACAAAAAGAGCAATCCTTGTAAATGCAGGAAAGTATTCACCGGGGTCTAAAAGAGCGTTATCCCGCTGTTTGTGGTAATGGGGAAAGGGACTCTCTATAATACGAGCTCTGCACCACGGGAACCACCGGGAAGATTCTTGAGAGGACTTGGATTTCTGGTTGCCAGGCTTAAGGGTGAACCTTGGGGAAGACTGAGGAGTCAGAACCGGAGTAGTCGGGAGGACACAGGGGTACCTCGTGAATTCCCTGGAAAGGAGAGGGGTTATTTATGAAAGGATGGGGAGCTTGGACGATTATCGTTTTTTTGGTGTTCCTTTTGGTAGGTTGTTCCTTTGGAGGTTCTTTTTCCTCTCTGGGGGCTGCTTCTGTGGATCCTTCCTTTTCTCGGGGAGTCAATGACTTTGGTCTCCGTCTCCTGAAAGGCCTCCGACAAAGAGATGAAAAGAATGTCTTTCTTTCTCCAGTGAGTATTGAACTTGCTCTCTCTATGGCAGCAAATGGAGCCCGGGGAGAGACGCAACGGGAAATGCATACTGCTTTGGGGTTTGGTACTTTCGTGCGCGAAGAAGTGAATGCGAACAACCTTGCTCTGCTTCGAGCCCTTAGAGTTTCGGGGTCAGGAGTTACCTTGTCCTTAGCGAACTCTCTCTGGGCTCGGGAGGGGATAGACTTCTTTCCGGAGTACATCGAGGCGGTGCGTCATTTCTATGGGGCAGAAGTGAAAACCGTGAATTTTGCCAATCCACAAACCATTTCCCTTATCAACCAGTGGGTGAGAGAAAAGACACAGGGAGCCATAAAGGACATCATCAACCGTCTTCCCGATAACGCCATTCTTGCGCTCCTCAACGCCACGTACTTTAAGGGTAAGTGGACGACTTCCTTTGACCCAGCCAGGACCCAAGTTCTACCATTTTTCCTGGAGGGCGGTGGGCAAAAAGAAATCCCTATGATGTGGCGGGAAGGTTCCTTCCCGTATCTTGAAACAGAGTCTCTCCAGGTTATACGACTTCCGTACACACAGGAACGGTTCGGCATGTACATTTTTCTTCCCAAGGAGCAAGAAGACATGGGTGCCTTTCTTGAGGGGTTGAGTGTCGAAACTCTGGAGAACTACATCACCGCGTTGACCGAGAAGGAAGGCGAGGTGTATCTCCCTCGATTTCGGGTAACCTTTGAACGCACGCTCAACGAGGACCTGCAGGCTCTGGGAATGGAAAGAGCCTTTGACCCGGAAGGTGCCGACTTTGGTGATATGCTCTCCGTGAGTCTTGATGCCAATGCGTACATTAGTGAGGTGAAACACAAGGTCCTCCTTGAGGTAAACGAAGAGGGCACGGTGGCGGCGGGGGCCACTTCGGTAACTATAAGTATTACTGCCGTTTTGCCGGAGTATCGCTTCGTTATGCGAGTGGATCATCCCTTCTTTATAGGTATAAGGGATGAAGAGACTGGAGTGTTACTCTTTTTGGGGGTGGTGGGAAATCCTGAGGAACTCTCCTGAGCATGCCCTTCTGTCTGAGGAAGTGAAGAAAGACGAGTCCCATTTTCAACGGCCAAAAGGAAAACGAGGGAAGCGAGGGCCGCAACAAAACTTGGGCAAGGGTAGGACGGATTCGGCCTTGAGATAGACAGGTATCCCAAGGAGCGACACCCAAAGAACAGCCAGGGAATCGGAGAAAGCTACGGCTCGGAATACGGCGTTCTGAGGCATAAAGAATCAAGTGTGGTACCCAAAGAGTTACCTAAAAGGAGAAAAGGAAGGATTTTTAGCCAGACCCCACACCCCTAAAAGCACTCTCTATATCGCTTCGCAAAAACCGTTTATCGCCGAAGAGATATTTGAAAAGGGAGGTGAAAAAGAAAAGTCTTTCCGCATCCAGAAGGATTTCTCAGGAAGAGAAAGGACGTGTCCCAAAAGAATCGTTTGGGGGAAAGTGAATGAGATATAGAGAAGACTTTTCTTCAAACCAGAGAGCATAAAGGGAAATGAGGCCAAAATGGAGTTGAGTAGAAGCGATACCAAAAGAAAGAGGCTACGGCTTCAAAAGGCACTCCAAAACGCAAGAAGGAAATGGTCAGGGGGACACTGGAATAGGAGCAGAGAAGAGTTAAGACCCCAAAACTGTCCCGAGAAGACTTCCTAAAAGAGGGAAATATTCTCTTTTGGGAACGTTTCGGATGTGCGTTTTTCAGGGAAAAAGAGAAAGAACCACTCCGAAGCGGCTGAAATCCCCAGGAAGGGTCCGATCAGCTCTCCTGTGGTGGTGAGGAAATTCTTCAAAATCAAGGGAGTCTCTTTCCATAGTCTTCCTTCTTGTTTACCATAATACACTGAGGCGGAAACGTTTTGTGTAGAACCCTTCTTTTGTATAATAAGCCAAAACACGACAAAGGGGGAAATACGGTGGTCACTGTTCCGGACGATATCCTCAATCTTCCCCGTTCTGGTATTCGGGAACTCATGGGTATGGCCCTGTGTATGCCACAGGCCATACGCTTGGAGATGGGAGAGCCTCATTTTCCTACGCCTCCCTTGATTCTCGAGCGTCTGCAAGACTTCTACGCTCAGGGAGAGATCCGCTATACCCCGACGGTAGGCATCCCCTCTCTTCGAGAGAAAATCGCCGAAAAGCTCAAGAAAGAAAAAGGGTGGCAGGTGACACCTGATGAGGTTATTGTTTTGCCCGGTTCCCTTTTCGGAACGGTGACGGTGTTCCGCACGTTCCTTTCCCCGGGGGATGAAGTTCTCGTGCCGGATCCGGGTTTCACGAACCACTTCTTCCAGGTAGAGCTCTGTGGAGGGAAGGCCCTGCACTACCACCTTCGTCCAGAGAATGCTTACCTTCCAGACCTTGGAGAGATTCGCTGCCTTCTGACACCTCGCACGAAAATCATCCTTGTGAACTCCCCTTCAAACCCCTTGGGGGTTGTCTTCCCGAGGGAGGTTCTTGAGGGCATCGCCCGGTTGGCTGAGGAGTACAACCTCCTTGTAGTTTCTGACGAAGCCTATGAGAGATACGTCTATGAAGGGAAGTATCTCGGTCTTTTCCAGTTCGTCAACCCGGAGTGTTTGGTGAGTATTTTCTCCTTCTCAAAGACCTATGCTCTCACGGGGTGGAGAGTGGGGTACATGGTGGCTCCTCTGAAGCTCGTTCCTCACCTTGCTAAGGTTGCCGAATACCTCATCGCCTGTACCTCTCACCTTTCACAAAAGGCAGCCGAAATTGCCCTTGACCTTCCTGAGGAGGAAGTCATGAGGATGGTGGAATACTACCGGGAGAATGTTCGTATTGCTTCTTCTCTCCTTGAAGGGGAAGGATTCACCTTTTTCAAGCCTCAAGGTGGGTATTATGTCTGGGTGGACGTGCGGGAGTTTGGCATGCCTTCTCTGGAATTCTGCAAGGCTTTCCTAAAGGAGAAGTGTGTGGCGCTTGCTCCGGGAGACACTTTTGGTGAGAGCGGTGAGGGCTTTGTCCGTGTCTCTATCTGCCGCAGGAGGGAAGAAGTGGAAGAGGGGGTGCGCCGTTTATTAGAGTGGAGGAAAGAGAGACTATGAAACCGACCCTGGCCATCACCATGGGGGATCCTGCAGGTGTGGGTCCTGAGATCATCATTGCAGCGCTTGCTCAGTGGAACATACCGGCTCGGGCCTGCGTTATTGGGGATTTCTCGGTTCTTTGTCGGGCCGAGGAAATATGGGGGGTTCGCATTCCCTGGCGGGAAGCCCGTTTTCCCCTTGAGGGAGACGGTCCTTTTCTCCTTGACCTTGCCAATGTCAATCCTCAGAGTTTTTCCTGGGGGGTGATTTTGCCAGAGTTCGGACAGGCGAGTTTTGAGTACATCGCGAAAGCAAAGGAACTCGTAGAGCGGAAACTCGCCGACGCCATCGTCACTGCTCCCATAAGTAAGGAAGCTCTGTACCGAGCTTCCATTCCCTACATTGGGCACACTGAGATGCTTGAAGGACTTTTTGGTTCCCCACAGGCTCTCACCATGTTTCAGGTAGGAAATTTGCGGGTTTTTTTCTTCACCCGACACCTTCCCTTGCGGGAGGCCATAGAGCGCATCAAGAAGGATGCTCTTTCTGTCTTTGTGAAGAAAGTATTCCTCTACCTTAGGGCCTTGGGAGTGCAAAGACCACAGGTGGCCATTGCCGCCCTGAATCCTCACGCCGGGGAAGGGGGACTTCTGGGGAAGGAAGAAATCGAGGAGGTTATCCCCGCCGTTTCTCATCTCCAAAGCGAGGGTTTTGAAGTCTCGGGACCCTATCCGGCGGATTCGGTCTTTTTCTTTGCCTTCCAGGGGAGGTTCGATGCAATCATCTCACTCTACCACGATCAGGGACACATAGCCACGAAGTGTCTCGATTTCTTCCGCACGGTGAGCGTGACCTTGGGGCTTCCCTGTATTCGTACCTCCCCCGACCATGGGACGGCTTTTGACATTGCCGGGAAAGGGAAGGCAAATCATGAGAGCATGTACGAGGCTTGCAGAATCGCTGCCCTCTATGCTCCTCTATATACCCCGCCACTTGAAGATACAGCATGCAAGGGGCGGGAGCGCAAGTGATAGTGAATAGGGCCTTCCATGGAAGGGGGTAGGTTCAGCAAAGACCCCTCCCAGGTTGCCCAGGTTGCTTCCTCCATAAAGTTCTGAGTCACTATTGAGGATTTCTTCGTAGAATCCTGGACGGGGAACACCGACCCGATACGAGAGGCGAGGGACGGGAGTAAAGTTAAGGACAAAGAGGAGAAAGTCGTCGGGATCTTTGCTCTTGCGCAGGAACGTGATGATTGAGTTTTCCGCATCGTTGCAATCTATCCATTCAAAACCCTGTTGCTCGTAATCACACTCCCAGAGAGCTCGCTCCCGAAGATAGAGGTGGTTGAAGTCTCGTACAAAACGGTGGAACTCTCGGTGGGATTTATGCTGCAGGAGGAACCAATCGAGAGCCTCATCGTGGTTCCATTCCCGACGTTGCCCAAATTCCCCTCCCATGAAGAGAAGCTTTTTCCCCGGATAGCCAAACATGAGCCCCAAGAGAAGTCGCAGGTTAGCGAATTTCTGCCAGTCATCCCCAGGCATCTTCTCAAGGATGCTCCTTTTACCATGGACGACTTCGTCGTGCGAGAGAGGGAGAATGAAGTTCTCTGAGAAGGCGTACCAGATGGGGAAAGTGAGATTGGTATGATGGTACTTGCGGTGAATGGGGTCCTTGCTCATGTAAAGGAGTGTGTCGTTCATCCAGCCCATGTTCCACTTAAAGAGAAATCCCAGCCCCCCGGCATACGGCGGGAGTGTCACCCCAGGCCAAGCGGTGGACTCTTCAGCGATAGTGGCTATCCCTGGGAAAGCGGTATACACTCGCTCGTGAAGGAGTCGCAGGAATTCTATAGCTTCAAGGTTCTCCTTCCCTCCAAAGCGGTTGGGAATCCATTCTCCCTCTTTCCTCCCGTAGTCGAGGTAGAGCATGGAAGCCACGGCGTCGACCCGCAGGGCGTCGATGTGGTACTTCTCAAACCAGAAGAAGGCATTGGAGAGAAGGAAACTCTTTACCTCACACCTTCCATAGTTGAAGATGTAACTTCCCCAGTGGGGATGTTCTCCCCGACGAGGGTCAAAGTGTTCGTAAAGAGCGGTGCCGTCGAAGCGCCCGAGGGCATGGGCATCTTTAGGGAAGTGAGCGATAACCCAGTCGAGGATGACCCCCAGGTTTGCCCTGTGGCACTCATTCACGAAAACCGCAAAGTCACCGGGTGTTCCAAAGCGGCTTGTAGGAGCAAAATAGCCGGTAACGTGATACCCCCAGGAGCCGTCAAAGGGGTGTTCAGCGACTGGTAGAAGCTCAAGGTGGGTATATCCCATGTCTTTGGCATAGGGGATGAGCTCTTCGGTAAGCTCCCGGTAGGAGAGGAAGGATCCGTCCTCTTTCCTCTTCCAGGAACCCAGGTGGACCTCGTAGATATTCATGGGCAAGGCGAGAAGATTTTTATGCCTGCGTTTTTCCATCCACTCTTCATCACTCCAGGGGAGCGAAGAGAGGTCAAAGACCACCGAGGCCGTTTTGGGGCGAACTTCGGAAAAGAAGGCATAGGGGTCAGCTTTAAGGAGGAGATGACCCTCTTTGGTCTTTATCTCAAACTTGTATTTTTCTCCTTCTCCAAGCCCCGGGATGAAAAGCTCCCATACCCCTGAGTTTCCCTGCAAGCGTAGAACATGTACCCTTCCGTCCCAGCGGTTGAAATCTCCCACTACGCTTACCCGTAGGGCGTTTGGCGCCCAGACGGCGAAGTGCACACCCCGCACACCGAGGACCTCGAGGACGTGAGCGCCCAATTTTTCGTAGGCTCGACAGTGAGTTCCCTCGTTGAAGAGGTGGAGGTCGAGATCGGTTAAAAGAGGTGGAAAAGCATAGGGATCAAAAGTGAGAAAGGTTTGTCCTTCCTCGGTAATCTCAAGAAGGTACAGGGGGTCTTCGGTTTTAGGAAGGGTGGCCACAAAGAGACCGGCAGGATGTACCCGCTCGGCCAAGAAAGAGGCATTTTCTGGGGTTGTGAGGCGGATGGTAACACGTTCTGCCCAAGGTCGGAACACTCGCACTACCGTCTTCCCCCCTTCTCGATGCATTCCCAGAAAAAAGGAGGGGTCGCTTACATCTCCTCGGACCAGGGCTTCGGTCACTTCCCGCATTATCTCCCTCCCTTCCCCGAGAGTATCCGAAGGCGTTCGTAGAAGACTTCCTCCAATACTTCTTCGTGTACTTTGTAAGGAACGAGGATTTTTTTTCGGGGCTCAGGAAGAGCAAGATGCGGGAGAGAAAGGCGACGAAGCTTTTCATTGTAGGCAAAGACCATGAGGCGTTCCAGGTTCACCGTATCGGCAGTGTTGTAGGCGAGCAGTGTCTCTAAGGCTTCCGGGCATCCATCCTGGTATTTCCGCCAGAGAAGAACTGCTGTGAATCCGTCAACTCCCCGCAGTGCTCCCCGGTCTATCCCCAGAGCCTTCTCACAGGCCTTGAGCCCTCCGCTGAAGCCAAGACTCCTCATAATGTAGCGAAGGTCAAGGTGTACCTGGGGAAGCCGTACACCCATGCTGCGCTCAAGAAAAGGAAGATCGAAGCACTTCCCATTGAAGGTAATAATGACCCGATAGCGCATGACTTCTTCGGGAAACTGATGGAGGTTAATACCGTGAACGAAAGTTTTTATATGGTATCCATCGAAGAGGGTGACGGCGGTAACGTAATCATCGGGAGGAATGAGGCCTGTCGTTTCGATGTCGAGAAATACAACTTCGTTACGAAATTCGGGAAAAAGGCGCCAGAGCTCCCTTGCAGGGAGGTGTTCTCTAAAAAAGTGAACGTCTTTTCGCCGGAGGCGAACTATAGATTTCTCAAGGAAGGAACGAAAGTGCAGAGTAAAAGTCTGAGAGAATAATCGCTCGAGTAGAGGAGAAAAGAGAGCCTCTTCCCAGTCACTTATTCCCTCTTCCCAGAGCCGCCGTTCTGTCTTTTCCCCCACTAAGGGGATGTGGCAAAAGGTCCTTAAAAGCATTGAGAGACCTCGAAAGCATATACATCCCTTTGGGTATATTGTAAAATACGGAAGAGGTTTTTTCCAACAACCTCTGGCTCTTAAGGAAAGGGAGTGAACGTCGTGTATTCTTTTGAGGAGTACATTCTTGTAGATCTCTCGATGGAAGTTATCCCCCCGGGGACTGAAGAGCGTCCTTTTGAAATCTCCCGGGGATTCCTGCATGACCAGACGTTTAAGTACTTTATCTCCACCCATACTCACGTGGGAACACATCTTGAGGGACCCTTACACTTCTTCGAGGAGGGAAAAGATCTGAGTGATTTCCCCCTCTCGGCTTTTTGGGGAAGAGCCTGGTTTTTTGACATCGAGCATGTCCCAGAAAATGGGGTCATAACGCCAGAGCTTCTCTCCATTCAGCTTGAGGAAAAAATTGTCCCCGGAGACATCCTTGTAGCCCGAAACCTTGATGGAAACAATCTTCGTCTCTTTGGGGAAACAAAAGATCGCAATATTCTTCCCTGTTTCACACCTGAAGCAGCTTTCTGGATGCGGTCCCGGAGTATAAAGATGCTTGGTATTGATAACTTTGTGCGTTTGGGTAAGGACGTGACCTCCACTCGAAAGCTTCACGAAATTCTCCTTTCCTCAGACATCCTTCTCCTTGAGGGTTTGGCCAATCTCACAAAAGTTGAAGGCAGTACCTTTTTCCTCATTGCCTTCCCCTACAGAGCTCGAGGAATTGATTCGAGTTTCACCCGGGCGGTGGCCCTGGTGAGGAGGTGAAGGGATGCGGCAGAAAATTGGGGTTTTGAGTGGTGGAGGAGATTGTCCTGGCATCAACGCAGTCATCCATGCCGTGGTGAAGCGGGCCATTCTCAAATATGGCTTTGAGGTAGTGGGCATTCTTGATGGCTTTGAAGGATTGATAGAGGGGAAATTCAGAGAACTCCACTACAACGATGTTTCTGGCATCCTTCCTCTGGGAGGAACAATTCTTGGGACCTCAAATCGGGCCAACCCCTTTCGTTATCCCACAAAAAAGGGAGAGGAGCTCGATTTTGAAGACCGCTCCGGAGACGCTGTGCGGAATTTCCAGGAGCTCGGGCTTTCGGCCCTTGTCGCCATCGGAGGGGATGGAACCTTCCACATCGCGGTAGGACTTTTGCGACTTGGCATTCCAGTTGTGGGGGTTCCCAAAACCATCGATAACGACCTCAGCGCCACTGATGTCACCTTTGGATTTGATTCGGCTGTACACGTGGTGACCGAGGCCATCGACCGCCTCCACACCACTGCCCAGTCCCACCACCGGGTTATGGTCATCGAGGTTATGGGGAGATATGCGGGATGGATTGCGCTCCATGGAGGCATTGCCGGAGGGGGTGACGTCATCCTCATTCCTGAGATACCCTTCGATATCGATGGGGTGTGCGAGTTCATCAAGGAGAGACGCAGAAAGGGTAAGCGCTTCAGCATCGTCGTTGTGGCCGAGGGAGCTCGCCCCAGAGGTGGCGACGTGGTGGTACAAAAAATCGTAAGGGAGAGTCATGACCAGATTCGTCTGGGAGGCATAAGCCATGTGGTGGGGCAGGCCATCGAAGAAAAGACCGGCCTTGAAACGAGAGTGGTGATTCTGGGGCACCTCCAGCGGGGCGGTTCGCCCACTGCCTTTGACCGGGTTCTGGCAACGCAGCTGGGGGCGGAGGCAATAGACCTTGTGGCTGAGGGTCGGTTCGGATATTTTCCCGCCGTGCGGGGTAA
>FMSI01012513.1_pt1 | contig 10503 bp, 23 predicted proteins | sample 1504471 | NCBI WGS metagenome assembly FMSI01 (sample SAMEA4475357, study PRJEB15587) | soil metagenome | biome: Soil; feature: Field | place: India | collected 2015-03-11 | depth 0 m
TGAACCACAAGCTCAAGAAAAGTCTATAGAGAAGCCACGTGCAAAATCCCTAAAGCAAGAAGTTAAGGTTGAAGAAGTTATTGTCGCTCAACCTAAGAAGCGTGGAAGAAAACCAAAGGCTACCAAGTAATCACCTGGAGAGGTGGCAGAGCTGGTTTATTGCACCACCCTGGAAAGGTGGAGCTCGTGAAAGCGGGCCACGGGTTCGAATCCCGTTCTCTCCTCCAGTTAATGATGAAAAAATACTTCACTGATTTGCGCAGAACGTATAAGTTTACGAATGAGCTGCTGCAGTTTGTTAAAGCACTCCATCCACAGAAATGGAAATCAACGCTTTCGCTTAACTACATTGATCTCCCTAAATCATTCCTTGATCCATTCTTAATTGATGTGGTAAGCAATTTTCAGTGTTCACCTATAGTGATTCATTTTCCTCCAAACAACTGGTATGACTGGCATACCGATTTTAAAAGGGTAGCCACCATCAACTCTCTTCTTCATGAAGCAGAATCTTTAACCATGTTTGGAGAACCTGTTGCATCAGAAAATCCTAATGCAAAGCACATGAAGAACATAGTCCAGCTCAAGTACTCTGTTGGTGAAATGTATCTTCTAGATGTGCAGCAGATGCACGCTGTACTTAACCTAAATCAAAATAGATACCTGCTTAGCGTGGGGATAAATATGCCAGAGAATCTTTCAAGCATCATGCACTACTGTGAGGAATATTCAACGTGATTAAAACGTATAATACCCGCTTTGGCGCGGCCGTGTTAACTATACCAGAAGACATGACACAACAAGTAACAGCCATAGCTTCGGGTGGAATTGATTCCACCCTTTTGCTTTATTTGCTGCTAGAAAACGGAGTCATTCCAGAAGTTATCTTTATGAAGAATGCTAACAGCAAGCTTGAGGCTCTTTATGATTGTGTTGAATGGCTCAATAAGAAATTTTACGTTTCTCTTGATGTTAAGCTTCATGAGCGAACAACCGAAGGCCATTACCTTAGACCGGAAATTCAGTCCATCGCAAGTAGCGTTCAGTACCTATACACAGGGGTAACAGCTCTTCCAGAAATAGATATTGGCGGACTTCCACCAAACAGGCCAAAGCTGAACAAGACTGTAAATGGAAACACTATTATGCCTTTTGTCATGCTTGATAAACGAGCAGTGGTGCAGCTCTACAAGGATCTTGCTCTAGAGGAACTTTTCTCTAAGACATACTCTTGTGCTGTTAGAACTGACGAACCATGTGGCGCTTGCTTCCAGTGCTATGAGAAGGACTGGGCTTTGAAGGAAGTGTATGATAGTTAACGTCTTTTCAACTCCTAGAACTGGAAGCATTTGGTTTACCCATTTGGTTTTTGATGAGCTTAAAGCTACTCATCCCAGTGCTTTTTCTTCCTATGAGCTGTTTAATCCATTTCACGTTGGGATGTACCGTAAGCTTCAAAATGGTAAGCTCATGAACGTTCACGGTGAGTACCCCGCTGGAGCGTACTACGATTATCCAGTTGAGCGTGATGGCGTGATAATTAACACAAAGATTTATCAACCGCATAACCTACTTAGTGATGACGCGAAGGACGCAGAACTTCTACGACGCCTAAACCTACTTAGATCAGCTGATCTTTCAAAGGGCGCTGTTTTTCAAAATCATGTTTATCCTATCTACGAGCCAGCGCTGCAGTGGTTGAAGAAGAATGCCACCAAGAACTACTATGTTTACCGCAAAGACGTGAAGGCGCAGCTGAGTAGTTACGCTGTTGCTTTAGCAACCAAAGTGTTCATAGCTTTTAACAAGCTTCCAGAAATACAGGAAAATTTAACAGCGCCTGAGGTCTCGCTCAGAATGTTGGCTGATAGAATAAAGGTATGGAGAAGCTTGGATAAATCCGATGGCACTGTCATAGCGTACGAAGATCTACCATTTGAAAAAGACAAGACTGGGTTTCCAAAAAAGCAGAATGAGAAATCTTCGTTTGATAAGCTTAGCCCTGAAACTCAAGCGGTCATTTTAGAGCTAGAAGATAAGTTAAGAGAAGCATGAGCGCCGTTCAACTACTTGATAAGAAATTTTCCATAGCCCAGCTGCTAATAGATATAAACGCGCGGGTATTCTATGATGCTGATTTTAGTCAAGAACAGTATGATAGGTTAAATCAAGTTTCTCTTAGAAAAAGCGAAACTGGATGGTTTGATGGCGTTGGTTCATTGTATGATATATCATCAAAATCTTTCGTAAACACTACTGATGATTTTGCTCAACCAAATGAAAAGATAAGAGAAACGTATCTTGAACAGGTTATCCATGACGTTGAAGAAGTTGCTAAGAACGATGATGTGAAGATTGGTAGAATACGTCTGATGCGTCTTCAGCCGAAAACATGCTACACGCTTCACAAGGACCCAGAGGAATTCAGGTATCATATACCACTAATCACAAGCTGGAAATCATTCTTCGTAGTTGATGATATAATATACAGAATGGAAAAGCCTGGGCATCTTTATAAGTTTAAGACAAATGCTTTTCACACCGCTGTGAACGCCAGTAACGTTTACCGTCTTCACATTGTATTTGATACTTATTAAGGGAAGTAAAATGGAAAATTTGCCGCCAGAAGGTATGGACTTAGAAATTCCGCAGCACGTAAAGCGCACGCTTTGGACAGTTTGGGCAGACTACTTTGCAACCGGTGAGGGGAGGACAATTTCAGCGTGCATTGTTTACGCGCATGATGAGGAGAGCGCGTTAAGCGAGTTTAAGCGCATTGTTGATGGTGGGGACTTCTATGTTTTAGGTGCCTATGCCCAGCGCGGAGTGATCGAGAACGACTTTACTAGGTTTGTTTTCTCTAATAATGTTTTTGAATTCTGCAACAAGGAAAATGAAAAAGCTAACATCAGCGTCAGTGGGCAATTTTATTTTAACTTTTCTTAAGTGGTAAGCACATGAAGGTAAAGATAATCAGGGTTCAGGTAGGACAGCAGGCGTACTATGAGGTACTGTTTAAAAAGGCATGGTACTCGCGATGGAAAAAGTTAGAAATGTACTACAAATCGCCATTTGAAGAAATGCATGGTTGGTGGAGCGCGTGCTTCCCAACTTACGAAGATGCTGCTGACGCTCTTAATAATTTTCTTCTAGGAAATTTCAAAATTTCCAATGATACTATCTACGAAAAGGAAATTTAATGGGACACTACGCCGTTGATTTTCAGTGCCCGAGCTGCGGCAAGCTTCGTTGCACATGCCCACCAAAACCAGATCCTGTTGATGATTACTGGGTGATAACTGATGATCTTGAGGTCATGCACATTGAGGACTACAAGAAGCAGCTTAAGAAAGAAGCAGTAAACACTCAGTTGAAAACATATTTCATTTCTAAAGCGTATCTTAAACTAAAATTTGAGACCAAGGAGTGCGCTGAAGAAGAACTTCAGCGCATTCTCTATGCTAGAGTTGTATCTGCTCTTGAGGATCTGGAAGAAGCAGAAAGAGCCGCGTTCAAGAAAAGGCCAACCACAGCTGAAAAACTAGCTACGTATGAAGCGTTTTTAAATGACGTGGCGCAGCACGGTTTTACTATAGATTTAGAAGAAAGGCTGCACTTTATTCTGGAAGTTTTTGTTCTTAATAAATAAGATCACAACTATTTCTATAGGTGATCTATGAAGGTATCTGAACTTTTTGAAGCTAAGAAGGGCCACACGGACCAGCAAGATCATGAAACCTACGCGCGGCTTGGTGAAGCCACCGCTGGTAAGGGTGGAATGTGGATCATTAAGAACAAGGATGGTAAGGAGAGACGCTTCAAGGATGATGAGTCTCCAGAAGCAATTGCCTGGAAGAACTCTTCTTCTCCTAAGAAGGCACCTAAGGTAGCTCTCTACTCCAAGGAATACTGGGAGGCTAAGGAAGATGCTGGTGCAGATCTTCTGCCATGGACTAAGATTCGTGATGATTATGCCGCAACTGATAAGATTGAACAGATCGTCAAGGATCAGTTTGGCGATATTACCTATGACTGGACGATTGGCAAGATGTCAGAAAAGCTTCGCGATGGGGTCCCTTGCGCCACAGCAGACATTCGCGTAATGTATGAGATCAAGCCAGAGGATGATCTTGGTGTAGACGAACCAACTAGTGACGCTCAAGGTATTATCGTCGGACGCAATCCAAAGAATCCAAAGAAGATTGACTTCCTAGGTTTCACGCACTGAGGTAACCATGAAAGTTCAAGAACTGTTTGAAGGCAAAAATTCCATCGACATGATGGGCAAAAATCATCAGGGGTGCGGTGGCACTTTCAAGGAAACATCTCAGCATGATGACATGAATGGAGTGCTGCACTGTTCAAAGTGCGGTGAGGAGATAAAGCGTTGGAGCTCTAAGAGCAAGAAGGTAGCAGAAGGTCGTGATATTCCAGAACCACAAAAGAAACGCACTAACAAAGTAAGTCATCCTTTTCAAGGTGGAAAGGAAGCAACATCATACACCGCTAAGCATCGACCATTAGTTTGGGAAAACATGCTTGGAACAGTGTACGCTAGAGACCCTATCAAGGGTGGTGAGCCTGAGTACTTCGATTATGATTGGGATGCTGCGCGCAAGTACGCGATGGTTGATAAGTGCACTGACCTTAGAATCTGCAAATCAAAGGATAACCTGCAAAGCTATCCTCGCAAGGGAAAGCTTGCGCTTTGGGGAATCCCGCCAGCTAAGTAAGTTTTTATTCTCTCCTTGTGTGATATAATGCGCTAAAGGAGAGAATTATGGACGTTAATGATCTGCGCAAGTTGCTTCATGAAGGCATCGTAAGAGTTAAGTTCAAGAAGGTAAATGGTGATGAGCGCCTCATGACCTGCACTCTAAATCCTGAGCTTATTCCAGAGAGCGCAAAGCCAAAAGGCGGTCCTACTATTTCAGAAGAAAAGCGAGATAGCACCCTTCGCGTCTATGATGTCAGCGCCAAGGGCTGGCGTTCGTTCATCGTTGAGAACGTTATTACAGTTTACGTTCCTTCATATGATGAAAAGCTCCTCGACGTTGTTGAGGATAAACTTCCTCCTGAAGTTCTTACTGAGAAAGAAATGATTGATCTTCAAGAACGCGTTCTATCAGCTATTGCCGAAAAGAAGAACGCAGTTCCACCTTCTTCAACTACCCAGTGAAAACCACTTACTTTTGGAAAACTGTTCTTAACAAATCTGAATGGGTAGTTTGCGAGGTTGTTGGTGATGATGGTGAGGGAAATCTTGAAATAAGATACATCGACCATGGTCGCTTCTTAGAAGATGCCGTTGCGGTGAACGATATTGAGCTTCGTGAGGTTGTTCTCAGCGATACATATATTAGTGAATTGGCAAGCATGGTACCTCAACACCTAAAGAACGGCGGTGTGCTGCTTGATCAAGAACAGCTTCAGGAAGTAGCGATCAAGTTAGAGCAAACCCTAAAGGAAATTTTCAAATGATCAGATATTTGATTAGAAATAAGCAGATTGGCAAATGGCTAAAGAGAACAAAGTCATGGCGCGTTAACAACACATGGGTATCAAGCGCTGACGATGCTACTCTTATAACCTCACCTTCGGCGGCTTCTCAAATAGCCCAGAGCTTTGATAGACACCTGGATTATTCACAGCGATTTACTGCATCACGATCAAGAACTTTTCCTGACCGCTATTCAGTTGAAGTTGTTAAGGTAAACGTTCTTCTTATTCCGCAAGGGCTTCAACCTTTTCTAGATGGAGTTCTAAATGACAACCGCAACTAATCCAATCACAGGAGATCTTATTAAAACCAAAGGATCAAATGATGCTTATCGAGATGGTTGGGAGCGCATCTTTGGAAATAAGAAAGAAGAAAAACCGGTGAAGTCAGATCAACCAGAAAAAGTGGAGAATGAAAATGCCAGCAAGTGAGGAAAAGATTGTAGAGCTTTTAGAACAACAAAACGTTTTGCTTCGTCAGATGGATTGGAAGCTGTGGGTCATGGTAAATGTAATCTGTGATGCGCTTAAGGAACAAGGCTTGCTAAAGAACGATCCAAGAGATAAGTAATTTTTAAGAGTTCCTCTAAATATCAGGTTAAAGGAGGGACTCTTATGTCAAACACTGCTTTTACCCTATTTGAGACTGTAAAAGGTCAACTTGGGTCTGGTCATCTTTTTGTTGAAATTGGTTCAGAGCGCGGAGAGGGCAGTACGCTCTATCTGCAAAAGCTCGCAACTGAAACTAAAAATGAATTCATAACGGTAGATATTGATCCTATCTATCTTGGACCTAAGATCAACGCAGTAACTATGAGCGGTGAGCAATGGGTCTCAACGGCCCTTCCTCTTATTAAGAAAAAAGTAAGTCTTGCTTACCTTGATGGGTTTGATTGGATCAATAAACCTGAAGCAGTAAGAGCTGGCACTGCTCCTGCTGACACTTATAACCTAATAAGTGAATACAGTAAGAAGGGTCTGAAGCTCAACAACGTTGAGAGCTCATTATCGTGCTTGCGCCAGGTTACCGGAATGCTTCCGCACATGGCGGATAGATGCGCTATTATCTTTGATGATACCTGGTTTGATGCTAAGAGCGATACCTTCATGGGTAAAGGTGGAAGCTCGGTGTATTTTCTTCTTGCTAACGGCTTTGAGCTTATCTCGGCAGCACCTAACCTGAGCTTTTTGATGGTTGGAAGAAACGTAAAACCCATAAATTCAATAATTAACTTGAATTTTAATTGTCTTTCCAATAAATATACAGGTCCAAAGAAAAAATTCGACGAGGTTATCTACGTTAACGTATAAGGAATTTAACATGAAGAAGATTGCAATCATCGCTGCGGTTCTCGGTCTTTCACTTGGTCTTGTTGGCTGCGAAATGACTGATGCCCAGAAGGAAGCAAAGGCATTTAAGGAGTTCTGCATGAAGGGCAACAACATGGCAGAAGTTCCTGAGTGCAGCGTTTTCGTTGGTCAATAATCAGGTCAATTCGCTGGTATGAATGACTGAGGGGGCATTTGCCCCCTCAGTTTCTTTTATAAGCAATCAATGATATAATTTAAAGATGATAAAGAGACTTTCTGCTAACACAGTGGGACGAGATTTTGTCTGTGGAGATATGCATGGGGCGTACAGCTGCGTCCAGCGCTTCATGAAAGAAGTGCAGTTTGATCCTGAAAAGGATCGAATGATCTGCGCAGGAGACCTGGTTGATCGTGGTCCAGAGAATGAAAAGTGTCTTGCTTTACTTTTTGAACCATGGTTCTTCGCAACCAAGGGCAACCATGAAGAGCTTATTGAAGGATCATTCGCTGGAAGTAACGACGATTTATACGTATGGGTTCTTAATGGGGGTCAATGGGGCGTTGAGCACCTTCAAGGAAATTCTGACTTGAGCTTAGTTGTTAGAGATGCTGTTAGGTTAGTCATTTCTAAAATGCCGTACCTCATCACTGTAGAAAAACGGGATGGTGGATTATTTCATGTTATTCACGCCGAGCTTTTCAGCAGGGTACCAATTACTGATGAAGATTTGACTAATGAGAAAAAGTTCTTCATGATGTCAGAATTTCAAACTGACGATGGACGCTGCATCACGTGGGGCCGCTTTATCTTCATGAGAATGTACAAGAAGCACCTTGATGACCGTGAAGTTGAAAAGATAAAAACTTGGGCAGGTCTCCAGAAGATGAACACAATGTTTAGTGATAAGCTCAGCATGATTTATTCAGGTCACACCCCTGTTCGTCGCCCAGTTCAGTTTTATGGTCAGACAAACCTTGATACAATGGCTTATGCAAGCTACTATACTGATGCAGCTGGATGGGAAGGTTTAACCTTCACTGAACCGGCAACTGGTAAGTTTTGGCTTGTTAACGATAGAGAGTTTAAGCAGGTTGAGCCTGTTGTTATAACCTAAAGAAAGGACGCAAATGTCACGCAACTCAAAGAACGCCACTCGCATCGCTGCTCGCAAGGCAATGTCTCGTCTCCGCCAAGGTGGCGGAAGCGGTCCAGCTAAGACCCAACCGAAGCATGGAAAGAAGAACGCATGGTGGCAGAAGTTCCAATCGTACGCTGCTTTCGCGAAGGGTTCAAAGAAGCAAAAGACGATTGAGGAAGTAGAAGCGTGAAGAACAGAAACTACGTTAGAGAGGCAGAAGTAGATCAACTGCTTCCAACGAGGAACACTCGTCGTGCTATCGTAATAGCCACGCTAATTTTTATGTGGGTCATGATAGCGTACTTGACGCTCTTTGGTGATCCACTGAACTCACTTCATCAATCAGGCCTTTCATGGTCATTTATGACGATGCTAGCGGTTATCTTCGCGTACGTTTTTGGTGCAGTTGTTGATAACTGGAACCTTTGGAAAACGATGAACGCTCCATCACCGATAATCATGAGAGATAAGAAGGAAAGCGTTGATTAAACAGTTCTTTGCGGTTTTAACTCTAATTGTTCTAGCATTAGCAATATTTCCACTGCTAATCTTTGTTGGAACATCGATAGTTCTTTTTGGTCTGGGCTTTGTTGCGCTCTTCATCTTTTTTATTCTTCCAGCGGCGCTGGCCATGGTGGCGTTCATCATAGGTTTGTTGTTGTTTTTTGAGTTAGCTGATTAAAAATAAATAGTTGAAGAATTGATGGAGGATGAATGCGCTCTGATCTGAATAAGGTTCTTTGTGAACATGAAAGATCCAACAGCAAGGATCACTACAAGAACTATCGAAACCTAAAGAAGTTCAACCGTTTGGGAGAAGAAGGAGAGAACGTTCCTGCTCGCGAGGGCATGAAGCTCCGCTACGGCTGGGACAAGAAGCACTTTGGAGAGAACCTAAACGCTCTCTACGGAGCTGTGCGCAAAGCCGTTGGTCGTAAGTGGAATGATTTTTACAGTGAGCTCTGCAAGAGCTTTGACAAGCGCAGCGTTATTAATCAGCACATTCTTGTTCACCTCTACGACTTCATCGAGGTGAACAGTGTTTACGTTGATGATGACGGTGATCTTGCAGTTCAAAGGCGCTACTCTTCAAAACCCGAAAAGATTAAGGATGGTTTTACTGAGTACTACGTTGATCCACGAGACGGTATCATCAAGCGTAACAAGCACTTCAAGACAATTAGTCAGATTAGTAGAGAGCAAGCTGCCCAGAAAAAGCGCGAGGAAGAAAAGGTTTTTAGGAAACTGGATGAGCGAAACGTTCTTCGCTTCATTGATGGAGTTTGGTTTCACTTCACGCTAGAAGAAGTTCCCGAGGGTAAGATCGTTTACGATAAACCTCCCTTCAAAAACGAGTTTAACCGTAATTCTGCTTGGAGTCGAGATGAACCAGTCATGGTTCAATGGCACGAGCTTGATCAAAAGGGGAAGGAAAGATACGGCGTTCCTCGCGCGGTTGGTAACACTGTTCGTGATCTCTTCACTAATCAAACGCTTATTCGCACTAAGCAGGGCGTAAGAGTTCTTCTTGGTGATACTAGCATCGCTCGTTGGGGCAACCATAAGATGAACAATCTCTATCACGCTACTAAGAAAACCGCTTCACACAAACTACTAAAAAAGGCAGGTATAGTATGACTAAGCTTATTAAGGAAATGACAGCAGCCGTCGTGCTAGATCCAGAAGTAAGTAAGATGGCAAGTAAAACCATGACTGAAGTAAAAGCTAACCTTAAATCTTTTGGAAAGGCGGATTACCAAATAGTTCCAAAGTCTGCATTCAAAGCTGAAATAGTTGTTAACTTTAAGAAGGTGCTTGATCCTAGAATGATTAGAAACGCGAGCGCGCTCTTCTATGATGCCATCGATGAAGCTGATGTAAATGGAAGAACAGCTAGCATTCAAGAAACTGGAAATGGTGAGAACTTTGTTGAAGCTGTTATAGCAGGGCTTAAACCCGGGATGGTTGTGAAGGCTGAGGCTTTCTTCCCAACTCTCTCGTACGAAATCACCTGGAAGCAGATGATCAAGAAAAAGTAAACTCGCCATGGTGAAATGCACATCACATCTCTCTCCTAAAGAGAAGGTCCAGGTTGAATTCCTGGTGGCGGGACCACTATGAACTTACTAAAACCAGCCCAAGCTATAATCTACACGCGCGACATGGAGCCTATAACGGCCATCGACATGAAGCCGCGCTATTGGGATTTTCTTGAACAAACAGGGCACATCAACTTTGCAGTATCGCCACCTTTAGATATAAAAACATTCTATTCTGGAAGCAGCATTACTGAGATTTCACGTCTAACCGTGCGCATTGATGCGTATCCCACGCGAGTTGGTTCATCAATGGGGCTTATTCTTGTGACTGATACAGAAACAGAAGCGCTTCTAATGAACCCAACTCTTCTGCCCGGACAGCAAAGAGCCATTAATGAAGAGCGCAAGAAAGCTTTCGCTAAAGGATTTCTTTACGCTCTCAAAATGGCGATGGGAGATGGATAATGCCAAAGGCTGTGCGCGTCGGTGACAAAGACAATGATCCAGACACCATA
>FMSI01058862.1_pt1 | contig 10503 bp, 7 predicted proteins | sample 1504471 | NCBI WGS metagenome assembly FMSI01 (sample SAMEA4475357, study PRJEB15587) | soil metagenome | biome: Soil; feature: Field | place: India | collected 2015-03-11 | depth 0 m
TCCCTATTCTCCCTCCCTCTTCTCTTCGGAATGGACTGAAAAAGCCCATGGGTATAAGGATGTTTTGGTTTCTTAAAGAGCCGGATGACATCGGCATATTCAACAATATGACCGCCATACATCACTCCCACGGATTGGGCCACTTCAGCAACCACGCCTAAATTATGTGTGATGAGAAGGATGGAAGACCCCATATTCTCTTTTAGTCGGTTGATCAGATCAAGAATCTGTGCCTGAATGGTTACATCAAGGGCAGTGGTTGGCTCATCTGCGATGAGAAGTTTTGGATGGCATGAGAGCGCCATGGCAATCATCACGCGTTGACGCATCCCTCCGCTCATCTGATGAGGATAATCGTTTACCCTCGTCTCGGGAGAAGGGATTCCTACCAGGCGAAGCATCTCAATGGAACGTTCCCAGGCTGCTTTGAAGGTTAACTTCTGATGTAAGCGAATAGCCTCGGCTATTTGATGTCCAATCTTAAAGACAGGGTTTAGGGAGGTCATGGGTTCTTGAAAGATCATCGAGATCCGGTTTCCCCGTATTCTCCGCATTTCAGTTTCAGATAGTTTCGTGAGATCCATTCCTTCAAATGTGATCTTCCCTTCCACGATTCGGCCCATGGGCTCTGGAATGAGGCGCATGACCGAAAGTGCGGTCATCGATTTGCCACAACCCGATTCTCCCACCAATCCAAGCGTCTCCCCTTCATGGATGAAAAGATCGACACCGTCCACTGCCCTGACTACACCTTTTCGGGTGAAGAAGAAAGTTTTCAGATTTTGAATCTCTAATAAAGGGGAGTCCATTCTCCTTCCAATCACCTTAAGCTGGGATCGAGCACATCTCTCAAACCATCCCCGAACAAGTTAAACCCTAATACCAGCGTAAAGATGGCCAATCCCGGAAACGCAGCCACATGGGGAGCCATTTGAATATACTGTCTTCCCTCACTTAACATCGCTCCCCATTCGGGCGTAGGGGGTTGAGCACCGAGGCCTAAAAACCCGAGAGCTGCTGCCTGCAGGACCGCCGTGCCCATTCCCAGAGTGGCATAGACGATGATGGGGGGAATTGTGTTGGGAAGGATATGCAGCACGATGATTCTCAAATTCTTCCCTCCGAGGGCTCTTACCGCCAGGATGAAGGGTTGCTCTCTCAAAGAAAGAACCGTGCTCCGCACAATTCTTGCATAATGAGGGATATAAACAATTCCAACAGCAATCATAGTATTGAGGAGGCTGGGGCCTAAAATCGCTGTGACGAAGATCGCCAGGAGGATGGCGGGAAAGGCGAGCATGATGTCCATCCCTCGCATAATGGGCTCATCCAGCCTCCTTCCATAAAAACCGGCCAGAAGCCCGAGGATCGTCCCGGGAATGAGTGAGATGGAGACCGAAATCAATCCGATAAGAATAGAGATTCGACTTCCGTAGATCACCCGGCTGAGGATATCCCTTCCAAGGCTATCCGTCCCAAAAGGATGGAGCCAGGAAGGACCCTGCAGCCGATGGATGGGATCGGGCGTTAATGGATTGTAAGGAGAAACCAGGGGACCGAATAGGGCGACCAGGACATGAAAGGAGATGAGGGCCAACCCAACCATAGCCGTCCGATTCTTTTTCAATTCTGAATAGAGTTCAACCTTTTCCATCAACCCTCAGCCTTGGATCGAGATAGAAGTAAAGAATGTCAACGAGGAGATTGACCATAACCATGATCACCGCAAAGAAAAGAATGCACCCCTGAACAGCAGGGTAATCTCTTGCCAGTAGTGAGTCGACTACATAACGCCCCAACCCAGGCCAGGAAAAGATGGTCTCTGTGAGGACCGCCCCACCCAAGAGAAGACCAAAATTCAATCCGATGACCGTGATAATCGGGAGGAACGCATTTCTAAGGGCATGTTTGAAAATGACGGCCCCATATCCCAACCCTTTGGCACGCGCAGTCCGAATATAGTCCTTTGACATGACCTCCAGCATGCTTGAACGGGTCATCCGGGCAATGATCGCCATAGGAATGGTTGCCAGAGTAAAGGCGGGTAGAATGAGATGTTTCAGTGAATTGAATAGGAGCGAAAGATTTCCTTGAAGAAAACTGTCCAGAAGGATCAATCCCGTGATGGCCTGATAGTCCATGCTCATTGAAAAGCGCCCCATCATTGGCAGCACCCCCAGCTTGACTGAAAAGAGATATATGAGCATTAGCCCGAGCCAGAAGATCGGCATGGAGATCCCGATCAGGGCCATCACCATCGAAGCATAATCGAAGATCGAATATTTATGGGCTGAAGAAATGACACCAGCGAGGATACCGATCGAACTCGAAATAAGCATAGCGGCAATCGAAAGTTCGACCGTAGCAAGAAATCGAACCCACATCTCCTGGACAACAGGGACATTGGAACGGATGGAGATTCCTAAATCTCCCCTCAAGAGGTTTTTGATATAGAGGTAATATTGATAGGAGTAGGAACGATCTAAACCTAATTTCTCACGGATTCTGGCGATCTCCTCCGGTGAGGCGAATTCACCGACAAGGAGTTGGGCGGGGTCTCCGGGAATGAGCCTGAGCATCAAAAAGACTAAAACGGAGACCCCAATCAGGATAAAGAGGAGGTGGAACAGACGTCTCGAGATAAACCTTGCCAATCAGTTTCTATTTCTCCTTCCATACCATCTGGAACGAGTTCAATCCATTGGGACGAAGGGGGACATCGCGGAGCTTCTTATGATGGACCCTGACAATGGTTGAATGGACCAGAGGAACCCAAGGAGCTTCTTCGTGAAAGATCTCCTGTGCCTTCAAATAATAGGGAGCTCTCTTCTCTTTTCCGAACAGAGCCTGAGCTTCCTTGACCAGCTTATCAAACTCCGAATTCTGCCAAAAGGCGATATTGGCCGCTGGAGGCTTGGTATTGTCGGAGTGAAGAAGTCCATAAAGGAAATTATCCGGATCGGCATTTCCTCCCAGCCACCCCAGCATGGCCAGGTCATGCTCACCTTTGGAGGTCTTATCCAAATAGATTCCCCACTCATGTCGGACGATCTTGGCATTGATTCCAACAGCAGCGAGGTATCCCTGAATCAGTTCCGCGGTTTTTACCGGTTCAGGCATATACGCTCTTGAAACCGGCATGGCCCAGAGTTCGATGTCAAAACCTTTGGGGTATCCCGCTCTGGCCAGAAGGTCTTTTGCCTTCTGCACATTATAATCATAATCCACAATTTTATAATTGTAACCCCAGATGCTGGGTGGATACGGGCTCTTGGCCGGGATGGCCAGCCCCCGGAAGATCGTCTTGACGATCGTCTCCTTGTCAATGGCATGGGCAATAGCTTGCCGGACCAATTTGTTGCTCAAAATGGGCTTCTTCGTATTCATGGCAAGATACCCTACATTGACGCTGGGACGCTCGATCACCTTAAAGTTCGGGTTGGTTTTGGCCATCTGAATCGAATCCGGGTCGAGATCATCCGCAATGTCAATGGCTCCGGTCTGGAGGGCCATAAAGCGGGCAGAGACTTCGGGGATCACCTTTAGAATAACTCTGTCGAGATGGGGTTTTTGCCCCCAGTACTCCTCATTTCGTTCGAGGATAATCTGATCGTCTTTGATCCATCTAACAAACTTAAAGGGCCCTGTCCCCACAGGATTTCGTCCGATATCCTCCTTATATTTTTCAATGGCTGCAGGCGAAAGGATAGGGCAGAGCCAGAGGGCCAGGTTGGCAATGAGGGGAGCAAAGGGTTTCTCTGTTCGCAGGGTGACCGTATAATCATCAATCACCTTCACCTCTTTGACAGGCCCTAAGCCCAAAGCCGGAAACCTCCATGTCCCGAATTTGTGAAAGGGGTGGTTTTTATCAATGACGCGATCAAAGGAAACTTTGACGGCATGAGCGTTAAAAGGGGTCCCATCATGGAACTTCACGCCTTTCCTCAGATAAAAGGTCCAGACAAGTCCATCCTTTGAAACTTCCCAGGAGGTGGCCAACTGGGGTTCAACATCCATACTGTCCTTCCTGAACATGACGAGGTTTTCAAGAACTTGAATCCCTGCCTTAATCGATTCTCCATCGGTGGCCTGTGCAAGGTCGAGAGTTACGGAATCTCCTCCCCTTCCCAAGATTAGCGTCCCTCCTCTGACCGGAGATTGGGCATGGAGAAGAGATGGGCATAGGGCCAATGCAACAAAGATGAATAAAACCCAAATTGATTTTTTCATATCGCTCTTCCTCCGTTAATTAATCATGATTTCTTATCATTTTAGGTTCAACGCCCTCTCGCGCCACCAAATGACATGGCCACCCTGTCTACCAATATGCCCCTTTTTAATAACAAGAAAATGGAGAGAATTCAACCATCTTATAATGGAAAGATTTGTCTCGAGGTGGGCCGTGATAGCACTTCTCAAAAGTCTCCCTTCAGTAATTTCGTCTGCCACTTCGGTGATAAAGTCAATGGCCGTGATATGAGGGTAGCAATAGGAATAATTGGTCTGGCGAAATCGTTTTTGAAGGGGAAGCCATCCTCTCCGTCTGTTCAAGGTTAAATGAGGAGAGATCCATTGTTCCCTGTATTTCCAGTACCTTTCCGAAAAAGTCCTATTCCATTTTCCAATTGCCTTCTTTTTGAGCAGAGAAGTCCAAACCCACTTCCCGACCTTTTCAGAACGAATGCGTCTGGAGGTTCCTTCCTCCTCTTCAAGGAATGGGAGATAGAGGAAGAAAAAGGTTTGAGGAATCCACCATTCCCTGAATTGGAATGGAGCATACCCCGAGAACGGCTGATTCCACTCATGGGAGGGAAATCCATGGTTGTCCACACAGATATCCGGAAGCCATCTCTTCCAGATATCAGGCTTGACCCGAGCCTCCCCAAAAGGTGTGTTCGGATTAAAATATTCACTGTAATATTCGCGGCCTGCCCGGTTATATCGTCCTGCATGGAGTTTGTCCTTTGGAGTCCATTTCAACATCTCTTCTAACAGAACAACCCCATCCACATTCTCCATCGGATTGATGACGACATTGACCTTCTTTAATAATCTTTGGAAATGAGGTTGTGTGGAGAAAAGATAGGATAACCTCAACCCAGCATTGGTGCTCGAGACCTCATTGGCGTGGTGTCGGCAGTTGATGAAAAAAGTCGGTTTTAATGCAACCCTCTTCAAATGTGAAACAAATCGACTCAGACAGGGAGAGGTGTGCTCAATCGAATAGATGGATAGGCCTCCCGAAGAGGTTCCTTCATGAACGATATTGACGCCGGACAATCCCTCGAAAGAATGGATGAGGCCCAAACCTTCCCTGTATCCGATTGGCCTTTCCATAGGAATATCGAGTGGCCTTCTCCTCTTTCTATTTTTAAAGGTATTCTGATTCTTCAAATCTGAAGCCCTGGCAATCAACCTCAATCGTCGCAGAGGCTTTTTCACTTCGAAAATTCTTTCGATCTTGAAACGACTCTTAACCGAATCCTGTGAGGATCGGATAAGTTTTCCTAACCATTCCAAACTTTCCCTTCCTTCTGGTTCGATCCCAAGATCGATCAAAACATCTGACCCCCTGAAGGCAAATCCATTTAACAAAACCTTGAGTTCTCTATATTCCAAAGAGATACCCTCAGGACTGTGAGTTAAAGTGAATATAAATTTCCCATTTCGTTTCGAGTGATTGGGGTAAATCAGAGGAAGAATGGGGCCTATGGACCGATTTGATATTCCTTTACATTTCAAGTAATTAAAGAAAAAATCTAAGGTAACAAAGTAGATTTCCTCGTGGAGGGCTTCGAGGGGTGAAATGCGTTCTTCATCCACCTCCAGTTTCTCCATCGGGTAATTCAGGAAAATTTCAAATCGAAGTTCTTTAAAAATTTGAGGTTGAGAAGTAAAGTTCTTGTTCAAGAGGATAGAATCGGCTTCCTTCGCAATAAGCGGAAGGATCTCTTTCTGATAAATCTCCCAGATTTGTTCAACCCCACTTTTAATCCCCTGACTAATGACCTCTCTTCCCCCCCTCTTTAGGCCAATCCAGCTTCTGCAGGGATGAACTTTTCCCTTTCGAGGAAATGGCATGAGATAATCCATCGTCTTCCATCTGGGTGAAAATAGGGCTTCATAAACCTTCTTTCCTCTTCGCCAGCCACGAACCCGATAGACCTCTTTGAGTCTCACCTCTTTTTTAAATTCAATTCTCTCTTTCGGTATGCCTAATTTTTTAGCAAAAATCTCATCAATGGGATAGATCTCCTGAAGCCAGCGGATGGGTTCTTCCAACCCCTTTGCTTTAAATGGTTGAAAGGCAATCTCAACCCGATCGACCCTCTTCTTTACAATCTCTTTTAATACCACTTCCCTCATCCAGCTCAATCCTGGTTTATAAGCATTCAGAACCCTTAGGCGAACCTTCTCTGCGCTAAAACCCATCTTCCTGAGTAACTTACTGACCTCACCCGCAAGCCGACGTCGCTCCACCTCTGGTTTGATCAAAAAAATTTCAATTTCTATTGGACCGGATAGGGATGAAATCTTTTTTAAGCCTTCTCTCAGCGTCTTGAGAACCTCTTTTCTCTCATCTTCGATGTGATAGTTTCTTACGATTTTTTTAATGGATGGGGATGGCCGTGAGGAAGTTTTTAAAGACCTTTTCAGATCTTCGATTAACCGATTGGTTTCAATAAAAATCGAATCCTTGGCCCCTTTTGAATCGGCAGGAAGTATGCTGAGATACCTTAAAATTTTCTCAATCCCTTTCTCCTCTCCACAAATCAATACATCCGGGATATCTCTCGTTGATGGGATTAAAAAAACTCCTGAATCCCACTTAGAAGGAAAGAGATCGCTAACCCGTTCTATTTTAAGCCTCCCAAGGTCTTCTTTTTTTCCAATGTAAATAAAGGGTTTTTGAATATCGGGGTTTTCGGAGTGTGAAAAGGCGAGAGGAAGTGGGAGATGAAGGCTCTCCAGTCCTAACCGTGTTGCAAAATTTGCAGCCCCCGCTGCTGACTCTGCGTTGAATTGGCTGAATAGAAGAATTCTATAAGGGAAACATATTTTCAATGGGTTGCGACGGGAAGTCCTGTAAAATCCTTCTATTGAAAAGGGATTTAAAAGGTTGAATCCTTTTCCTCTAAAAAGGCCCTGACGAAACTTTTTCTTAGACATTATTCCGTTTGAGAGCATATTTAAGGTAAAATCTTGAACTGTTTTGGTTAATTTACAGTCATCATTACCTGTTAAAAAATAGGTGGTTGTATCATTAACTTTATCAATTACATTAAGTTCATATTCGAGCCCAATATAAAGATGATGTCCGAACGAGAGATCTTTAGACATTCGATGCGTAACAATTGGAAGATCTGTTCCGATCGATTCAAACCCCACAGCAGCACAGAGGTTCAATATGGCACTGAGAATCTGGGGCTTTCCACAGGAAGAGGCCAGGTGAATTTGGAGATCGATGGTATCGACGAGTCCATCTCCATCGCGATCTAAAAAGATAGAATTGAAATCAACTCTGCTAAAATCCAAACGAATCTCCTTCATGCTTTTAAATTTCTCCCATAATTTTTAACGTTTTGCAATTGGATTAAAAGATTCCATTATGTTAAATAAAGATCCATGGCCCCTCCCCCTCAAAAAGCAGCCACGGTCATTCTTCTTCGGGATTGCAAGCCTGGTGGGTTTGAAGTCTTCCTCCTCAAACGCCACGAGAAGAGCAGTTTCATGGGGGGGAATTATGTCTTTCCCGGAGGCAGGGTCGATCGGGAAGACGGCTCCTTCGAAACCTGTGCTTTGGCAAGAGGAGTCACACCCGAACAGGCCTGTCAGATGTTTGGGGAAGCGCTTACCCCCGAAGAAAGCATAGCTCACTGGATTGCAGCAATTCGAGAACTTTTTGAAGAGGCTGGAATCCTGTTGGCCTGTGACGAGAAGGATCATCTTTTCAAGCCAAAGACACCGGAAGACCGAGTAACACTCGAAAATTATCGAAGGTCCCTTCAAAAGGGGGACCTCACCATAGGTCAGATCGCAAGGGAAATGAGACTAGGCTTCGCCCTGGACAGACTCACCTACTTTGCCCACTGGATCACTCCGGAGGCCAGAACGTTAAGGTTCGACACCCGATTCTTCCTTGCCGTCTATCCCGAAGGTCAGGAGACAAGTTTCGATCAGAAGGAAACGGTTGCAGAGATCTGGATAACACCGAAGCAAGGGCTGGAGGAAAATTTGCGTGGGAGGATTGCGTTAAGCCCCCCTACCCTTCTGGTCCTGGAGGAACTGGCCCAATATGGGAACATGGAGGACGTTTTCATTTCCTTGAAGAAACGGGAGATCAAACCGATTCTCCCTATTCTGAAAAATCTCGAAGGAGAGTTTCTCATCTTCCCCTGGGATCCTGAATATGAAGTTTTTAAGAGGGGGGACCTCCCTTCTACGGTTCATCACGGAAGGCTTTCGAAGCCGGGCGAGACAACCACCCGTCTCATTTATCAAGAAGGCATCTGGTATCCCTACTGCCGCCCATCTTAAAAACTTGTCCTGATCCCTCTTCCATGGCAATCCTCTTTACCACTTTCCGATCCCTTGATCTTGATACCCTCATCCCCTTCTCAAATCTGTTTTCGTCTCATCCTTGACATTTCCCAGATCAGGCATTGGGGTCTGAATTTGCAGTAATCTTTTGGATCCATACATTCACAGCACTGATCGATGTTGAAACATTCACAACAATCAGCGCAAAAGCCTGTTTCATACTTCTGACAGGTTGCAATCGCCTCACGTTCCGGATGGTTTTGACATTCCATATTTTCTCTCCGTTTAATCGGTCATGCGACCCTCAGGGCTTTTTTTATTGACCCCCTTCCCCACGTTGGGGTATAAATATTTTAAGACATATGAGCCTGACCTCCCATCTTTTTGAAATTTTTGCCTTCTTCTTTACAGCCCTCTTCGCCTTCCATTTCGATTGGAAGCCCAATCAACTCTGCTGGGGACTGTGGGTATCGAGCCTGCTCACCGGTTGGACCGTGATCCTATCCTCCGTTCTCCGAATCCTTCTTCACCTGATAGGAATACCTGTCCTCCGTGAGGAAGATCTGGGTGAGAAGGGAGACCCCCTCTCCGCTTTCTTCCGGTCGAAAGCCTTCGGCAAAACACAACCTGAGACAAAGAAGTCTTTTACCACCCTGCCTGCCATTCTGATGGTTATGGGAAGCATTGGGATCGGTGCCTTTACCTGGTTTCACTTCACCTTCTTCCATACCATTCATGCCCTCTTGATGTCTGTCTTCCTCCAGATGGAGCCCCTGACCCTTTTCGGCCCCAATGGTTTTATCAATGCGGATAAAGGGGTGGTATTGGCTTATCTGATCAAAGATTACTGGCCGATGATCCTGGGAACGTTTGTGGTGAGACGGGGGATCCTCCTGTCCGGGAACCCCGGACTGAATTTAAAAGCAATCTACGGAGGGGTAATGCGGATTCACTTCTTTATCCTTCTGAGCGCCTTTCTGTTCTTCCTCATCGATTTTGGAGTCGAACTCTATCAGAAGGTCCTTCTGTTGCTCCTCCTTCTCTTCTTTTATGTTCCTTTCAAGACATTCCGTCACCTTCTCTTCTCTTCTTAAATCGTTTCGAAACAGGACGTGACCTGAGCAGGATATAGGTTGCTCCTGCCCCCCCATCGCATTTTCTGGCGCTCGAATAGGCCACCACCCATTTCCTCCATACTCCCTTCGTGAGCCATTCCTCCACCTTCTTTTTTAAAATCGGCTCCCGGGGAGAGGAAAGGCCACGGCCGTGAGTCACGAGAACTCCTGTCTTTCCATAGGTCACAGCCCATTTCATAAACTGATCAAAAACCTCCTTGGCCTCATCAGCCTTCAGACCGTGAAGGTCAAGATGGGCCTGGATCGAGAAATCTCCCCGGTGCAATCGTCTGGCGATCTCAGGATGAATATGATATCCCGTGCCTTCAATATACTCGGGGGTACTCGCAACATCGAAACCTCGCCCATAAATTACAAGATCATGAAGCCCCTTCAGGGCCTTCGCCTCCTCCTGCTCTTTAAATGGATTGAATAAACCTCCTTGAGAAATTCTTCCAATACGGTCTTTACCGGGGATGGGTCTGACGCCTTCCATCTCTTTTTGAAAGAGCTCCTTTTCGACCTCCTTCGATCCTTGGTCTCCGGGGAGCTTTGGAGAAAAGAGGTTTCCGGTGGGCAGAGTGGAGAGGTCAAGAACAGAGTCCAGTTCTTGAAAGGATTTTAAAATCTGATGTGGCTTGCGGGGTTTCATCCATCCCCCCATGCTTCACCAGGGTATTGACTAAAACCTAAATTGAGCGATTTTTTCATCCCTCACAAGGAGGGCGGGGAGACCGAAAAGCCTTTTAGGGCGATCCCCTTATAATGGGCTGAATCAGCCATGAGGTCGGCTTCTTTCCCACCGATTGGGTGAAAGTTCAAGATCCATTACCAAATGTTCAACGTA